>Ga0209389_1004175_pt1 | contig 11937 bp, 7 predicted proteins | sample CowpearedBW_FD_187526 | JGI IMG/M metagenome (GOLD analysis project Ga0209389, IMG submission 187526) | Root nodule microbial communities of legume samples collected from California, USA - Cow pea red BW (SPAdes) (version 2) | ecosystem: Host-associated > Plants > Roots > Nodule | place: USA... | reverse complement strand
AAAGCGGAATTATAAACTTGACCCAGATACAGGCCCATATAAAGGAAGATATTGGCTTATTTTGGTTCCCGCCATCAAAGATCACGCGAACAACATTTCGTTACTAGTGAGTTCTCCGTTCATCCATCGCCGTCGGAGAGGTGGTTCTCTCTCTTTCCTTCGCCGAATACTGTTATTTATTCCTTTCGAATTGTTTTTCTTACTACGTTGTTCATGAAGAAGAGAATGACTTATCAGTCTAACACTGTGACATTATCATTGCCGTTGCATTTCAGAGAAGATTGACTCAGGTTCATGCTTCGCCACGATTATTCAACTTCCGAACAGGTTTATCTGTTAATGACTCAATGTGTTTTCAAATTTATTTCTGCATCTGAAAATGGCTTTTAAGGAACCAGGAAGCTTCGAGAAATTCCACTGCGGTCATTTCATCTCTTCTACTGCAATTAATATGAATTGAAATGTGGAATAATGCCTGATGCAATTACCAATTCATGGAGTAGAGACTTTTGTTTATTGAAAAAACCAGATAGCTATAAGTTCCATGGTTTTGGTTTTGATTTCACTTAGCGTTTTCCTTCTTTCCTTAACTCACTGAGAAACCTGACTCTTGATCGATGTTATCCGGAAAACAACGCATATATGTTTTAAAATTTCTGCTAGATTCTAATATATATTCCTCTGGTTTATTATTTATGCACTAATATCTCTTCCATTGACAGGTTTAAATCAACGATTGCAGCGAAGTACTGTTTGCTGTAAAGCATCATGTCAAATATTACAGTATGCGCACGTTTTAGGCCTTTGAACTCAAAAGAGAAGCAAAATGACAATAACTCTGTTTGCATTCGATGTAGAGATTCCGAAACTTTCATTTTCAAGGTTTTTTTTTTTTTTTAATTTTTTTACGTCAGATTAAGCATCTATTAGTTTTTACTTTTACTTTATTAAACTTTGTGAATCACACATTACTGTGAATAGTAAAATAATTTTGAATCAATTTTTTTCAGGACGAAAAGGATGAAGAATCCGTGTTTAGCTTTGATAGAGTGTTTTACGAACAGTCTGAGCAAGCTGATGTCTATCAGTTTCTAGCTCTTCCCATGGTTAGAGGTACAATACAACTACATAATTCTCATTACAAATTTATATGCCAATCACTCAACGCAATGCAGATTGAAATCTTCCTTAATTTGAATGACTCCTGCTTCCGTATGAAATGAATTCTTCATTACGGTCAAATAGTGCATATCAACTTTGGTTATATGAAAAAATATTATCCTTATAGTTTGTGTAATGATAGTGTATGTCTGCACGTCGTACATTCAAATTTTAAAAATCTGGAATGTTTCGTAAGAATTAAATTCGGGAAAATGACACTTGCCTTAATTATAGTTTGCTTTTTAGTTTTTTATTGATATCAGGCTTTCGTTTTTGTATGTATTCCTATAAATGAAACAGATGTTGTTGATGGATACAATGGGACAATTATCACTTATGGCCAGGTAAGATATTACGCGTCTCCAGTTTTCCAAAAGCCTTTTACTTCTTTTGTTAAACTTTCAAATCAAAAATACGAGATCGTATGTGGTTTTTCTCCTCAAATATGGCATCTACATGTGTATCGAGATATTGCATCATACGAGCTTCGGTGAATATGATCCCTTGCATTAGCTCAGAAATACCCTTTTGGAGTATATTTTGGTTATGTTTGAAGGGGGGAAATAAGAACTGAAAAATGTGTAGATGAGGCATGAAATATTTGAACTGTTATTTCACGGTGTATCTGTGTTGAGTTCAAATCTAGCTAATCTGGAAGTAAGAAAAGGGCGCCTGATGCTAAAACTAGACAGTTCCCTTGTAAATATTTAGCGACGACAATTTGCAAAATCTACAATGTTGTTAAACATACATGTTAGTAAATATAGTTTCTTGTTATTATATGCCACATATGTTTCGTTCTACTGCCTATTGACTTAAGAAGATATGCTACATATGTTTTCCATTACGAGGGACTGCCGTAATTATTATTACATTTTTTTTTTTCAGAAGAACTTGTTAACTGTATTCACGAATCCATTTTTCTTTCGACTCCAAATGTTTAAAGCTTTAGTTTTCCTACAATCAATTGCAGACTGGAGCTGGGAAGACATATAGTATGGAGGTGGAAAGTTGTCACCTAAAAAGTATTTTAAAACGATCTTACAAAACTTCAGATACAGGAATGTAAATACCTACTTCTCTGAAGCAGGGATCTGGTATACTTGAATGTGGTGAACAGAAGAAGGGACTTCTTCCAAGAATTGTAGAGGGAATTTTTGATTCCTTAAATTCTTCTGATGAAAAGAAAACATATTCAATTAAATTGTCAATGGTACTGAGACACTTACTAATTTAACCACATCAGTCTTAAAAAATCATCTGGTTATACTAAATTATGTCTCTGATTTTGTCTCTGATTCGTCCAGGTTGAAATCTACATGGAAAAAGTGAGGTATAAATATAAAAAAAGAACAGTATTTCCCCTCCCTCCATTGTACTTAGAGCATATTATATGCTTTTCTGGTAGGAAATTTTCTTAACTTTGCAAAAAGCTAGTTTTGATGTGAATTTGGATTCTTCAATAGTCATCAGAATAACTCTATCGTCTTATGTAGGGACCTATTTGATTTATCAAAAGTTAATATACAAATTAAGGAGAGTAAATCACGAGGAATATTTTTGCCCGGTGTTACAGAGGTGAGCTATTTTTTGGGAACTTTGTATCTTGTTCCATTCCGATTATTCTTTTTCTATCTGAAACTACTTCGTTGTTCACAATTATATATGTGCTCTTATGCATATGATTAAGATGTAAATTTTCAATTTTGAAGCATGGGTATTGGATTATTTGGTTAGCATTTTCTTAGGATTCTTACACGTTATAACTTGGCCTACGGTGCTTATATTGAGTGTAGTCCCTCTAAGAAACTGAGAAGATAAAATTTGATTAAACAAGTGATATCAAGTAACTAAGTCATGGTTTTGAATCCGGGGGCTGTCTTTAAGTGGGTTTGTGGGCTTAATGTCTTGACCCAAAGTAACAATGGTAACCCCTTAAGCTTCAAGTAAGTAAAGTTGTAACTTAGTTCACGGACTTGACCTTTTCGCTCATCATGCAAGGCTTGATTTTATTTTCCAAAACATTGAGATTAAATGTGAGTTTACGTGCTTAATCTCTCGGCACACAATATTAATGACAACAAAGTTAATTTATAGGATGCAATTTACACTTATTTATATATTATAATTTAATTTTTTTATCTGAAATAAATGTAGGATTTCTAATGCATTTCGATTAAACATCTTAATGTGAGATTTGATATTTTTAAGTAGTAAGATATTAGTTCAATAGAATCAAAAGATCTTACTCATAAATTTTAATATCATATTAAGAAATCAACTTCTAATTTAATTTTATAAAATTAACTTGTAAAATTTAAGTTTGCACATATTTATATCATATAATTTAGCAGAAATGTGATTTCAAACTCATTGTCCAAAATAACAAATGCAACCCGTTAAGCTTCAAGGAAGTAAAGTTGAATACTTGACATTTTAGTGTGAAGCAAGGTCTCATTTCTTTTGATTGAGTATTAGGCGAAGCTCTCCATGAGCTGATGACTGGAATCATTCGGTATTTATGTATGCTAAAAAATATTTGCCTAAAGGACTAACGGGACCTTTCGAGTTTTTCATTCAGATTACTGTGCTGGACCCTGCTGAAGCATTGCAAAACCTGTCTGTAAGAATAAACAACTTGAATAACATTTTCTGAACGATTTTACAATTTCGGCTTCTAATTCTGACCTCAAATTTGTAGAAGGGGATAGCTAACCGGACAGTTGGTGAGACCCGTATCCTGCTTTGACTCTTAGCTCACCGTTCAGTTTTTATTTTGCCTTTTTATTGTTTATATATAGTTAAACTACATAGTACATTGGGAGGAAAAGCAATGGCCATACCCATGGTAGTGGCCGAAGTATTTTTGTACTTCTTGTGCCTGTTTAATGTTATTTTCTTTCTTAGTTGATAAAAAAGGCATAACACATTAGGGTAAATTCCCTGTTTTCTTGAGGGAGGAAAAGCAGTGATAGGAATTTGGAAGGTTACTTGCGTTCTGCAAACATCCTAAACAAAACATGTAGAAATGAACATGGCCAGCAGCAGAAGTCACTGCATTTATATATTCACAATTCAGCAAGAATTTTCCAGAGATAAAAGGTCATACTTCTTCCACAAATCTGTGATATGTTTATGAATCATTCTTAAACACTGAGACTTTGAACAGGACGAGGTTTGGAAAACTAATTCTAGTGGACTTGGCTGGGTCAGAGAAAGTGGAGAAAACAGGAGCAGAGGGAAGAGTTCTAGACGAAGCCAAGACCATAAACAAATCCTTGTCTGCTCTGGGAAATGTAATAAATTCTCTTACATGTGGTCTGCAAGGAAAAACAAGCCATATCCCCTATCGTGATTCCAAGCTCACTCGAATTCTTCAGGATGCTCTTGTAAGTCCACCCCCCCTTTTTATAATTTATCAAAACATACCCATTGTTCACGAAATCAGTTTCTCAAACATTGTATCTCCTATTCGCAGGGAGGAAATGCTAGAACTGCATTGCTTTGTTGTTGCTCACCCAGCGCTTTTAATGCATCTGAGAGTCTGTCCACTCTTCGTTTCGGTGCAAGGTATTTCATCCCTGAAATCTTGAGGCTCTGCCATTTTCTTTTCTTTCCTTCTTTATTTTCATCTGCTATGTTTAAAATGATGGCAGAGCTTCCTCAACAAAAAGTTCTAATGTAACTTCTTTATTTTCTTGAAAAAAATTATTTGCTCACGTGCTATGGTGAGCTTTTATATAAGATTTCTATATTTCAAGATTAAAGAATAATTTCATATCTTTAGAGAACTAATTTAAAAAAAAATGAAGTAAAATGATTTGTACAAATGTGTATTCTCTTAAAATCTTTAATTGTGAACTTTGTTTAAAATCAATGTAATATAGCACAAGACAATTAAATAAAATAAGAACTTACAATAATCTTTTTAAGATCTTCATATTGTAAATGTTCTTAGATTAAAATAACGGAAACATCTGATTTATGTCATTTAGTTATTATAAAAAATAATATATGTAGTGTTTTTTTTTATTAAATGGCTAGAAAATTATTTTACAAAACTATTCTTCAATTGAACATATGGCATATAAATATTTAATAGATATCTGTAGGTATAGTAACTTGTAGCATTGTTAAAATTAGTGTTAACATCGTAAATTTAAACGTAATAAAATAATTATAAAAATAAAACTAACACTTTTATTAAATATTGGGCAATAAAAGTAATGATTTTTTTTTTCAAAGTTTTGTAAAGGCTATAAAAACTTATTTAATGTATTATTTTTCCAATTATTCAACTTAATCCAAATCATATTTGTTAATCTAGACCTAAATTAGAACAGTCAAAATAAGCAAACTAATATGACTGTCAAATATGGTAATAAAATTTTTTATTGGGCTGTAATTTTTACCCAACTAGCCTTTTTTTTGTCAATTATTGTCCAATACAAAAATTCATTCAAACTCCATATAAGTTAATTCTCAAATCAAATTTCAAAACATAAAATATCAAATAAGACATTAAATTAAAATTTTGAAACATGACAACAACAAATTCATTATAAAAAAACTTTGAAATACACTCAATCTAACTCCAAAAAAATCTATTCAGAAGTCATTTTTGAGTTCCAATTTATATAAATTAGAAATCATTTTTAATTTTCAGACTGTAAAATTTAAAAATTGTAAAGCTAAAATTTTAATATTCATGAATGTGTAGGATGGAAAATATGGAGGTGCAGTAAAATTTTTTATTTACAAGCACGTGGGATGACCATATGAATTGGGCCAAAAAATCTGAATATATTTAGGTTATAATTTCTTGAGTCCAATATGATGTTAGGATATTTCTTCCTGCACCCTATGGTTGTTTCCTATACCTCAATGAGGGGGTGTAAAAGTCAAAAGGGCTCTTAGTCTCTACCGTTGTGATCATTCCTTGTTGAAAAAACTTATAGATTACACAATTTAAGTCATTTATTCAACTGTAAGCTAAAAGTTTTCATATTTATGAGATGCAGAAAGAAATTATAGGGGTGCAGAAAGAAATGTTTAATGTGTAGTTAGAAATTTTTGGGCTAGTCTATCGGACCGACCCATTATGAAAGTTACATACCTAAGCTAATAAGAATTTGGTTGAAATAATTTGGTTAAGGTAGAAGATAAATTTTCTCCTAAGAAAAATTCAATTAAATCCAATCTTGTTTAGTTCTCATGAACTTTTTTTCAACAAGCTTTACACAAAATCATGACCAACCTTAATGAAGAAAAGAGTTAAAATAAATATTCACCCAATTAAATTTCTATTTTAAAATGCTAATTGCAGGGCGAAACATATAAAGTCGTCTCCTCGCTTGAATTACAGTGAAGAAAAAAGTGACACAAGTTCTAGTGCTGCTTCTCTGTTTGACGACGAGTCAAGCGCTAGAATTTTGACCAAGGTGAGAATATTGTTGTAAAATCCCTTTGTAATTAGAATTCGTAATAAAATTTATGTTAATACAGTTGAGGGAGAAATTTAATGTTGAAGATGTGAAGTTCCTAGAGGAATTGTTCATACAAGAGGGCATTCTCTTTGACCTTTCATCTGTTGAAGAGGAGTCAGACATAGATGACCTCACTTTACAGATGATATCCTTGCTGCAAGCAGCTATGGAAAAGCTTACAGCTACTGTTGACGAGGTAAGACAAAAATGTGCGATAATCTTTCTCTTACTGCAGAGTAATGTTTCGGTCACTTCCAACCATTTGGGCACTTTTTGTTTACCAGATTAATACTAGGTTTGGTTAAAATGCGAAACGGAAGAAAAAAGTAACAGTAATAAACTTGTTTTCTTGGTCTTTTCTTAAATTTATGAACATTTTATAACATTTAATCTAAAATAAAAATTTACCATCTTTCTCTTTTTCTTCGAAACTCTACAACCAACCCGTACGTTAAAATCTGTTTATCCTTTGGTAAAGTTAAAAGCTTGTAAAAAATGCTGTATGTATAATACAAAAAATATTTATCGTCGCACGTATAATTTCACAGCTTAAAAGGGAGAATAGCATTCTCAGGGCGAAAGTTGATGCCTCCATGGATTCTCTATTCCACAATGGAGCAGAGAATAGTTCCATTTTTCAGAATATGATTTCGGGTATCCTGACTTTCTTTCTTCGTTGGTCGGGTTACACTTCTACAAGACGCTGGCAGTGACTACTCATTCTTATCTGATGCCTTGCCGCTGCGGGGCCTTTAAATACAATCAAAATAATGCATAGAAATAATAAAGATGCCTAATGCTGATTCACTTACTGTTGGACATTTTGGGGCTAGCTAATAGCATAATATATGATGAGATGGCCAATTCATGGATCGTATCACAATCGATAGCATTGTTTGTGATGGCTGTTTCCTGATACCTCTCTTTATGAATTCAACCATTTTAGCACAGTAGATCCATGAATTCACAAGTAGCCAATAAAAGTATGGACCATTTGAACTGCTTCAATTCATCTTGATTTTTACACTGTTGTAAGCAATACAGTAGCTCTGCAGCTTAAGAGTAGGAGGCACTGGATTTCATGAATGCGATTTCTGAACTGGTTTCTAGTATGCAATGTAATTTGGAAGAACGGATACTTCTATAAACTAGTCTTAAATTATGGATGATGAATCATTGAAAAACATTATGGATGAACGCCGAGTTCAATATCATGTTAAATTTCAATAGAGAGAGGATCTGAGTTTAGATCTGGATTTCTAACAATAAGACACAGCAGTTCAATCAATAACGTAAAGGGTTCTCTGTGTGTGGCCGAAGTTTACGAGGTGAAGCAATAGAATCCCGTGGAAATGCAAGCCAAGCCACAAGCGTGCAATCTGTCGCAAGGAAAAAACCATTTCCTTGCTTTTTGTATTAATGCTCTCCCAAGTTTCCGTTACCATTTCTATCGTTTTCCCAGCGTTCTCTTTCCTTCTCTGGGGCAATTATTGTTCGGGGGCAGGTTCCAAACTAATATGAGTTTAGGCCTCTTAAGGGAACGACTTAGGACATGCATTGCACTCACTGGATTGCGCTAATCACTTAATATAGTAGCGGTTGACCGTAGTAACATAAGGATAGCATGGTAATTTTAACACAAGGAACATTTTCTTTTTGGCTTTCATTTACTTATCCACCATCTAAAGCAAAGCTCTTATTGTTTATTAGGTAAGACTTCACGTTAGCTCTTTGAAGCAACCAATGGGGCGTGCATATATAAAAGGCACGGAATCATTTTCTATGATGGCAGTGTATACAAAACTATAATTGGTATATCAACTTATCAAGTTGGTAGTTGGTTCCATTGGCCACAGGTGAAACGTGCCATGGCTTCCAAGAATGTATTTTTTCATTTTGTCTTATTTTCCATCTGTTTAGCTATGTCAAATGCGGCAGAGTTCAAATACCCTGCAGTTTTCAACTTCGGTGATTCAAACTCGGACACAGGAGACTTGGCTGCAGGGCTGGGCTTTCAGGTTGCGCCACCTAATGGACAGGATTACTTCAAAATCCCATCTGGGAGGTTCTGCGATGGCCGTCTCATAGTCGACTTCCTAAGTAATTTTTATTTATACCCTAATATTATACTATTTATAATTGCTGCTATAACCATTACTCGGAAAGCTTTCAAGCATGAATATAAACATAAATTAATATGGCAAAAAACTTAAAACATCATAGGCCAAAAAAATTAAGCTCAGGTGCTAGACGATAAATAGTTACCGGCTTCTTTGTTTTCACCGAACTAACTGGCCTCGCAATATGTAGCGTCATTGAAAATGGTTTGACTTTCGTCTTTACTAATTTTGATTTTGGTTTAGTATATTTAGTTTACATTATTATCCTTTAACGTATCATTACATGATTGAAATAATTTGATAAAACTCGTAATTATATGAACAGTTATTTTTTAATAATATATCAATACAAAGTTACATGTGCAACAAGTGAATTTGTTTCTGTTAAGTGTGTACAATAAAAAGACCAAAATATTTAATTTTTTATTTAGATTTAAGTTTCTGAGAAAAATATAAAAGTGTTTATATTAATTATTGATGAAAATCAAAATGCTACACGGGGATTTGATTTTTATTATAATAATAAATAGTATTGTTATCCAAATATCAATTTTTATTTATTAATGTTGGTTAACACAAGCGTTCTATTAGAACTAATAATACAGTTCAGTACTAAGGATAACAAAATTTAAACTTTTCATCGGTTGAGTATTTAAAAATTAATGTCTTTAAATAAAAGTTTATCTTTACCATCCAAAGAAATTTAGTACGTTGATTGATTATATTATTATTGATTCAAATGACTTACTTCCAATTCAAGTTATACGCACCAACCAAACAAACAAGTATGAGATGGAAATCTAACTAATAGCAGAAGTTTGAAACACAAGCAAAAGTGGGATGGATAAAAACCTCTCCTTACAACAGTAGTCAATAGCCATGGCCACCAACACTTGTACCCTTCGGATTCTTACCCTCATTGCCATCTGCATACCTTGTGCCATATCCTTCCAGTTGGATTTTCCAGCAGTTTTCAACTTTGGCGATTCAAATTCTGATACTGGTGCTCTTATTGCCGCTGGTTTTGAGAGCCTTTACCCACCAAATGGACAAACTTACTTCCAAATACCATCGGGGAGATACTCTGATGGCCGTCTCATCATCGATTTCCTTAGTAATAAATCTCCATAACCTCATTTTTTGCAATGCCCTCATCACATAATGATCCCAAGTAGATGTTTACGTCTTCCTCTGCCCTATAAACAACTCTTTCACTCATTGTTCCATGTGTTGTTGGTTTTTTTATTGCAGTGGATGCTATGGACTTGCCGTTCCTAAATGCCTATCTGGATTCTCTGGGTTTGCCAAATTTTAGGAAAGGTTGCAACTTTGCTGCAGCAGCTGCAACTATCCTCCCAGCCACTTCATCATCCCTCTGCCCCTTCTCCTTTGGGGTTCAGGTGTCTCAGTTCCTCCGATTCAAAGCTAGGGCCCTTGAATTGACTGCCAAAGGTATCTGCCAAAGGATAAGATTAGCGTATGGTTCCATAATACCTTTAGTGGTAGCTTCCCATTAGAGTTAGAATTTCATATCGTTAATCTATGTTGATCTTTGATTAAAATCTTTCTTATACAAATTATTGAGATTAAATTCCATGTTTTATCTCTGCTAAATTTATCTAATGTTTTCAAAATTGACTTTTGCTATACTATTTCGGCGGCACAACTAGTTTGCAGTCAGTTTCATAACCCTCATTCGTGTTAAAAAAACATCACAATGTTTCAGGCAGGAAATTTGATAAGTACGTCCCAGATGAGAATGTATTCGAGAAGGGATTGTACATGTTTGACATTGGCCAGAATGATCTTGCTGGAGCATTTTATTCAAAAACTTTGGATCAAATACTTGCCTCAATTCCGACAATTCTTTTAGAACTTGAAAAGGGAATAAAGGTTGGTGTCAAATAGTATGCTTCTATTTTCTTGAATTTATGAATCCATAGGTTATATGCACAGTTTTACTGAGATTAATACAAACAAGTTCTAACTCTTTAGTTGTGTCTACTAGAATCTCTATGACCAGGGGGCTAGATATTTCTGGATACACAATACAGGGCCTCTTGGATGCTTGCCTCAGAACATTGCCAAATTTGGAACTGATGCATCAAAGCTTGACGAACTAGGATGTGTTAGTTCACACAACCAAGCTGCTAAAACCTTTAACCTACAGTTACACGCTCTCTGTACTAAATTGCAGGGCCAATATCCCGATTCAAATGTCACATACGTTGATATCTTCTCTATAAAATCAAACCTGATTGCAAACTTTTCCAGATACGGTTAGCATCTCCCAGTAATTTTTATTTACTTTCCATGTTTCAGTTCTACAATTTTGACTATGGATATTCACCGTTTCCAAGAGAGTTAGGCTAAAACTTTTAGATTATAAAATCTGTTGCTAAAGTTTCTCTGATGGCTTTGTCATCAGTTCTCAATTGTGCTGACAATGCAACATTACATAACTATTGCAGGAAATTTATTTTGTTGCAACATTACATGGATCAAACCAGTGATTTCATGAAATATACTTCAAAGTAGTTAGAAAAAGCCATTTCAATTTATTGGCTCATTAAGGACCCTGTATCAGTCATAACACCAGTGTTACATTCTATTCTATGATGTATCATAACAAAATTTGTGGCGAGGAAAAACATTTAATCTGTGTGATTGCATCTTTGCAGGGTTTGAACAACCAATTATGGCTTGTTGTGGATTCGGAGGTCCACCACTGAACTATGACAGTCGAGTTTCCTGTGGGGAAACAAAGACCTTCAACGGAACCACAATTACAGCACAAGCTTGCAATGATTCCAGTGAGTACATAAGCTGGGATGGGATTCATTACACTGAGACTGCTAATCAATATGTAGCATCACAAATTCTCACCGGAAAGTACTCTGATCCTCCTTTCTCCGACAAAATGCCCTTCCTACTGAAGCTCAAGTTCTAGATACCCCATTATATTTATTGCTATCATTATTTGATTCTTTATGTGCTGGTATCTTGAAAGTAATAGCTGGTTGTAATTCTGAATGTCACTCAAGCTCTTATTAATGGTCTGTGATAATGTTCAAGGGTTGGTATATGACACATTCACGCTTCATGGTTCATATGTATTTATGTGTATACTATCAAAGAGGGCATTTTGGGGTTATCACATTTGATATGTT
>Ga0209389_1004173_pt1 | contig 11938 bp, 4 predicted proteins | sample CowpearedBW_FD_187526 | JGI IMG/M metagenome (GOLD analysis project Ga0209389, IMG submission 187526) | Root nodule microbial communities of legume samples collected from California, USA - Cow pea red BW (SPAdes) (version 2) | ecosystem: Host-associated > Plants > Roots > Nodule | place: USA... | reverse complement strand
TGTAATTGTTTGTTTTTGTACTATAAAAGAAACTTTTAATTCAATAAATTAGTTTATTAATTTAGAATTCAGTTCGGAATATGTCAACTCACGTATTAACTTATCCGCTATCAATTAATTTATAAGATAATTTTATCGTTAATTTTTACTGAGTAAAACTTAGCTCTCCCAAACATAAATTAGTATCTGATTAAACCTCTACTTGATACAATTTTTTTTTATTAAGCATATTTCACAAAGCATAATATCATAATTTTATCGATAAAAATTACCAAATTGAAAACATTAATAAATGAGGTTCTCGGTTTGGGATGGGATAAATTTCATACTTTAACATCTATTATTAAAATTTCCAATAAAATATTAAAGAATTATTTAAATAAGTTAATTATTTGTTGGTTAACGAGTGAATACGAATAATTAATATGTCATTACCCATTATCTATTATTACTATATTTTATTTAGATATTTTTTGTAACTAAATTGTATAAATAAATTTATTGGTGAAAAAAAATCTTAACAATTGAATACTTTTTTTAATTAAAATTTCTAAATTTATGTTTTACTTTAAATTTATAAAATTAAGTATTTTTAAATTTGTCAATTTTCTTTAAACTCGTAATTTTTTTAAAATAATTTTGTTTTATTTATAGTACAATTTTATTCACTAGTACATATATGAATACTCAAAAATGTAAAATAATTTGCATGTACTTTTTGAAAAGTATTCAACAAATAGTGGAATAATTTTCTTTGTAATACAGAACAAGTATCAATGTCTAAATACTATTTAGAAGCAAAGACACCCCTTGTCATTTCTATTTTTCCTAAAACATGTCTAAAAGAGTTGAATTTTGAGTACTAATAACTATATAAGGCAATTGGGATTTAAGAAAACAACAAAAAGTAATGAAATTATTTTCATTTTAAAAAAAAGTAAAGGCATAAACTTATAATACAGAAAAATAATAAATACATAATTTTATTTTTAATTCTGCATAACATGTAAAATATACTACTAATTGTGACAATCAAAGTCTAACCCTACATTATACGTTTCCTATAAGCTTTTTTTTTTTCTTAGTACTCAAACTTCTTACGCATACTCTATTCTGACTTTGACCTTCTTTAGAACTGTGAATTCTTATCTTTTTCTGTATAGTACTCTTTGTATTGTATATTTATTTATTCATTAGTACTCTGTTTCTTGTTTTTTAGTTTGCTTGTGTTTATGTGCAGAGCTACAATTGCAGCCCTGGCCAGGAATTAATTTATTTATTTGTTAGTACTCTGTTTCTTGTTTTGTAGTTTTCTTGTATTTATCTTGATGTTACTCAATTGTCTTTCTCTGAGTGTATGTGTAAAAGGCACTTTTCTAGTTGGTATCATTTTTCTTTCCATGTTTACATTATGACAAACAAAAAAATCGGTGCCTTAATTTCATAATATTATACGTGCTGTCATATACTCATTGTTTCATATTCATTGCCTCTTATTTTAATGCAAGCCAATCCAAAAACAACTAAGAGTTAAAAGAATAGTATTTTGCATGTTATATCGACTTAATTTTCATTGTTAATTAACTAGATAGGTTTAGTATTTAACTAATTATTTGAGAGAGAAGTATCCATGTGAATGTGAAGAGACTTATATTCAAGAAGAAAATTGTTGAAAAATTTAAATATAAGTTTAACGAAAATTTATAAATTTATTATCTTAAAATTTTAGATTGAAAAATTGTATTAATTTTTTGTCTGAACTGATTGTTAGATCTATAGAGGAGGTTTTACTGAGGAGATACAACACTAATGACACTTGAGTCCAACCACATAAGACATTGACACTACTCTCAACCAAAAACCTTAAGACGATGGGTTTATGAGTCTTTATCCTTATATAATACTTTACTTTCTCATTTCTAACTCATATTTGTAGTTATACATTTCTAGTTTTTGTCACCGATTTAGTGACCAAAAAGAAATTTAATTAGAAAAAACATCATTCATTATTAGTGATCGAAAAAATGGTCGTTATTTTATCACATTTGTGACTGAATTAGCGATCAAACTAGTTTAAAATCATAGATTCTTTTTTTGTTGTTAGTGACAAAAATAAGAGTCACTAAATTTTTAATACTAGCCACCGAATTAGCTACGAAATTTTCGATGACTAAATTGGTCTCCAAAAGTTAAATGCGACCAATCTTTTTAGCGATCAATTAGCGACTATAATTTCGGTGGCTATTTAACGACCAAATTTTGATTCGGTTGCTAAGTGGTTTACGACTAGGGTTTTTGTTACTAGTTTTGTTTAGTCTCTATTTCGGTCGCTAAACGATTTGCGACTGATTTTTGATCATTTAGCTACCAAAATGGGTGGTCACTAAAATGCATTTTTTTTGTAACGCATGTAAGATTTAAACTCATACTTGAATTCCTAACACTGATGTCTTATTATTATATTTTCCAATGAATTTATTATTATCTTTTTCCAATAAATCCTTGCTCATAAGAACTATCAACAATTAGTTTGTAGTATTAAAAAGACATTTTCTTAAAGAAAGATTAATGGGAAACCTACTACTTTTGTCGTAGCATGTTAAGTACAAAAAGGGTTTACATAAAATATGAAGAATTATTAAAGATGAAGAGAAGATGTGAAAAGTAGGGTTTGAGAGGTTGGCATGAGAAGTGGAGAGTAGGTGATTTTCCTTTTTACTTCCTTTTATGATTCTTCAAACTTCCAACTTCTTTTCTTTCTTCAAACCAACCTTTGTTTAGGTTATGATTATCCATGACCCACACTTTTGGGGGTGGTAATAGTAGAACACCACCAAAAACTCTTTGTTCTTTTATTTTGGTAGATTTTGACTTTGTAATCTACTAATTGCAATTTTTTCGTATGGTGATAGTGACAAATACTCATTAATAATATCTCTCAATTTTGGCTATTTGGGATATACATATAGGAAAAATGTTTCATTCTTTTCATTGTTGTTTTATGTAAAATTTTTCCTCCAAAAGAATTAACTAGGGATTGATTTGTTTCAAAGAAAATGTTTAACAATGTTGTTAGTTTACTGTTCCATCTGATTTTTAATATGTTTTTAGCTTGCTTATTAATAAAAATGATAATTAATTAATTATTTACTCTAAAGACATGATAAATTAGAAAGATTCTAAATATAATAACACTTGATTACTTGAATTAAAGATTGAGTGCATGGGTTTGAACCCTTTGTCTTTATTATTAATTTTCATCGTAATATGGATTTATCATGCAATGTTAAGCAAATATATTCAAATAGGTAAATCAAGTAATAGCAACTCTTTTAATTTAGAAAAATATAATTATTAACCTATGCTTTTTAGCCCAAAATGGGAAAGAGGAATTTCTATTCACAGAAAAAGAGATTGTTTTTAGTCAACTATCACAACATTTACACCCATTAAAATCTTTTCTTTTTTCTGCAATTTTTAGACAAAATTTTATATTAACATAAAAGAAAATTATCCATCTTTGGAGATGAATTAATTTCTTTGTGCATGTACTGTGTGAGTGCTTTTATTGTGGAAAGTGGCATGACAATTATGGTTATTTATTATCGTTCTAAAATTAAAAATCATAGTGAAACAGGTTTTGCCCATAACTATTTTTTCTCATTTATGACACACTTTCCAACTTTTACAACAAAGTTTTGTTTTTCTTTTTATTCGCATATAAAAGAAGAAGCTCTCTGTGTTTTTCTATGCTCAAATTTTTTGTTAATTTAAACAAATTCATTTAATAAAATAATCTTCGTAATGTCTGTATTTCTTCCTCCAAAACGTATTTTAAACTCGAAATCTAAGTTAAGATGAATAAATCTTCTTGATAACTCGATGATTGAATAATTGTTTTAAATACCTAATTTTGTAGTTAGTGTCTTAATGAAATGAAAATTAAAAAAAAAATATTTCGAGATTATACTATGTTTTCTTTTTCTCTTCTAATTTTTATTCTTTAGTGATTTAATTACGAGTCATTTTACATTCGATAAAAATGAAAAAATTAAATATTTTATAAAAAATATTCACAATTTTTTTAAAATTTTAAAATAAATTTATATCAATCCTTTTATGTAAGTAAGTTGGACTTAGTGTTCATTAATGTTATGTCTTTTCAATAATTAATTTTCTCAAAAAGCCGATCAAAATGTGTCTGCATCCTAATTTTCCTTTTTGGAAAATGTTGTCCAAGATTTTCATTTATTTCATTCTGAACTTTGATTTTCTGAATATAAACAACTTATTCTACTCTCAAAATCTCAAAATCTCAAAATCGTGTGAATTGGTTCATTTCCTTAAAATATTTCTCTTTCATACAAAATTATTTGACTCAAATTTATAAAATAAAGTATTAGATACGCATGCACTGTCTAGAATCAAAGAGGAAAGTGATAGATCCATGAAGACACAGTCACACAGGAAAAGGATGGTGGTTGAACTTGTAGGGTATCCTTGTCCATGGAGGACACAACAATGGATATCATGTGGGACTAAGTCATAACTAACTAAAAAGAAATTTTTCATTAGGTACAATTAAGTTGTATACAAATTAAAAACTAAAATAGAGAGACTTTGAAACAAACTTGATATAAATTAACTTATCCATAAATTAATATTACTTTATGTATTTCTTTTTCTTTTCATATATAAATTTAAAGAATTTATTTTCCAAACATGTCCTCTAATAAAGATTTGTCTAATTAGTATAAATGATATATATATATATATATATATATATATATATATATATATATATATATATATATATATATAAATTGAGTTAGACTCTTGTAATTCATATAGAAGTTTTATTGATAGATAATTTATGTTTGTGTTGTTGTAATTTATAAAAGAGTTAAATATGTTTTTGGTCCCTCCATGCAATGAAATTTAGAATTAGTTCATTTTTAAAATTTTTGACAAATTTAGTTCTTCATCTTAAAAAATGCGTGAATTTAGTTCTTTTAACCAAATTTTGTTAAGTTTATTCGACGTTTCGAGCGCATATTTGAATTATTTACACCATTTGATACATTTTAGCTTCAATGTTAACTCAAATATTATCATAAAATACGTTTAAAATGTCAAATAAACTTAACAAAATTTGTTAAGAAAACTAAATTCACGCATTTATAAAGATAAATAACTAAATTGGTATAAAGTTTTGAAAAAAAATTAATTTCAAAATTTACTGAAACTTGAGGGACAAAAACATATTTAATCCTTTATAAAGATTGAAGATCAGTCATAATCCAAATAAATATTTAGAATTAAAGTTACCTAATTTTTTTTCCTAAATGGAATGTGTGTTATTTAGAGTTGGATGCAACTGGTAAGCCAAGAAAGCAACTCCCGCAATCTATGGCGGCAAAAGTCAAGTTTACCAAACCTAATTTTCTAAATTTCAGCCCCTAATTGTTTTTTCTTTTGCATTTTTCATATGAGTTAGAGATAATAATTCATAAAAAATTAAAAGAAATATAGTACAAAGTGACTTTCATTTAAAGAAAAGTTAAAAAAGGATTCTAAAATAATTTCTGAGTATTTTAAATCCAACCATAAAAAATCTCTGACCCATTAATTGCTAGCATGGTGTTGGGACTTATGTAGTAATGTTGAGAGAAATAAATTCCAGCTAAAAATGTTGATTTAAACTATTACTAATAATTCTTTTAACTTCAAATTAACTATTGACATTTGGTTTTTTCAGTCCATCTTCTTTTTTTTCTTTTGACAGTAAGTATATTCATAGTTGATGAATTAAGTCAAAGAGAATAATTGTTAAAAGCTGTGTTCACACGTCTGCGAAAGGAAATTTGGTTACAAAGTAGCAAAGAACAGAATTTCAAGAAACAATAGGGTAGCACAAATGATTTGACTTTTTTGCAGGAAATATTTTTAATTCGAATTCCACTATCATTTTGTTTTTTGTTTAAGATTACAAGAAATCTCCACTACAAGTAATTGATTTGTTTAATAAGTAATATCTTCCATGCATTGAATAAATGAATTTTTTTTCCTCTTTTTGTTGTCATTCCAGCGTGAAATACAATAACAATATACATTTATAACTATTAATGAATGAAATGAGAAGGTTAGTAAAATATAACTTCTTCATTTTCCTTTTCTTTTCTTAAATTTCAATGAAGTAAGTAACTTTTTTAAGAAAATCTCCCATTTCTTCTGTATCAGTCTGTTTCAGAGTTCTTTAAGGAAAGAAAAATCCAAATACTTGTCTGATTTTGAAAACCTACCCAAATATTAAAAAAGTATTGATATTCAGTGCTATTTTATTTATGCAGAGGAATGAGTAATTTGAATAACCAATTGTTTGGTACCCTGACGGAAGAAGCCAAAATAAATGCTCTTTTGATCAGTTTGGTTAGTCCATTTATACGTGTAACCATATGGGTAGGTAGTGAGTTATATGAAGCCAGATATAACAGGTTGGATGAGGTGAACACCACAATGAAGGGATGAGGCTGCAAAATACTGAAACTGTCAGTTAAATTACGTGAAATTGTTGAAGTGTCCCATTAATGGAGAACAATGCATGATTGCAATCAGTATTGATATAAAGTAGAAAACTGAACCCTAGTTTTGCACAGTAAAAAAAAATGCAGAATACGATAAAGTGAAGGAGCTCAACCTGAGGTTATAACTTGATGTAAATGTGAAACCCTTGTTAAAATGTTTTACCCAGTCATGTGTGATATTGTCTTTCATGTACTATATAGTATTAAAAGATATTCAATTACAATCAATTTGATCATGATTTAAGCATAGGTAAACGGATGAACCGTGAGACATTATAAGTTTGATGCTCAACATGGTTTTAAGAGGGCTCAGATCTTTAGCAAAGACATTTTTATGATATCTTAACCATTGGAACTATTTAATTTATCTTATAAAAAGTACTACTACTATCAAGTCATGTTTAAAGTTATATATGAAAGTGATTCGGTCACATGACCATCAATTACACCCCAGGGAATCTTTCTCAAGTTTTAAGGACATTGTGTACTTGGAATAGACATTGAAAGAAAAGGGTTTGGTTTTATCAAGGCTTAACTAGATAGATGGGTCAAGAAAAGGTGGAGCATCATGCTTTTGCAGGAAAATCAGTGGAGCATCGGTACAGGGCCTTTAGCAGAATAACTACAAGCAAAAAACTAAGATTCAAATGGCATCATATTTTGCATCAGATATCAATGAATCAAAATGTAGTTGACATTACTGTAGAAGTGTGAAACTATGATACACAAACACAATATGCTCCTTGACCAATGATATTTAATCTTTTTAGTTTTGTTCTTTATATTTTTTCTTTGGAAGTGGAATGGATCGACGAGTTGGTTACTGATAAATGAATCAAGAAATCTACCATAACCATTCGTTTCTAGCACCAACTGCTTTCACATTAGTTAACACAAGTGGAGAAGTTTTGTAAAGCGATATCAAGTCATTGAGACATCTGTTTCTCCTGGGGCTATGCCCTCTCAGACTGCTAATACCCGATGCACCAATCTCATTGATTTTGCCTGCAAAATTCAAGTACAAGTTTTGATATTTCATTACCTTCAAGTTGAGAGATAGATAATATAAAGGGACAACCCAAAACAGAGATCAAGTAATCATTATCTAGCTTTCCAAGACCACAAGAATATTTCTCAACCCAAAATGGTAAAATTAGTCCATTACTATTTTTTCTTCCAGCACATACTTTGAAATACAGAAAGTGAGGATTATTCTGCCAAAGACTACATAATTCATGGTATTATGGCTATCTTGAGACCTGGATCAGATTTAGCCGTCTCTAATTTTTTACAAGATAGAGCTACAAATTTATCCATGAAAGAGCATGTTTTTTATGCTTCTTATTTTGATAACCAGGAGATATAATTCTCCTCCCATAGGTTGGCAACCCATTTTAGGAGTAGAGTGATATCTCTCGTTGCGACTCCATGTCCAACTGATAAAATCTCAGACCTTTGTTAAGAAATCCAAGAGTTGAACCCCTTATGCTAACAACTTTGGATATGATTTTTATCATTAAGGCACAAATTAAAAACATAGAAAATTAATTCATCACTGGCAATTAATGAGTTTTGCGTTCTATTGAGAATAGAATCAACCAATTCTAACAGTCCACTGGAAAAAAATTAGGGACTTCCTATCGAGTGCCATAGGATATCAATCTTTCTATTCCTTAATAATACCGTCTTTTTAACTTATTTTTTGCCATTTTTTCCAACAATACTCCTATATATAATTAAAATTAATCAATATAGTCCACTTATATGGAAATGAGACAAAATAGTAGTTGAAAAGTGGAGAGTATTTTTATCTAAGTTTATATTAAATAACTATAGTTTTGGAACACAACAGGAGTGAATAAGAAGCATTAAATAAACCTTGACAAATGCTTTTAATTATCGACAAAAACCAAGTAGCAAATAACTTGTGTTTCTAAAACAATATGGCTGAGTCTGGGTAGCCAGTTTAAATAATTTACAGCTCATTTAATCAACTCAGAAGCTTGTTTAACAGAGGATAAGGATACTTGACAAATGAGCTTATCCAGTATTACTCTGTTTACACTATTTACTCTAATTTGAAATAAAATAATTTGATTTTTAAACAAAAAATTATGCGATTAAAACTAATGGGGAAAAACCAAAGCTATAATTACAAACTAAGATATATTGTCTGTTTAAAAAAGAATTTATATGAAAAAATTATACAACCACTTTATGTCATTTTACATTTATGAATTAAGTGACAAATACTTTTATAAAAAAAATTTAATTCAATAACATTTTGGTATAAACAATTCAACAAAATAAATTTTGTTAAAGATTTAGCTTTTCAGCTGATAACTTAGTTCAGCCAAAACAGACCCTAAATGAAATTACAACATAGGAGCAATGCAATAATTTTATTCATATAGTTTTCAGAAATTTTAATGTTATGATATGACATTGGAGCGATGTCTGTGCTAGACGCTAACACTGAAGTACTAATATTAACTACAAGTTACAACACCGCAGCAACTTTAAAAAGCACTACAGAAAGTAAAAAAAAAATGTATTCAAACTAAGAAATTTCCATAAGAATAACTTCATATCAATTGAGATGCACATATTGCATCCTTATATTTTGTGCTGTGACATGTTTATTGCTGTGTACATGTTTAATGATGCTTAAACAATGTCCATGTCTGTTTCAAAGCGACGATGCTTGCAATTTTCACATAATGAGAAAAATTTGTGGCTCGATAGCATGCATGAGAATTAGTTTAATTGGAAAAATACAAGCAGTGTATCTTCAACAAAAGTTTTCTTTTAAACTTTAGTTACTCCTGTAGATTGCAAACAACAAATTGAATCCCATACTTAAAAAGAGAGAACAAAAAATTACCCTTCACCCATATTGGAGGAGCACCTGTAGCATTAGCAACGAGAAGGGACATTGCAATGTCTTCACAAGTTCTGTTGACGGAAAAAAAATTAAAATTTTTAAAAAAAATGAGGATGTGAAAAGGAATAAGTTATAAGAATAAATTTAAAATTCTTGTGGGTTAATTAATCATATATATTACCTGTCCCTGGAAACATAGCCCTGAATTGATGAAGACATCTCTTGAGTATATAAATCCAAGTATTTCCTGTGAAAGAATGCAGCCTTTGAGAGAACCATGCTATAAGTGCCCATCCACCAAACAGACCACCATCCTCCATACCTGTAATATGCAACATTATTTTGCTGTAGTATACAAAGTGAAATCGGTCAGGTACAATATGAAAATAGCAAATCAAGTTATATTCAATAAGGGTAAATCAGCGTTCCATTTTGTTACTATCAAGCACATCCCACGAACACAATGGACATCTGCATATTGCTCTTATTTTTCCCTTTCTAAATAAAAATATAGTAGAAAACATGCCATGTGTTTTCCCATTATTCCGAACAATATTAGTCATCTTTGAAGTGAGTTTGTCTCTAAATTGAGCAAGGGCGTACCTACAAGTAAATTAGAGGATTGTAAACATAATACAATTAAAATGAGGATGATACTATAGTATCACTTTAAAAGAGCCAAGTCCATTTTAGTTTCATTTTCTCTCCCTCCATCCCCACCCTTAACACCGTAAGTAGAAGTTGCAGTCCAACCATTCTTGTGTAAACAATTAACGAAGTGTTCATCTTCATCACATGACCAATCAAAACTAAATGTCAAGCTTTAGTTTAGTTGGACTCTGCCATTGGACCATACAGCCAAACCTATAAAATACTAAAGGTTTCAGTATCCAACTTGCAAGAATTATTGCAAACCTCGAAGTCATATTTCACCATTGAGAAATGAAAGAGAGTAAAAATGTAAAATTCAAGCGGTTCAAATTCAAGTAACGAAACAGGAAATGCTGTAATTTACCAATAACTAACCTCCTTATCCAGCCAGTGCATTCGAGGAACAAATCCCACCATTGTGGAAGGTGCACTTTGCCAGACAGAGAAAGCAAAATCTAGAGTAGAGCATGGAACAATCACATTATCATCAACTGAGAAAATTGCGTCAGTCTTGAGGTCCTTAATTGGCCTAAACCTGCTGTTTGACTCATAATCTGCACTGATGTCAAATCTAAAGTTTGGTTTGTGAGCTTTCTGAGACTTCGAAACCACAATCTTATTAAGATATGTTTTCAGCCTCTCAGATGGTTGTTCACCTTCAGTCCACACCACATGCATTGCATCAGCATTTCGACAGGATGCATAATGAGCAACAGTTTCTTTCAGAAGAGATTTTTCCCTCCAAGTGTTTATAAGCACAGTATAGCTAGCCCTGAATCGTGAATTAAATCAGTTGTATCAGCAGATCCAGCTCAAATTATGAAACATAAAAAAATCAAACTCCACAACTATAATCCTACTGGGAGCAAGAGCCGCAATGTCATTACATACAAGGAAAAACCACTAGAAGAAAATACAAGTGTGGGCTTTATCAATTTTCAAACACTTCTTTTAGTTTTAAAACAGTCAAAGACTACCGACTTTCAAACCCAATGCAACGTGACATCCAGCACTACTCTAAATGACTCAGGCTTGAGCTAGAATCACAAAATAAAATATTCGAACATGTGTCTATAAGGACCTTTACAGTGTCTTTGGATGGAGAATTTCTAAAGGGTAATTCACTTTTATAAATAACTTAAAATCTTTTTTCAAAAAATATATTGTGTGAACAGAAAATTTTGAAAAAAAATTGAAATTTTAGGAATCTATAATATATTAATTTTATCAATTTAATTAATTAAAATCAGAGAACTTCAAATTTCACCTTAAAATTAAGAATTTAAATTCTTCTCCTAAATCGATGATTATTTTCTTCATATTCTTTCGTGGGCTCAATCTCATTTGGGATGTCATGGTCAGGACATTGTTAGCTCGATATCACTTTTTGAAAAATGTCTACCAGAGTTTCTTTTAGGTTAAAGTGAATCATATTTATTTTTGGTTGTCATTGCCAAAGTTAACTTTTTTGTTATTTCCCAACAAATGTTAGTAAGAAATTTCTTTGTTAATATCAAGGTTGTTTTCTAGCTAATGTTAAACATGATTTTTTTTTGGGTGATGTTAATTAGGATTATGTTTCAGATAATGTTAGTCAAGGTTATTTTTCAACCAACTTGAATAGAAGTTATTCTCGGTTGACATTGTTGGGATTATTTATTTGCAGAAGTAAGTCAAGTTTACTTCTTGGTTGCCGTTTGTCAAGATTTTTCGTGGATGTTAGCCAAATTTTTATGGTTGAAGTTAGTGATTATTTTTTGTCGATCTCTGTATAATTTTTTTTATCCACGTCACTAGTGTTATATAGTGATAATTTTTG
>Ga0209389_1004172_pt1 | contig 11939 bp, 15 predicted proteins | sample CowpearedBW_FD_187526 | JGI IMG/M metagenome (GOLD analysis project Ga0209389, IMG submission 187526) | Root nodule microbial communities of legume samples collected from California, USA - Cow pea red BW (SPAdes) (version 2) | ecosystem: Host-associated > Plants > Roots > Nodule | place: USA... | reverse complement strand
TGCGCCCGTGAGGGCAGAAAACCAAGGTTGCGCCTTGGTTTTCCAATAATCAGCGGCTGAAAATCGGGCTTTTCGGCATCCCCCAGTCGTTCATTTCCGGCTGATGGGCAACTTGTTCGGAGTTTCCCTAAGCCAGCATGAGCTCTGCCAGGGTGCTCGTCACCCTGGCAACTCTGAGGCCGTGAGAGACAGCCATCAGGATGCAAGGAGGATCGGTAGGAGTGGCTTGCTCCGAACCTTGAAGCGTCTGCCCAACATGATGAGCGTGCCCGATAATGCAACACAGACTAGGGCTGTGACGAACGTCTGGCCCGGATTAGCGATGTCCCCCATCACCGCTATAGCGATCATCACGAGAGCGACAACCAGTCCGGCCCACCCAAGCGCGGTAAGAAGCCATCCGACTACACGCATCACATTTCTCCCAGAACAGCTTCACGCTTGAAGATTTCCAATGTCTTCGGCCCTATGCCCTTGAAGCTGAGCAACCACGCGTCAAACTCAGCTGGTTTCATTGACCCGCTCCATACAGCATTCGTTCGTGATTCCAGCTCCGCCGCAAGGCTTATACCCAGTGCACGCAGTCGCGTGGCAGTGGACTCGTCGTACCGTGCATAGCCTGCCTGGCCCAGGAATCTGACGAGATCCCGATGGGAGCAGCGGGCTAACCTCTCTGGCGTATCCAGGCCATGCCGATCAACCAAGCTCCGGTACGCCTCAACGGCGACAGAAGAACGAATTCTCTTGCCGATCAAAAAGCTCGCGAGGAGCCATTTGTACAGCCCGTGGGCGCTCGGATCTCCGAAATCAATACCAAGGTCAGCAGCGGTGATAGGTGTCACCCCTTCGAGCGCCTTGGGTCGGCAGAACGCGGGTAGGTACGTTCTTCTTCAATGGTACCATCGGCCTTGTGGATCTTCACCGACGCAGTTTTGCCGTCAAAGAAATCGGACAGCGAGCTGACCAATTCCTGCTTGGTGGGAAATTGCACCTCACTTGACCAATCGTTTGCATTGCACTTGACCACCTGTTTGCATCGGATTTGACCAGCCAATTGCATTGGATCTGACCACTCAAAGTACGGCGTAAGCCGATCAGAACGAGTTCCATGATGGTCGACCTCAATTATCGATTTACGCTATCGTAGATCGATAATTTCATCCAGCCTTGTCACAGATCAGGTATTGACCATGACTGAAATCACCAAGACTGACCGTAGCCCTTGGGCTGTTTTTTTGATCTTCCTCCGCTTGGGGTTCACCTCCTTCGGCGGCCCAATTGCACACCTGGGCTATTTCCGCGATGAGTTCGTGGTGCGTCGACAATGGTTGAACGAGCGCAGCTATGCGGATCTTGTCGCCCTTTGCCAGTTCTTACCGGGGCCAGCCAGTAGCCAGGTCGGGATTGCGCTCGGGTTGTCTCGATCCGGCTACGCCGGGGCACTAGCCGCGTGGATGGGATTCACCTTGCCCTCCGCAATCGCCTTGATCCTCTTCGCACTCGGCATCGCCAGTTATGGTGATGCCATGCCTGCTGGCGTGCTGCACGGTCTGAAGGTGGTGGCCGTGGCGGTGGTCGCCCAGGCTGTCTGGGGCATGGCGCGCAATCTTTGTCCCGATGCGCCGCGTATTTCCATCATGGCAGCGGCGACCTGCTTCGTGCTGCTCGTACCCTCTGCCTGGGGGCAAGTGAGTGTCATCATCCTTGCCGCCATCGTCGGCCTGCTGCTATTCAAACCACAGCAGGGCGAGGCCCATGATCCACTACCGATCAGCGTGCGGCGTCGCGTTGGCTTGTTCTGGCTGGCCCTGTTCTTTGCCCTGCTGCTTGGGCTGCCGTTGCTGACAGCTGTGTTCCCGAGCCAGACACTGGCGATGATGGATGCCTTCTACCGCGCCGGCTCGCTGGTATTCGGTGGCGGGCATGTGGTGCTGCCGCTGTTGCAAGCTGAGGTCGTACCAACAGGCTGGGTCGACAACGAAGCATTCCTCGCGGGCTATGGTGCGGCGCAGGCCGTGCCGGGGCCTCTATTCACCTTTGCAGCATTTCTCGGCGCCTCGATGAACCAAGCACCAACTGGCTGGCTTGGCGGGCTGATTTGCCTGCTGGCGATCTTTACGCCGTCTTTCCTGCTAGTGGTGGGGGCCTTGCCATTCTGGGAGCACCTGCGCCGTAACCTGCGTACGCAGGCAGCACTGCTGGGCATCAATGCGGCCGTGGTCGGCCTGCTGCTTGCTGCTCTCTACCAGCCGGTATGGACGAGTGCGATTCATGGCCCGCAAGACTTTGGCCTGGCCCTCGTGGCACTGGTGGCGTTGATGTTCTGGAAGCTGCCGCCGTGGCTGGTCGTGCTGGGCAGCGGTGTCCTGGGCGGGCTGTTGAGCATTGCACTGTGAGATACATCGAGTGACCGACAAAGACCTCTACGGCGGGTTGATCCGCCTGCATATCCTGCACCACGCTGCCGAGGCTCCCATCTTCGGGCTGGCCGTCATCGAGGAGCTGCGCCACCACGGTTACGAACTCAGCGCGGGCACGCTGTATCCGATGCTGCACGGTTTGGAGAAGAAGGGTTATCTGTGCTCGCACCATGAACGCACTGGGCGCCGCGAGCGACGCATGTATGAGATTACTGATGAAGGCCGAGCAGCGCTGGCAGATGCCAAGGTGAAGGTTAGAGAGTTGTTCGGCGAGTTAATCGAAGGACGCTGATGGCCTTAACCGGAGTGCCTGCTACCAGCTACTTGCTTTCTTGACCGCACACTGACCGAAAGCAGTGGCCCATTAGCTACGTACGCTTTTGGCCGACTTCTGCCCGTCAAGGCGTACCCGTGCGCCGGTCAAATTCGATGCAAACAACTGGTCAAGTCGAGTGCAAACAGGTGGTCAAGTCCATGCAATTACGCACTTGGTTGCGGCTCGCTTCGAAGCGCGTTCCGCACTGACTTTTTTGAGCCCCCAACCTTCAGCAGTGGGGCTCAGGTGATAGTTGTCCATTGACTGCCTCCTTCATTAAATGGCTTCACCGTCGTCAACGATGTCCTCATCAGCTTCAGCGGCATCTGTCGCGTCGGCATCATTCAGGGGCGGTGAGGTTGGCTTTTCAGGGTCATTGATGAAGGGCACTCCGCTCGGCCCCTGTTCTTCCGTGCCTTCAGTTTTCGGCTGCATGGTTGATCCTCCAGGTAATGCTATTTGGAGGATGGCTTCACCTCATTGTTCAGTTGACTTCCGATTAGTTAAAACGTCGATATCTGTGCAGTGAAGTACAGTATCCGTATGGCTAGCTCTGATATCGGTGGAGAGAGAGACAAACAACCCTATGTAAGGCCATGGCTCAAAAATTTTGATGACGCGTTAATTGACTCGATGTACTTCGGGGAAAAACTTCCTTGTAATTTCAATTAGTTAGATGATTTATTCCTCTGAGTAATAATGGATCAGTTTTTTATGCTTAAAACTAACCTAGCAGAAGGTCGGCTAGGTACACTATTCTCCTCCGCGTCTGCTGGAGGGTATGAAGAATGAGACGAAAAAAAATCCGACCTCCACGGAATCCGCCGACACAGGCTCAAGGACAGGGAGCGCTGGATATGCAAATTGCGTTGAGGTCAAATCCCCTCGGTGATCTAACTGCCGAAAATGACAATCGAATGCTCAATGATGCATTCGTCGCAACCGGTGATTTTCGCACACTTATTGAATCAGATGATCGAACCGTGGTTGTGGGCAGGCGAGGCACAGGTAAAAGTGCATTGTTCCTTCAGCTTAAGAAACATTGGGAAAAAGACAAACATATCGAAGTTTTAAGCTTCGCCCCAGAGGACAGCGAAATAATTGGCTTCCGCTCGTTGATGAAGCCTTTTTCTGAGTCATTCAACTTGTCCCGCGCGGCTACGCGACTTCTATGGCGCTATGCCTTGCTCATGGAGATTGCGTCGTATATTGCTGGCAATTACAAAACTGCAAGTCTCGTGGATAGAGATCATGATCTACGGTCGCATATTGATCGCTGGAATCAGGCAAAAGGAACTTTCTTAACAAAGTGTCGCAAAATAGCTAAAGAGTTTTTGACATCTGACTCATGTGAGGAGGCAGTTGGGGATCTTTCAGGAAACCTTGATCTTGAGGCCGTTGAAGAAAGGGTTATTGAGCTCTTGGGGAAAGCTAAAAAACGAATTGTTATTCTAATGGATCGTTTGGATGAGGGCTATGAGCCAGACGCTGTTGGGATTGGGATCATTGCTGGTCTAGCCTATGCGGCTATTGAACTAAACAAAAAGTCTGATCAGATCAGGCCAATTGTTTTTCTACGTGACAATATCTACAGGGCATTAGCAAAAGAAGATCCAGACTACTCCAGGAATATTGAGGGGCAAGTTATTCGACTCCACTGGGACTGGGCGCAGCTCTTAATTTTAGCCACTGGGCGTTTGAAAATATCCTTCAGCTTAGACGTCGAAAAGGATCAGCGTGTTTGGGATAGATGTACTGCGGGTGACTTGCAAGGGCGGGACGGATTCAAAAAATGCTTGCAATTTACCTTGTACCGGCCACGCGACCTGCTGTCTTTACTAAATGAAGCTTTTTTTGTGCTGCCCGGCAATCTCGCGACCGAGCAGTCATAGATGATCTGGAGTATGCGGCACAGTCAATATCGCTCGCTCGTTTGGAAGATCTATGGAAAGAGTACCAGAAAATATTTCCTGCCATTCAGGCGACAACGTCATGCTTCAAGGACGGTGAGCCGGAGCTTACCGCAAGTCATGCACTAAATAAGATAAGCTCCACGTTTGACGGCCTTGAAGAAACCGGTAATCATTCGGCCTTAGCTGAAGCTAGAATTCTTCAGCCCAGTGGAATTCTCCAATCCTTGTATAGCATAGGGTTTATTGGCGTTCACGACAGTAATTCTTCATATTATTCATTCTGTCATGATGGTAGAACCCCTGATAAATGCTTTTCTGATCTTGATAAAATCCTCATTCATCCATGCTACTGGCTGGGTTTGAATCTCAGTAAAAACGCCCTGACGGAGGGGGAGGCTGAGGAGATAAATGATGAATATGATATCAAGGTGCAATCGTGCAACCCTCAGATACGTAGCACAAAGATAGGTCAAGTCATCTCTCAGTTAGATCGCATTCCGTTAGGGCATGAGGGTGATCGCGAATTTGAATCCTGGTGCTTGGAAAGTCTAAGGATAGTTTTTGCTGCGCACTTGATAAATATCCAGCCTCATCCAAACGGCGCTGCGGTTCAGCGTAGAGATATTGTCGGAACAAATAATGAAGGCTCGACGTTCTGGCGTCGAGTGTTTGCGGACTATAAGTGTCGGCAAGTTGTTTTTGATGCAAAAAACTACAAGGATTTAGGGCCCAGCGAATATCGCCAGCTTCAATCATATTTGGTTGGTGATTATGGTAAGCTGGGGTTCATAATAAATCGTGACCTTGACGAAAACTTACATAACGGCAAGGATCTCGATTGGGTTAAAGAGGTGTATCAAGGCCATGACTCACTGATTGTAAAACTGCCAGCAAAGTTTTTGTGCAAGCTTCTTCAAAAACTTCGAAGTCCCGAAAAGCACGATGCGATAGACAAGCAAATGAACTCTCTGCTCGATACTTATGAGCGAAATTACCTTTCCATCAAGAGTACGAATACTAGAGGGAAGAAGTCGAGGCAAACAAAGGCTGCAGAAGTCTGAGAAAAAGGCCGCCGTGAGGTGGCCTTTCTCAGTTGTTTTGGAAGGCTAGAAGAGAGGCTTAGCTATCCTACCAGATTCTACAATCAATTCTTGATTGAGCGTATGAGAGCGTATGACCTTGGTCGAGGTTGCACTCAATAACGCTAAATATACCGCTAAGTTACGCAGTGGGGTCACTTTCAGTTTGGTGACCACACCACTCGTGCCTTAATCGAGAATCATGGACGGAGATGAGGCCTTATCTGTCTTTACCTGAGCAGGCTCGTCATCGACGGCCTGGTCGCGGGTGAAGGTGCCATCGTTCTCGCCTTTGAAGAAATTCTTCCCGTAGATCAGCAGGCAAAGCGCGACTCCCACGGCGAACGCCCAGCTGGCACCCTTGATGGCGAGCACGGCACCGATCACGCCTGCGATGCCAAGGTCACGCTGACTCTTCGCTTCCAGAACACCGAGACGAACGCTCACATAACCCTGGATCAGCAGAGTGAGGGCCAAGGCCACACCCAGGATGGGTTGAACAAGCGTAACGACTGGCAGCAACAACAAGCCTGTGTTCGTGCCCCAGCGGAAAGAGCCGACGCCACCGATGATGGACTGCATGGCACGTGGGCCACCTTTGAACCGCTCGATGATGACCACAAGCATTGCCGCCCATTTAGGCCCGCACATTGCCACATCTGGGCCGAAGATACTCATGAATGCATTCCGTCCACCGAAGATCAGGTGAGCGCGATCAGGGTTGTAGTCCACCTTTTCATCGGTACGCACCTGCTCAGCCTCATCCAGCAGAACCTTGGCGCTAAGCACGTCGCCGAAAACGACGATGTACACCGCAAGCACCATTGGAATGGCTGAGATGAACATCGAGAGAGGTGGCATGCCCAGGCCGAAGACTGTGTAGTTGTTCCAGAGCCCCATAAAGTCAGGCGTGCTGATACCCCACTTGATGGTTGGCCAGGATGCTTCGTTCACCAGCGGCGCAATCACGACGGCAAGCAGGATGATGGGCAGAATTCCAAGCTTGGCGAAATTCCACCAGAAACGATTCCGTTTTTTCAGCTGTGCGAAATGCTGTGAGAAAATCAGATAGAACGCCAGGCCTACGGTGATGCTGATAGTGATCGGCAGCACATCGAATTTACCGCCAATCTGGAACACAGAAATCACGGCACTGAAACCCGCGCCGACAATGATGCCCGACTTGATGGCTGAGGGAACGTAGGTGAAGACCTTCTTGGCCATTCCCGTTGCGCCGAGCGTTATCGAGAACACTCCTAACAATAGCTGGAAGGCAATGAGTGCATGAACGCGCTCTGGCCCCTCAGGGAATGTCGCGCAGTAAGCCATCAGCAGTGGGACTGCTGGCGTGATCCATCCTGGAACGGTTGGATCTCCAAGGAGATGGTGAGTGAGGTAAAGCAGACCATTGAGCATGACGACAGCGAGGGCCACTTCGAATGGCATTCCGAGAAGCTCGGTCATCAGGGGGATCGCCGCGAGATCCACGGCGCACATCAAGAGGCCTTGGAGGAAGTCTGGTAGCTCAAGGCGATAGTGCAGAAATGGCAGTCGAACCTTGAACGGGCCAAGGGGAATGTATGGAGTTTCATGTGCTGAATTTGACATCAGTGCACCTGTATTATTGGTCTTGTAGGCATGGCACCCAGCCAGGGGTGCCAGATTCATCAGGCTGCTACCAGGCTGCTCGGTAGATCTCCTCAATGTCTGCCGACGAAAGTTTGCGAGGGTTGTTGCGCATCAGGCGGTCGATCTTGCTGGCCTCTTCAGCCATTGATGCCAATGCGTCATGGGGGACACTGAATGCTCGAAGCCCGGTTGGAATACCGACTGCTGAACACAGCTCGGCCATCGCGGTAACTGCAGCATCAGCTGCTTGAAGGTCGCTCAGCCCGTCGACGCTGATACCCATTGCCTGGGCAACATCTTTGAGGCGCTCAGCACATGCGAGCTTGTTCCAGCGCATGACGTAAGGAAGCAAGAGTGCGTTGCTGACACCGTGAGCGATGTTGAAGCGTCCGCCAAGTGGATAGGCCAGGGCATGTACCGCACCGACACCAGCGTTGCCAAACGCCATGCCACCCATGAGGCTCGCCGTGGCCATTTCTTCGCGAGCAACCAGGTCATCAGGGTTCGCATAGGCCTTTGGCAAAGCACGTGCGATAAGTCGGATTGCGCCCAGCGCGATGGCATCGGTGATAGGTGAGCGGTTTACAGAAATGTACGATTCGATGGCGTGTACAAGCGCATCTACCCCGCTTGCAGCAGTGACGCTACGTGGGCAGGTAAGGGTCATTACCGGACTTACCAAGGCGACGTCTGGCAAGAGGTAGTCGCTCACAATCCCTTTCTTCAACTGCGCCTTTTTGTCCGAAAAAATAGCCACGTTGGTGACCTCGGAGCCGGTGCCGGCAGTGGTTGGGATTGCGATCAGTGGAGGGCCTTTGCGGGCTACCTGATTTACTCCGAAAAGATCGGCCAGAGCTCCCTCATGCCCAGCAAAAGCAGCAACACCTTTGGCGATATCAATCGCGCTGCCACCGCCCAGGCCGATTAGTCCGTCATGACCGCCTTCACGGTAAGCACGAGTGCAATCTTCAACCAAGCCGATTTCCGGCTCTGGTTGAACTCGGTCATAGAGGCCGTAGTTGCGGCCAGCCAGCTCGGCCAAGGCGAGCTCAACGGTGCCGGTTTTCACCAGGATCGCATCGGTCACGATGAGGGGATTATTGACCTTCAAACGTGTTAGTTCGGCATCGAGTTGGTTAATCGCGCCGGCGCCAGTAAGGAGTTTGTTAGCTATCTGAAAGGCAGAAACACTCACGGGCTCATCCTCTTTGTTTTCTTGTGATGAGCTGGTGGGTAACAAAAGCTATGCCAAAGCTTTGAAAAGCCCGCCGTTGCTGGCCTTCACAGCGTTCTGGTGAATGTCGGGAGGCGTTCAGCGAGCAAGAATTAAATCAAAAAGCTGGTCTCCGATTAGGAACCTAATCAGACCTTTCCCAACGTTTCATCTTTTGGACAATGGTGGCTTGGCTGACGCCCAGGGCTTTTGCCGCAAGGCGGGTGGTTTTGTGAATACGCATCGCGGACATGATGGCGCTGCGTTCTGCATTCTCAATGATCCTGCGCAAGGGGAGTCGGCTCAGGTTTTCGCCCTCTGCATGCAGGTTCAGCATCTCCTCCGGTAGGTCTAGCGCTTCAATCGTTTCAGACTCGCAGGTAACGACCAAGCGCTCGACCAGATTTATTAGTTCGCGGATATTTCCTGGCCAAGCATACTCACAGAGCAGATCGACCGCCTCGAGACTCCATTTCATGTTTTGCTCATATCTGCCGTTGAAATGAGCAAGGTAGTGTTCCAGGAGCGTGGGTATCTCATTGCCACGTTCCCTCAGGGCAGGGATTTTGATCGGAACGACATTGAGTCTGTAATACAGATCCGCCCGGAACAAGCCATCAGCAACCCGCTGTCGAAGATCATGGTGGGTCGCGCTGATGATGCGGACGTCGACCTCCTTTAGCTCTAGGCCTCCAACAGGGATGAAGCGATTTTCCTCGATGACCTTGAGAAGCTTGACCTGAAGGGATAGGGGGAGATCACCAATCTCATCGAGGAACAAGGTGCCATGGTTGGCGAGCTCCAATAGCCCTCTCTTCCCTTTTGCAGCGGCCCCTGTGAAAGCTCCTGGCGCATATCCGAACAATTCCGCTTCTATGAGGTTTTCCGGCATTGCTCCGCAATTGAGAGGTATGAAAGGCTCATTTGCCCGAGCGCTTGCATTGTGGATGTACTGGGCGACGAGGCTTTTGCCTACCCCGGTCTCTCCGAGAAGCAGAACCTTCACATCGCTACTGGCCACTCGTCGAGCTTGGGCAAAGAGCTGTCCAGTCTGTGCCTGGTCGAAAACCATTGGAGACTTTGCGAGCTTCATGTATTCGCCAGCGTGCAGTTGCGCGGTGCTGCTACGAAGCTTTTTGAGCCCAGCTAGCTCATCACGCTCGTGCTTCATACGCAGAAGCTCGGTCATGTCCCGAACTGCGCTGACGACGTAGCTGATGCGGCGATCTTCAAAAATCGGCGTAGCGCTTACCAAAAGCTTTTTGCCGTTGCTTAGGCTTTGCATCACTGATACTGGAGCGCCTTGCTGGAGCACGCGCAATGATGCTGACTGTGATAAGACACCATCGCGTACCAGGTCATGCATGCTACGCCCGATGATTTGCTCACCTTCAAGCCCTGTCAGTCGCTCGTATGCAGTGTTCACCTTCACGGTGATACCGGCGCCGTCGGTGATATAGACGCCGTCATGCAACGCATTCAAGAACGTGTCAAAGGTTTGGTCGTTTAAGTCCACGATCAGGATCTGCCACAGAAAAGGATAGTGTAAGTGGTTTGGCCACTAACAGGAGCAAGCCTGTGGAGTCACCAGCCTGGCTGTGCGATCTGAGCCCTGTGGTAGCGCTGACGAACCTCGACATTGATCGTCGAGCGAGGCATACCAGTCTGCGTAGGGCGTATTTACAACCATTTTTCGGTTGTAGTCCGGGCTACCGTCCTTCCACCATGGCGCCCCTCGTTCACCGAGCTTTACCTTGGCGTCATTGACAAGCTCCCTTGCGACACGAAGCTCAGTGGCGTCTCCGGAAGACTTGGATTTCTTAACTGTGCGCCGGGCGTTCATCAACTCCTTAACCAATCGACCTCGCTCATCCTCGGAAAGCGACGGATCGCTGCAGCGCCACAGTCGACCTTTGACCACATAGTATCGCCCGTCAGGAGTCACGGCGTAGTTGCTCATGTGATCATTCTTTAGGCAGCAGCAATGGAAAACTTGGCTGTATCACTCAGGAAGATCATTCGAGTAACTCCTCCAGCACGAGGCGCTATGGTAAATCTGCGCGTCCAGTTGAGCCTGGTCGTCTGCGGATCTCGGAGAATTACTCGGGGTGAGGTGAGCGAGCACTGGCTCAATCGCCACATGGCCAGCAAAGCCACCCTCTAGGAGCGTCCGGTGATGCGTCCTGAAATTGATGTGTCCGGTTCCAATTCCGCCTCGGCCTGAATCGGAGATGTGATAGATCTCGAGTAAGTCCAAATTGGCCCGTATACACCTCCGCTTTCCAGCCAAGCGTGTTTGATCAAGCCAAGCAGACGTTGATCTTCTTTTGCTCGGGCAGATTGAGGCTCGGCCAGCCAGGCGTAATAGCCGCTGGGGTGCACCTTGAGGGTTTGGCAAAGGCGCCGCACCGGGTAATCAGTCGAGTGCTTCTTGATGAAGGCGTACTTCAGCCGCACTCCTTGGCAAAGTACGCGGCGGCCTTTTTTAAGATGTCTCGCCCTTCCGTCACGCGCTTGAGTTCAGCGCGTAGCTTGCGCAGTTCGGCCTGCTGATCGTCGTCTTGCTGACGCTGCTCTTGGGGCTTGCTGTAGACCTTGATCCAGGCGTAAAGACTGTGCACGGACATGCCCAGGCGCTGGGCGACATCGGCGACTGGTTTGCCTTTCTCGGTCACTTGCTTGACCGCTTCGATCTTGAATTCTTCGGGGTAACGCTGACGACTCATGACACCTCCTATTTGGGCCTCGTATGAGGCTTGGAGGTGTCTACGAAACCAGGGGCGATTCATACCACTGCCGGCATACACCCCTATGAACATTTGCGTGCTGCCCGTTCGCGATAACCGCACTTGGATATCCATCGTCGTGCCGTCGTCCAGAGTCTCATCGTGAGTTCGGTGATGAAGCGTCGGGTCTGACCATTTCCAGAAAATGTCACCGCGTATGCGCATGCCGCCCTCCCACGACTTTAGTCTTATGCCAGGGTGTCTGTACCATAGCGCAGCTGAGCGGCAACGCATCCCCGCCGAGCGGAAAAGTCGTAGCAAGATGTCGAGATGTGACGTATGCGATGTCAATGCCTTCAGCAAAACTCGGTATGACCAAGAATCTTGAAAGCTTTCCGAAGATTGCTCCTCAATGCCGACCGGCACCACTCCCCCATCGCCAAGAGCGTGGCATGAGATTGGAGGCGAGCTCGATCTAGCATCACCTGCCTTCCGCGTTTCCTCATCAAAAATTTCGCTAGTGTCCTGTCTCAGATAAAACGTTCTCTTTATTCTCGCGTGCCATTGCCTCTCGGGCACCCTGGATCTTGCGCAAGATGTCTTCACCTTTCGCGCTCCAGACGTACCGAGAGGGTTGGGCGTT
>Ga0209389_1004169_pt1 | contig 11943 bp, 8 predicted proteins | sample CowpearedBW_FD_187526 | JGI IMG/M metagenome (GOLD analysis project Ga0209389, IMG submission 187526) | Root nodule microbial communities of legume samples collected from California, USA - Cow pea red BW (SPAdes) (version 2) | ecosystem: Host-associated > Plants > Roots > Nodule | place: USA... | reverse complement strand
AAAGAAAAAAAGAAAAAAGAAAAAAAAAAAGAAAAAGTAGATATTAAAAGGCGAAGGAGTGGGGAAGAATCTCATTCTTAATGGGGCTTCTTCATGCATTCCATAGTATTCTTTCTACATCTCTAAATTTTTCTAAATGTCAGAAATAGCCTTTGACTTTGACCGGGACAAATATCATATCGGTTTAATCACACGAAAGTCTTTGTTTTCGTTCAAAAATTTTAATTGGGTCTTCAAATTTTAAGTCGTCCTAATTGGATCCTATTTTTGAAAATTTGTTTCAATTTGGTCATTTCCGTTAAGACATCATTGACGACGTTAATTGTGTGCCACGTGTCAACTTGTAGTTTTTTTTTATTTTTTTAAAACTTTTTTTCTTAAAAAAACAACTGACACCTGTCAAATTAGGATTCTGCCACATGTTAACTTATGCTTTTTTATATTTTTTTTATATTTTATATTTTAATTTTAAAAAAAATTGCCACCTCTAAATTTTTAATGTGAAAAATCTAAATTTGGTTCCTATATTTGTTATTTTGCCTCAATTTAGTCATAATTTCTTTTTAAACTAGAGTAATTCCTCCCCTTCCAAATTGAGACCAAGTTTAACTTTTATATAAATATTATAATTACATTTTTATTATAATGGATATTTTTAACTAAATTAAGTTTATTTAAATTTAAATTTTGCATTCAACTTTATTTAAAATTTGTTTTAATAATTTCTACACAACTTGATAAATTAAAATGTGTTATAAAATAAAACTAATAAGAGAGAGAAAATTAGATAATAGAAGGAAGAATAGATAATGAGAGAATATAGAACAACTTTTCTGAGTGTCTTAGTACTGATAGGAAGAGTCCTATTGATACAACATGGTAACCCATAAAAGGATACAAATCAAATAGTTAATACACATATTTACATAAAGAGTAATGAATCATATGAGTATCAATCATATCAATCATATGAGTAATTGTATCAAATCAATGGACGACCATTAATTCATAACACTCTCCCTTGGGTGTCCATTGATAAAAGAATGTGCCTTGTTAAAACCTTACTAGGAAAAACCCTTTTGAAATGAAAACCTAGTGAAGGAAAAAGAGTACATCATTCTATATAATATTGTTCTTTACATCTTCTATTTCTCCCCCTCGTGTAAACTTACATCATTAAGATGACAGAGTCCAATCTTGTGAACCAATTGTTCAAGATTTCTCCTTAGCAAAGACTTTTGTAAATAAATCTGCTAGATTTTTGCATGAACGAATCTTTTGGATTTCTACATCATCCTTTCAACTGAGCAATGCACTATTGTCTTCATATATGGTTGTTGATTCCATTCTTCTCAAGGATAGACCAAAAGTTTGTCGCACATGTTGAATTATATACCTTAATTAATTTATAGCAAATGCAATATCACATCAAGTATAATTAGCAAGATACATTAATGCTCTTATAACACTAAGATATGGTAGTTGTGGACCAAGAAGATCTTCATCATTTTCTTAAGGTCTAAGAAGAGCATTTATCAACATATAACGACCTCACAACTATTATAGTGCATAATGGATGTGACTTTTCCATTAGAACATTTTACGCACCTTAATTATATAAGCCTCTTGATGCATAAAAAACCTATTTGCTTAAATACTCAATTTGTAATCCCAAACAAAAATTTTTTATTTTCAAGATCCTTCATCTCAAATTCTTTCTTTAAGCAATCAATTTCTTTTCTGAACTCATTAAGAGTTCCAACGGTGTTTATGTCATCTACATAAAAAATAATTATGGCAAATTCCTTTTTGGTTCTTTTCATATAAATACAATAACAAATATAATAATTTCTATGTGCTTCTTTTAATAAGTACTCAATAAGACGATTATGACACACACACGTCTTGATTGTTTTAATCAATAAAAGGGCTTATTCAATTTTATTGAATAACCCACTTTAGATTTTGCCTTGTTGGGCAAATAAAATCCTTCAAGGATTTTCATATAAATATTTCTCAAGAGAATCGTACCAATAGGTTGTAACATAATCCATTAGATGTAAATGCAAACCTTGTTCTGCAACTAGGATAATCAAATATTACAATGTTGTTGCATCTAATACCAAAGAATATGTCTCACAAATCAATAAATATTGCAATGTTGTTGCCTCAAATACTAGTGAATATGTCTTTTCACAAATCAATATCAGGTTTTGTGAAAAACCTTGAGCAATTAATTGTGCTTTGTATCTAACAATTTCATCATTCTTAATTTGATTTTTGCACAAAAATCCATATGTACCCAATGAGTTTCACACCTTTAGGTGTACAAAATATAGGTCCAAAAACCTTTCATTTAGCAAGCAAATCTAATTATGCTTCTTTGCATATTTTCATTTTGGCCAATCATTTATTTGTCGACAATATTTAATGATCATTAGTTATTGATTCTTATTGTCCTTCATAGCATTCATCGCTATATTATATGTAAAAGTTTGGTCAATATTGACTTAATTTTGGTTCCATATTATATGTATGATTCATGGCATAATCAAATTGAGATCTCATCATTTTCAACAATTTCAAGTACCTGAGGTTCTTCTAGAACCGAATCATTAATTATGTCAAATGAATCTTTTGGGATTTCGATCTTTTCGATTAACTCATCTTGCATTTTAGCTCAATTTCTCATTCAATAGTTTTTATTTTTGAAACCAATAGGCCTACCACGCTTCAAGCGTTTCCTTGGAACTAACAGGCCAACTACGCCTTAGGAGTGTTATGAATAATTATCAACTATCTTCGGAGCATTAGTAGCTGGTATTAGTTTCCCTTTTTCTGTCAGTAAAACATAAGGTAATTGATTGACTAATTTTGAAAATGAGTTATCCTTTGAACTTCTAGTTCACATTCTTTTGTATGAGGATCAAGACGAGATAATGATAATTCATTCCAACCAATACCTTTTTTCAATTGTTTTCTTTCTCCCCTTAATGTTGGAAAAACTTATTCATCAAAGTGATAGTCGAAAAGTCGAAGTGTAAATAAGTTTCCTATTGGTAGTTCAAGATATTTCATTATTGAGGGAGAATCATATCAAACATATATTCTCAATTGTCTTTGAGGACCCATCATAGTCCTTTATGGTGGGGAAAACATATACATCACACCAAAAAATTCTTACATGAGAATATTAGGTCATTGACAATAAACAAACTACATAATAGAGTATTTGTGATAACTTGTTGATTTGATGCAAATCAATAATGAAACATGCAAAATGGCATATCCCCAAGTAGCCATTGGAAGATTAGCTCTCATAAGTAATGGTCTTGCAACCAATTTAAGACGTTTTATCAATGATTATGCAAGTCCATTTTGAGTTTGAACATGTGCTACTGGATATTCAACTTCAACTCCAATTGACATACAATACTCATGAAAAGCATGAGATGTAATTTCACCAGTATTACCAAAACAAATTTTCTTAATCAGATAATCTAGGAATTGAGCTCTTAAATGTACTAATAACTCTGTAAATACTTGATTTTGTTGATAATAAACAAATATGTGACCATCTAGTTGATGCATAAATTAAAACCATGAAATATCTAAATGATCAACATTGTGGGTGTATTGGGTCACAAATATCACCCTATATTCATTCTGAAAATGAGATTGACTTATTTCTAATTTTTTTGGTGATGGTCTTATTATCAACTTTCCTTTGTGAATGTATAGTACATGAGAACTCATTGTTCTGAAGAAGTTTTTTTGGACTCTTAAGTGGATGTCCACATGAGTTTTAAACTATTTTTTGCATCATGATATATCTAGGATGACTCAACCAATCATGCCAAACAAGAAATTCATGTCTATTTGTAAGCTTCTGGCTTACAATGACATGCGTCTCAATCACATTAATATATTTGTAGTACAAGCCATAAAAGAAGGCTGATAATTTCTCCAATACACATTTTTTTATTCGACTCAATTCGAGTGATATAAATATATTCAATATCTCTTTCATTATTTGTCTCAATATGATATCTATTTAAACGAATACTTGAAACTTAATAAGTTTCTTTTGGACTTAGGAGAATAAAATGCATTTTTAATATGCAATCTTGTACCTCTTGGTAGAAGTACATTAGGTCGTCTAGAGCCTAGAGCCTTTAATTATATTTGTAGTACTAGAAATAGTACTAACATTGACTTCTCGAATTACCAAACAAGAGAAAAATTTATTACTCTTGACAATTGTGTGAATTATTGCACTATCATAAGACACATATCCTCATCATTAATGTCAGTGCCAACATTCATTGTTCATATAAATATAAATATCAATATGAGAAAATCTCATTTTTTTAACACTCTCATCACCAATGAGGTGATCAATGCTTCCATTTGGTTGAGCAAAGAAAATAACAATATCAAGATGAGTAGCATCCATTTGGCCATAATCAAAATCACCATCTTCATAAGCAAAGTGTGTTTCTATGTTCTTCTCATTATTTTTTAAGATGCTTTGATGTACGACAAGTATAACTCAAATGGCATTTACCATCGTAATGATAATATACACTATCATCTTATTTTCCAATATTTTCACATTTTTATTTTCCCATTTTTTCACATTACTGTGCCACTTCTGATGACAAAATGTGTCTTTGAAATTTCCTTTATAACCATGTCCATAATCAATATAACGATCATGAAAATATAAATCAAATGTTGTTGCATTCACTTTTGGGAATAGAGCAGAACCAATTGGATAGGTTTCATGATGATCTATCAAAAGCTCATTGCTTTGTTCAGCCATATAAAGACATGAGATAAATTCATAATATTTATTGCTTCATTCACTTCTAGGAATGGAACAGATTGGACGGATCTCATAATTTTTCATCAAAAACTTCATTGCATTGTTCAGCTATACAAAAACATGAAATAAATTCAAAATATTTGTGAGATCTCTTTATCATAATATTGTTGTCGCATGAGCAAATTAGTTGCTCAGATGCTTTATTTCTTTCTTTAATGATATCACCAATATCCATTGCATATAAATGTATTTCAACATTTAATATCGAATATAAGTAATTCTTCCTTGTAATATCAAGGGTCACAAATTCAAAATTTACAACATTTGATGTGTTTAGAACTAGCACATAAAATAATAATAATAATAATAATAATAATAATAATCACCATCATAATAAAGACGGAGATGAAGATTGATAAAGTCAAACCATTCTTATGACAACAATTATAATATAAGATAAAATTGTAAATGAAGAAAGGAAGAAAGAGCTTAGATTAAGACACGCAAAACATTGTCTTTAAAGAGAAAATGCTTCCACTAGCGCTCATTAATTCATAACAAAAGGTAAAATTTTCGAACAATTTTATAACAATTACAAACATTTAAATTTTACATTTGAATTTTGTAACTGGTATAAAACTATTTTAAAATTTCACATTTGAATTTATAGAGTTGTCTAGAAATTATTAAAACAAATTTTAAATAAAGTTCAATGCAAAATTTAAATTTAAATAAACTTAATTTGGTGAAAAATATCTATTGTAATGAAAATATCATTGGCTTAAATACTTATTTCTTCCTTATTTTTGCAGTATTTATTGTCGATGATCCTTATTGTTTCCAAATATTTAAAATGATCTTCATTTTTGTAATTTGTGTATAATTTGATCATTTTGTGTCACATTGTTTAAATGAGTAACAAAGCATTGTACAAGTGGCACTATTTGTATTACGTTTAATTTTGGTTTATTACGTGTATGACCTGGATAAATTAGGTTCAAACTAGGGATTTGGGAGAAAACGTTGTAGTTGGGGATTTGGGAGAAAACGTTGTAGTTGGGGATTTGGGGTGTAGATTTCGCAATCAGAGATGTTCACCATTGTTGGAGAAGTTCAAGCACTTGGGGTTTCGTGATTGTATTGTGTTTGTTTTGTTTATTTGGTTTAGGGTTTTCGTGATTTTGTTTGGGGATTTGTTCTGGTTCGAATGTTGTAATGTTGTGAACGATATTGTGTTCGAAATTTTCTACCAATATTTTTTGGATTTTTTGCCATCCTCAAAGTTGCCATCTTTCTAGAGTTACAAATGAAGGTTAAATCATTTCTCGTTGAACCATCAACATCGCAGGAAGTGCTACAACACTGTTGCCTCCAATGATTACAACCAAAGGTATAGGAAGAAAATCAGGACCATGGCATACCTAGATAATGAAGGCACCAACACGAATTGAGAATGGAGGAAGGACTACTCTAAAAATTTCTTTTGTCCACCATTTCCTTTTCATAACCTTATCTCACCTATTTATCCCAAACTCTATAATTAATCCAGCTCATTGTACACATAATAAACCAAAATGAAAGGTGTAATACAAACAGTGTCACATTTACAGTGCTCTTTTACTTATTTAAACTACACGACACAAAATGAACAAATTAAACACAAATTGAAAAAATGAGGACCATTTTAAATATTTGGAAAAAATTAGGATCATCGACAACAAACACTACAAAAATGAGGACTAAATAGGTATTTAAGCCAAATATCATTATAATATTTACATAAAAGTTAAATTTGGTCTCAATTTGGAAGGGATGAAATTACTCCAGTTTACAAAGAAAATTAGAACTAAATTGAGACAAAATAACAAATATAAGGACCAAATAGAGATTTTTTACATAAACAATTGACACGTGACAGAACCTTAATTTGACACGTGGCAATTTTTTTAAATTTAAAAGTATTAAAAAATATTAAAAAAAATCACAAGCTAACACATGGCAAAATCCTAATTTGACATGTGTCACTTGTTTTTTTAAGAAAAAAAGTTAAATTAAAAAAAATAAATAAATAAAAAATAAAAAAAAACACGAGCTGACACGTGACATACAATTAACGTTGTCAATGATGTCCTAACAAAAAGATCCAAATTGGAACAAAATTTCAAAAATATGACCCAATTGGGACGACTTAAAACCTGAGGACCCAATTGAGATTTTTGAACGAAAATGGGGACCTTCCGTGTGATTAAACCTATTCTATTTTACTCTCTCCTTACGTTGGAATCACACCTTGACCCACTCTCACACACCATGCACCTCCTCCTTGTTCGTTTCTTCTTGACCCATTCGTTCTACCATGTTCAACCTCTTCTTTCATTGTACCTCATCTCTTTTCATTTGTTCTTCATTTTAGTCATTCCACTACATCTCGTCCTTGTCTTTCTTTTTACCTCCATGTATCTCCTCTCTCAAGGTACGTTCAATTTTCTTTAGCATAATGATACTTTGATTTCGAGAATGGTGATTTGAGCGTGGGTCGGTGAAACGAATTTCGAAATCTGGTGTTGTAGTTAGTGAACTAGTTATGAAATCTAGTTAGTGTGGGTTGGTAGGTGAACCAAATTTTGAAATCTGGTGTAGTGTGTGAGATTTGGTCAGGTTGGAACCAGATTATGAAATTCGATTAAGGGGATGTATCATATTTCAAAATCTGGCTCTATACATCCATATACCGAATTATCTAAGCTATGTCTTTGTCACTAATAATGATTTTAGGAAAACCCTCAAATCTCATAAATAATCCTCTTGTTTGATTATTGTCACATTACACTAATTATTTTCTTTAAGGGTGAGGAGAATGTTTGCATGCTTCACTTGATTATTAGTCATGTCAATAAGCAATGGACATTCATTGGGTTTTAACCTACCAGCATAAAGGTGACCAACTAAAGTCTTTGACAAATCATGATTACAGTATCCATAAGTTACCTTTAATACCCACCCCTCTCCATTACCAATTGGTCTACCTCTCAATTTAAAAGGACAATAACATTTTCTTGTGCCGGTTATACTAGGTTGAACGTTAGATTTATATTTCCTGTACTTTTCACCCTCTTTCACATCCTAACAATACATATGTCTTCCTCATAGGTTGACCATTAACTTTATTAGATCTTATAATCATGACAACAAAACCAAGATGAAAAGAAGTCCCTCAAACCCTCTCAAATAATGCATCATGTGTAGGAAAAATCTCATTAGTTGTAAAATTATCAGCATAATCTCTCTCCCACATTTCACTTTCAAAAATAAAGACATCTACCATGAAGCTATGATTTACTACACGTGATTCCCTAAAACTTAAAGAATAAACTTTTATCTCACTTACCAACACTCCAACCAACTACAACAACACAACAACAAAAAATACCTTATTTCTTCAATAATAATAACTAAAGTGGAGCTAATGTTATGTATTACATGTAGAAAGCTCAACTACAACTCGAGCATCAAAAATTCAACTACAATAAGCCAATGAAGTTAACCGGATTTTAAAATTCGGTTGTTTATGTCAAATGGATTTCAAAACCCACTATTATTTAACCATCGGATTTCAAAATAAATAGTTAATGAATTGTTTTCTAAATAATTAAATAATTTCTCTTTATAAAAGTAGTTATCACATAATTTTTTAACATTATCTTTATAAAATTATATATATATATATATATTATAGATATATTATTTTAATATAATAAAATGTGAATAGTGTAACATCTCAAAATTTTTAAAAGTTGGAATCTCTTATGCCATTACGTGATAGTAAACAGATTTATAATTACAATTTGTTGAACTATTTCTATGTAGAGAAGATAATATGGACATTAAGTTATGTTCATCCTTGTAAAGACTCATTAAGATATTATAAATAAGATTGAGAGATCATATCGACACCTAACTTATGTCCATTGACAAAAAGACTCGTTAAGGTATTATAAATAAGAATACACTCAAAGGTATGAAGTGTTAAAAGATTATGTGTTTATTACTATAATTAAAATCTCCACTAACTTCAATGTTTAATTGTATTCACATACACACTTAACAAGTGGAACCAAAGTTGTGATGAGTGCATGAATACAAAATAAAAAGCTTTTTCTTTTATTGAAAGAAACCATGGAATGATTTATATCACACTCTTTGCATTAACAAAGTTATCCAAGGAATAATTAATGTTTTGCTAATAGTTTTACCCTGGAGTTTCGTCTAACATCGTTCTCCTGCTTCAATTTACAAACCTTTTCAAAGGGTATCACCTACATGTTATGTAAAAACCATTTTATCGAATTCCACGGTGGACGTAAAAATGTTTTGCAAAAATACTTTACGAGGAACTCTCTTTCAAACTCTATCTTTCTTAATTCGAAATTTGATCTTTCTTTATGGGAGTCCCCTTTATTTATAAAAGCGCTTAATGCTCCTGAACTCATACCATTTTGGTAGTTACCTATCCCATGATCAGGTCATTACAATAATTGCCCCCATATCTTGTGACACCAACATAAGGAGTGGCATATATGTGTTGGTTAGCGATACGGTGTGTATCGCCTACAACCTGATATTTTGGCTAGCAATATGGTTTAGTGTCGAGATCCCAGTTATCATGTCTTGCCCCGAGATTGACGCTTAGGACTAGTTTGCTTCATCTTAACAAGACTTTAATATCAGCTTGGAGCCACTAATTTGGCCACACGAGACTTTGGTGTTGGTCCAAAGTCGTTATGCAGACCACAACCTTCCAATCTTAAACTGTCATTAAGGATGAGAGTGAAGAGTCGAGAAAGGTGTTGTCCTTCATGTTGGTCTAGAGCCGCTATATGGACCATAATCCCCTAAACTCAAACTATCATCAAGGATGAGAATGAAGAGTTGAGAAATGCATTATCTTATACGAACCATAATCTCACAAACTCAAATTATTATCAAATATGAGAGTAAATAGTCGAGAAGTGTGTCGACCATCATGTCACCCAGAACCATTATCAAATATATACATACATATATATATATATATATATATATATATATATATATATATATATATATATATATATAAGTTGTTCAACTACACGATTAAACACTTTAAAATAAATAACTAAAATATCACATTAAAGTTATTTAATATGTATAATTATATCATTTAAAATAAATAGATAAGACACCACATAAAACTTATTTGGTGTATATAACTAAACCGTTTAAACTACAAGACAAAAAATATAAGGATAATGATATTTTAACCCACTTTTTTTATCCACTTTTAACTCACCACTCTTATTATCCTTAGATCATCATATCACATCACTACACTACACTACACAAAACTAAAATAGATAATCTAAGAATAATGAGTGATGAATTAAAAATGAATCATAAAAAATAAATTAAAGTATCATTATCTACAAAATAATTAAAAAACTTAACTTTTAATTCAATGTAATTGATTAGACATAAAGTCAAAAATATTCTATGGAGTACTAGTCATTCTAATATAATATTTAGAACGACTAAAATCCACCTAGCAACTATAGCATGATGTAATCATTGTTAGTAGAAATTATATTCCTTATCTTTTAATTTTGTTATCTAACACGTCACTCTTGTTATGCAAGCCATTCCTCGTCTCTTGATAGCCTTAACTACTTGTTAACAAAAATTAGTAAGAAAAATGAATAGATTAAAGAAGATATGAAGAGAAATGACTGCTTACAAGTACAGTGAATCCATTCAATTTAACTAACCTCTTCCTACAGTAAGCTCCTACTTTCGACATCACCTCAACTGTCCACAACAACGACCCAATTCTTGTCTCCTTACACATTTTCATCCATTATTCATAACACTAATGTCTAATAATGCACCCAGCAACATCACACAACAACTATGCACGCTAATACGCTGTAACATTGCACTTTTGCATCAAAATTAGCAATTACCACTTCTATTCCTTTTCTCTATAATAATTAGAATGAAAGCTTCACTTCACCTCACTCCACTACACTCCACTGTCTCTCTCTCTCTCTCACCATGAACACTTTCTCTGCTTACCTGTCATGCTTTCTTCTCTTCCTTTTTCTCGCACCCGCACGTGCCGACCTCCCTGGCACGTGGGAGGTTCTCGTCGCCGACGCCGGCATAGCCTCCATGCACACGGCGGTCACGCGCTTCAACACCGCCGTCCTCCTCGACCGGACCAACATCGGCCCCTCAAGAAAACTCCTCCCCAAGGGCCACTGCCGCTACGACCGGAACGATGCCCTCTTAAAGCGCGACTGCTACGCGCACTCCGTCCACCTCGACCTCCAAACAAACCAGGTTCGTCCTTTGAAAATCCTCACCGACACGTGGTGTTCCTCCGGTCAGTTCCTCCCCGACGGCACGCTTTTGCAGACCGGCGGCGACCTAGACGGGTTGAAAAAGATCCGAATGTTCAGCCCGTGTGACGCAACCGGGTTCTGCGACTGGAAAGAGCTAGACGACGTCGAATTGGCGGAAGGCAGATGGTATGCAACCAACCAGATTTTACCCGACGGATCGGTGATTATAATCGGCGGAAGAGGCTCCAACACCGTCGAGTTTTTCCCTCCGCGCAAAAACGGCGCCGTTTCGTTTCCCTTTTTGGCTGAAACGGAAGACAATCAGATGGATAACTTATACCCTTACGTCCACCTTCTCCCTAACGGTCACCTTTTCGTTTTCGCCAACACGCGGTCGGTGATGTATGATTTCACGCGCCACGTCATCGTTAAGGAGTACCCTAAATTGGAGGGCGGTCCGCGGAACTACCCTTCCGCTGGGTCCTCCGCGATGCTGGCTTTACAAGGGGACTACTCAAAAGCGGAGATTGTGGTGTGCGGCGGCGCGCAATACGGTGCGTTTTTGCTGCGGAGTACGGACTCCCCTGCGCACGGTAGCTGTGGGCGCATATTAGCTCTGGGGGAGAAGGAAAATCCGAAATGGGAAATGGAGAACATGCCCTATGGAAGAATAATGGGGGATATGGTGATGCTTCCAAACGGCGACGTTTTGGTTATTAATGGAGCTATGTCTGGAAC
>Ga0209389_1004167_pt1 | contig 11943 bp, 9 predicted proteins | sample CowpearedBW_FD_187526 | JGI IMG/M metagenome (GOLD analysis project Ga0209389, IMG submission 187526) | Root nodule microbial communities of legume samples collected from California, USA - Cow pea red BW (SPAdes) (version 2) | ecosystem: Host-associated > Plants > Roots > Nodule | place: USA... | reverse complement strand
GTGTTAAAAAATTGTACTAGTAAGGTTATGAATGTTGTATCCATTTTAGTAGAGTGAAGCCAATAAATCTTGAAGATATGAATGATAATAAAAACTAAACCCTAATTTCTCTAGCACTATCGTTGTTGAGTGTAGTAAAACTAGTAGATATTTACAAGAAAAGAGAATATGGATTTACATATCTAGCCTTTTCCATGTCTAAATATTATACAAAGCCCAAACTAAGGTCAGAGATATTATATTAAACCTCATACTAAAGTTAGACGTTGAAAATGAGGTTTTTTTTTTTTTTAATTTTCATTCTATTATATAATAGAAGTTTAATGACAATTAAAAGTTTTTAATATTATACAAAGACATTTAAATTAATTATAGCGTAAGATCTTGAAAAAGAATCAAGGTAAATGTTCACATTCTTATCATTGAATTATTCTTGGCTGATAAAAAATATTGCACGAGAAACAATAAAAACATACGTGTAAGAAATGTTATACTGTAAAATTAATATTTTATTATTAAGTGAAATAAGAGAGGATTTTTTTTTTCTTTAGAAATCGGACAAAACAACTGGAAAAATGAGTATTTATTTTTCTTTCTTTTTTTTTCAAAATTGAAGAGAACATATCATAAATGAGTAGAAACAATATGTTTGCGTTATGCATAAAGAAAGAAAAATATAAAAAATATGTGATAATAGAAACCAATTTAGAGACTAATTAATAATAGAAACTAGTTTAATTATCAATTTAGATTAATTATAATTTTTTAAAATTAGTTTAATTATCAATAGTTTTTAGTTTATAAATTAATATCTAAATTAGTCACTATAATGACTAATTAGTTTTTATTATTAAATTTGGTTATTATTTAAGATTTTTCTTATAGATTGATATTACTTTTTTTAGGAGAATTTAAATCTAGAAATGAATTTTCATGTTTCTTCCAAGAAAAAAAGTATTTATCATTGAGGTACATCGAGAGGTGTCAATTTGGCCCCTAATCCATGGGTTAACTCTGATCTACTCTTCATTAAGTCTCCTTTTAGGAGGGTCCCAAATGAGGGGGCCAAACAAAGGTCTCAGTTTTCAAAACTCCCTCTCTAGTGGGTTAGGGTCAGGGTTAAGGTGTGTTAGACCCCTAAAAATATTACTTTGAGCCAGAGTAGAAAATCAAGTCGAACGACCCGAACAGGACCAATACAACTTTTGTAGAATTTTTTGCCCTGTGAACTTATTTGATAAGGGTTTTTTTTTTTTTAATGTAGGCTTTTTTTATTCTAGTCACATTGGCTAGGGTCAAGCCCTGTAGGCTGGACCAAATTGACACCTTTAGGTGCACCAATTACTTTTTATTTATATGAGAATGAATTTTTGTAATCTGTTAAGGGTATAATCATGTACACAACATTTGTATTGATAAGGGTATTTGATTTATGAGTTTAAGAACTATACAGTATTAGTCGAAAACTTTTTCACTTTGTCTACCAAACAAGAATAATAGAGCTCTTGTAGAAGTTAGTGGACTTGCATATTATACATAGTTTGATTCTCTCCTTGATTTTTTGTGTTGTTATTCTATTGTTTCTTTAAATTACACTTATATATTAATTTTGTTATTTTAAAATATATTAAAAAATTTTGTAACATATCAGCATCATTATATTTTGAAAACTTAATAGAGATAATATAAAATAAATCAATAGAAAACCTACATATTTAGATTCTTTGTTAGATTTTTTTTATTTTTCTTTATTACAATCAACAAGTTCTACAATTTCAAAGTTGAGACACTTTGAATATGTTTTCATTCTTGTTAGAAGTTTGCTTTTTTATTTTTCTTTACTAAACAAGATTATGGTTTGAAACAACAAATATCGCATGTACAGAAAGTATTCGTTCCTTTCTTTCTTCCATTTTTTTTACTGTTATGTATGCATACCTAAATTTTTGTTCAAATAGAATAGGGGCTTAAAAAAAGAAAAATTGGAAACAATCTATTAAATGGAATTTTTAGTAGAGTAGAAGACCCTGATTAAATTAGCTCTAGATTATGCTCTAATTTAATCACCTCTGTTAACAAACATAAACGATAATTAGTTAACAATAATTAGTTTTGCATTATGCTCTAATTTAATCAGGGTCTTCTTCTTTTAGTCATGCATATACAATGAAGCAATCACCTCCGATGTTATTGCTCCATCACCATGGAAGATTTATAGTTGCCACAATGGTAAAGCTTATGTAGGACCAAATATCTTCAATGAAGCACCAAATTGGGGTTTCCATGGAAGAGTTAGTTGTTCTTACCTTTTTTAATTTCATTTTGATTTATGGTTTCTTTTTCTAAAATTTGTTGTATTAGAGTTGGGCTATCGCCCAGTAATGATGGTAGTGGGTATGATTGATGGAATTTCACATTTTCCAAATATGTATTTGGAAAACTATAATATAAGTGAAACAATAATATATAATTATTGTCAAGTGTATGTAACTTTTGTGGTGTATGTCTATTAACACTCTATTCATAATAAATCATTTACTCCCTTGATCATAGATTTTTCTAGATTAAAATACTTCGTTGGTCCTCATTTTTGTACCAAAATCTCAATTTGGATCTCATATTTTTATTAGTCTCAATTAGGTCTTCAATTTTGTAAATTAATACCAATTAGGTCCTTTCTGTTAGTATAGAACTAACACTGTTAAGTAGGTACCACGTGTCAGCTCCTCATTTTTTTGAATTTTTTGAATTTTTAATTTTTTTAAAAATTTTTAATTTTTTTTTAATTTTTTAATTTTTTTTAAATATTTATGCCATGTATCATGCTTGTAATGTGCCACGTGTCAATCTAATATGGTGACACGTGTAAAATTATTGTATAAATCTCAATTTGGTCCTCATATTTGTTAATTTGATTTGATTTGAGTCCCAAATTTTTTAAAAATTTTCAGTTTTAGGCGCTCCAAATTTAGAACAAATTTTACTTTTATATAATGTTATGATTATTTTTATAAAAATTGATATTTTTATTAAATATTTTAATAATATTAATTGTATTTAATATTAAAATTTTAAATATATTTATTTTAATTTGTTATAGAATTGTTTTAAAATTTTACATTTGAATTTATAAAATTGTTATTTTTTAGCCAACTCTAAAATATTGTTGATATAGAATGTTATACAAATATTTCGAATATAAATTTATTAATCTATATATTTATAATTTTAAAATAAAATATAAATAAAGTTTAATGTAAAATATAAATTTAAATAAATTAAATATTGTTAAAAATATGTAATAGAATTATCACTTGTAATAAAAGTATCATCATTACATTTATATAAAAATTAAATTTGGTCTAAATTGGAGCGTATAAAATTAAAAATTTAAAAAAAAAATTGGGACTCAAATCAAATCAAATTAACAAATATGAGGACCAAATTGAGATTCATACAATAATTTGACACGTGTCACCATATTAGATTGACATGTGGCACACTACAAACGTGACACATGGCATAAATTTTTTTTAAAAAAAATTAAAAATTTTAAAAAATTTAAAAAACATTTAAAAAATTCAAGAAAATGAGGAGTTGACACGTGGCACCTATTTAACGGTGTTAGTTCTACACTAACAAAAAGGACCTAATTGAAACTAATAAAAATACGAGGACCAAATTGAGATTTTGGTACAAAGATGAGGACTAACGAAGTATTTTAACTATTTTTCTAATTCAACTTTAGATGATGAATTTACCTAGTGTTTTGCATATGGGACTTCTTTACATACCAAGGTAGTGTGAATCATTCAGATAAGTTCTTTCTAACTGTAATCGAACATGGAACTTCTGTTACAAAAGATAACCAAAGGGTCATGGAACATGTAATGGAAGATGAAGTAGGGAAAGATGTTTCTAACTGTACAAGTTTAACGGACATGAATGATTCAAATGAGTTCATTGATGCTTATGAAGCAATGTAATATGATGAATTAGAGAATGAGCCTTGCTTTCAAAGCAACACTCTCAGGTACTCATTCCTTATCAAAATTCTTTGATCTTGCATTCATTTTTTTCTGGTGTTGTAAGACATGTATCATAGCTTCTGAAACTATAAGAAGATCTTGATCATTCTAACTTCATATAATGTTGTGTTCCATTCCATGTTACAAAGAATAAAAATATATGAACAACTCAATAAACAAAATGTAAATTGTTATATAGTTATGTTTTTGTAAAAGTTAACTTCTATCACAAGTCTTAGAACAAAGAAAATGATTGTCTCGCATATGAAACTCAATCAATTGATTTCGATTTAACACACAACAGGATGATCCATGTAGTACTCAAGATACCATTGTTCAGGTTTATTTTTTATTCTTATTTTGATCCTTGTGTATGGTAATGGGATAATGAAGGAGACAAGATGCATCTTGGATATGTACATTAGTAATAACTACAACATTTTGTAGTTTAGACCACACTAAATTAGACAATGACTAAATAAATATGGCCTAAACATAATAAACAAAATTTTTGTAAATGTTGTATAAATATCATGAAAGTCTGTGATTATATAACTATTGTTTTAAACAATGTGGACAAAACTAGTAAAAATATAGTCTAAAAATATAGGTGATGTCTAAAATCAACCTGAAAAACTATTGTCTATTGTGAGAATTTTAAGCAATGGTTTTAAAAGTATTGTCGTACTAAAAACCGTTGTATATTACCTATAGCCACACTCACCTCTACCATGCCTAAAAAACCGTGGTCTAATCTTCAGACCACGAATTTTATAATTTAGATCACAATTTTATGATGTTGTCTAAAGTGATTTTTGTTGTAAAACTTTATTAATAAGGATCCAATGCAATATTTTTATTTTCTATTGCATGAATATACATTTAAGCCAAGATATACACAAACCAATGTATGTAAACACTAGACTAAAAATAACTCTTGTGGTTGGTTTTTCTTTTAAGGTATTGTTTAGTTTTCATTTATACGTTGAAGAGGTCTCTGGCATTGATGGGTGGATGTGCTTCAAAATGCAGAAAAAGTTTTTGTACTCAAAAGTAGAGTTGGGAGAATAAGTGCAAAATAGTTCATACAAATAGCACACTGTTCCATTTTTCTTTTTCCCATATGACATTGTAATTTAATTTACATAGATAACATATTTTATTGTACTAGTTGTAAAACCCTTTAAAATAATAATAATAATAATAATAATACTTATAAAAATAACAAAAGGAGTCTATTTTAGTTTCATACACAAAAACATCCTCTCTGTGAAACACAATCCTCCTTCCTATCTCAATCTTCGTTCTCCAATTTCTCACTCTCACTTCATCTTCCTTGTGCTCAGAGGTAGGGGTTTCAATCGCCACAAAGTCGCCTTTGAGTCTACCTGATTAATTTCTTCATTCGGGTAAGTCAAAATTTTCAACCTCCTTTAATGCCCACTGTGTTATTGTTTTGCATTGTGAACTTTCTTGGATTTTATTCATTTTTAGGGTTTTGGTTTAAATTCTCTACTAATTAGTGTTTCCTTCCTTCGGTCAAATCGCACGTACGTTGTCTATAGGTTGAAGAAGAGTTTTCGTGAGTCGAAGGGTTTAGAGGATTTTGTAAAGTTATTTGGGGTTGTCTTTGAAGGTAAGGGAAGCTAATGATTGTGCCTTAGTATGTTTTGTTAGTTTTGAAATGGTGAATTTAGTCAAGAAGGGAGTGGGGTTGAATTGGATTTATAAAACTTTCTCGAAAGCTTAAACCTCTTTTCAATTGAATCTAATAGACTGGAAAGTTTAGATGTAAATGCAGCAGACCAGTACACTTTCAGTCAATTAAAATATAAAATAGCAGACTAAATTGTTCTTGATGCTATGAAACAGTCGATTAAAAAGACAAATCAGTCAGCTAAAATATTGAAGATTTATGTAGAATGCAGAATACGTAAATTCAACTCAAACAACAATCTTTTACATACAAGACTTGTTTCAAACAGTATTTATAACAAGTATATAGCCTCATATTACACAAGAATGCATTAAATCAAACCAAAGATCAAATTGCTTGATTTTCTTGAGTTTTTAAAGAGTTTCAAAGAGAGTGAGATGAGGGAAAGAGAAATGCATAACTGTTTTTATACTAGTTCACTCAATCATAGAGCTACATCCAGTTTACCAAGACAACCTGAGCATGGTTTCCACTATATTCAAAAGTTTTACAAATCACACACCATGATTACACTTTTGAACAACAAAACTCACAAGATTTTTGACTCACAAAAATCTAGACACACACCCTACAAGAATCACACTTACATACCTGTAATCACATCAGACAAACCAACCAGAGGCACAAGAACATCCAAACATGATGGTGGTTGTCCCTAACCAACCATACATGTGTTCTTCAAGCTACTCACAAGCCAAAATGCCTCCAAGATCAACCAAGATCTTTAAAACACGAGCTACAACTATGTATTGTAGAGAGAGCTTTCCAGAGAAGAATGACAAAATTTCATGCACAAAAACTCAAATTCGCACCTCTGCTTGCGAAAACACAACTTATATAGTCTGGTTTAAGTGAAAAAAATTCGATTGAATTTTCCGTACAGTCAGTTGATTTCACTTGACTTAAGTGAAATCAGTCGATTGAAAAATAATTCAACTGACTAAATACATTCATACCAGAAACTATATACAACAAGCCTTTTAACCTGTTAAAACCCATTTTAAAATATTAAAAGAGACACACTAAGGCACACAAGACATCTGACCTATGCCATATAGCCTACCAACAAGATATAACACTAACACATTACATTTAACATGTTATTTACATATTTAACACACTAAAACATAATCTTCAAATGGATCTTCATCAATCTTCATCAAACACCTATGATCTTCATATACATGGCTTTATCAATTCTTTGCTTCAAGCTTGCTTGTGCCAACAATCTCCCCCTGAATTGAAGCCAACATATTTGGGTTGAATTGATGAGTTAAGATCCATAGAGAAACCTGAAAAAGCTTTTGCATACAAGATACCAATATTCCAAATATACAACCAAGCAAAAGCACACAAGCATAAATACATATCACATATGCATATGCTCCCCCTATCACTAATAATATGATTTAACTTCAGATTTTAGACTAAGTTTGCAGTATTATATGATTCCAGCATATTTATTTCAGGTTTTTCAAATCTAACACATTTTTACTCATTTTTTACATTTTTCTCCCCCTTTGGATTCATCAAATGAAAGTAAATGCATAGATCATTTTGGAAAGATGAAAATTTTCATTAAACCAGTAACATAGGGGTGTATCAGGGCAGCTAATACGAATACAAGCACACTAGAACAGAAACAGAAATGACAGATACATCATGAAGCTAAAACTTATATAATCAGTCGATTGAAATGAGAAAATAGCCGATTAAAAAACTGGAATGGACAGATAGACACACATAATGCAGCACGAAAATGCAATGCATGACCTATAAGCCATCCCCTTCACTCTTTCCTATGGTTGTCCCTGTTGTAGACATTGCAGAGAAGGTCATGAACATTATGCAGCTGGTCATCCAAGTCTTGGAACCTTGTTATGTAATAAGCATGATGTTCAGTTTGTGCCATGTTGAGGTCTTGAAGCTGATTGAGAACCATTCTCTCAAACTGGGAGTATGCAGGTCTAGTATTCCCATGAGGATTGTACAACTCAATTGCCATAGGTTGTGGTTCATCTTACTCTTGGTTTCCTCCACTAGTTCCCACTTCATGATCATTTGCTCCAACTTCAATATTTGCACCATGATCTCCTTCAACCAGCAAAGTGTTGCCTATCTTGGTGAATCTCATCTTGTGCATATTCAGTGTAGAAACATGATTTAGAAGCCTAGTAGACTCCTCAAGTTTTCCTTTCACATCCACACCAAAATGCTTAATGAACTTGGAGATGAGCACCACATATGCAAGCTTGAAATTCGTGAGCCTCTTTGCCTTCATCATGTGGTCACAATTGTGTAGGTCCAGTCAATCATCACACCATTTTGAATGTAGTACATCACCACAAGATCACCTTCATTCAAGGTTGCATGATTGCTCCCCCTGGGCATGATGATCTTGGTCACCACCATGGATAGCAACCTTTCCTCCACACGAAGCCATCCCACATGGAAATTTCTAGTTTGCTCACCTTGATTTCGCACATATTGGTTGAAGTATTGGACTTTGTTGAATTAACCCACTGCACTAGTTTCACCTTTGCGAACTTGTACACTTTTTTGCCTTAGGCCAACCACATCCTTCCATGTTTGCCTAGTGATTTCCATCTCCACACCTTTGACACTTGTTTTGAGAATGCCATTACTGAACTTGAGGTTGGTATAGAACAACTTCACCAAATCCGGATACACTTTGCCTGAAAGCTCAAGAAAAGTCTTCAACTTTTGAGCTTTGAGATGTTGCTCAAGGTTGCCAAAGTTTTCTGCCCTTAGCCATCACATGCGAATCACCTTAGGAAGGATGATTTGCTTCCTATTGATCTCAATCAAGAAGGTTTGTATTTTGTCTTCATGGCCTTCAAACCATACTTCAAGCCTTCCTTGATTCATGGCATTTGGAGAGGATGGAGTACGTGGGGTGGAGCTTTCATCATCTGAGGGGTTGTTCGTGATCTTCTAGGCATGGTGAAATGTAGGTTTGGCTCTTACTAGCAAATGAGAATGCCAATGTATGATGCTTATGCAAGTATTTATAGAATCAGCATGTTGATTTTCAAAAGCAATCAATTAAATGGTGCAAATATTCTATTTTTCAATGCAGTACAGGAAATCACAGCAACTAAATGTGAGGGAATCTGTATCAGAGATGCAGTGATGTGTTTCCCATACGTTTTATGAACAATCCACTCACAAACAGTTCACATCTAATGCATGCTCATTGGAAATCATGTAATTAAAGCACTTTATGGTCAATACAATCTGAAAAGTTGATTTTAGCTGATGTAATAGCTGTTACATGCTGCTACTACAGTCCAAAAATAGTCATGTGATGCATACTTTGACTGGGTCAATCAATTAAAATCAATTCAAGCAAATCCACATCAACATAAGTGATTTTAACACATGAAAATATAGAGTTAGTCGACTAAAACTATACCAGAAAACTTATTTTTTGTGCAGTGACAATTTTAAGTGAAATCTATGTGTTGAATTTGCCAATTTAGCTGACTGAAATTCTGGCAGTTTTCAAATTATGCAGATTTTTATCATTTTAAATGCAGCAAAAACATGATCTAATAAGATTAACAAACCAAACAGATATCAACATATATTCTGCATGTCAATAATATCTAATTCAATTCTAAGCTTATTAAATCTATCACGTGCAAGTGATTTAGTGAATAAATCCACCAATTGATTTTCAGTTTTCAAAAACATGATTTCAATATCACCTTTTTGAATATGATCTCTTATGAAATGATGTCTGATTTCAATGTGTTTAGTTTTAGAATGCTGGATTGGATTCTTAGTTAGGTTGATTGCACTTGTATTATCACAATAAAGAGGTACCTTTTCTAGCTTTACACCATAATCCATAAGTTGAAGCTTCAACCATATGCTTTGAGCACATGCATGTCCAGCTACTATGTACTCAACCTCAGCTTAGAGAGTGCTACATAAGCTTGCTTCTTGCTATTCCATGATATTAGGCTTGATCCAAGTAGATGGCATGTACCATTTATGCTTTTCCTATCCAATTTGCACCTTGCATAGTCATAATCTGAAAAACCACTAAAAACAATGTTAGATTCATTAGGATACCATAATCCAACATTAGTTGTTCCTTTCAGATACTTGAGAATCCTTTTTATAGCTTTGAAGTGCAATTCCTTTGGATTGGATTGAAACCTAGCACACAAGCAAACACCAAATTGTATATCCGGCCTATTAAAAGTTAGATATAGCAAGGAACCAATTAACCCTCTATATTTGGTTGAATCAACTTGTTTTCCAACTTCATCTACATCCATAAGGCAATTTGTAGTGATTGGAGTGGCAGCCTCTTTGCAATCCTCAATTTTGAACTTTTTCAGTAGATCAAAAATGTATTTTGACTGGCTTAAAATGTCTCATGCTTGAGTTGCTTCACTTGCAGCCCTAGGAAGTAAGTTAGCTCACCCATCATAGACATCTCAAATTCTCCCTGCATAGTTGCAACAAACTCTTCACACATGGAGTTATTATTTGATCCAAAGATTATATCATCTACCTATACTTGAACAAGTATTACATCACTTGCATGCTTTCTAATGAAAAGTGCTTTATCAATAGCACATCTAGCATATCCTTTAGATAAAAGAAAGTTGTTTAACCTCTCATACCATTGTTGTGGTGCTTGTTTCAAACCATATAAAGCCTTTTTCAATTTGAAAACATGATTAGGATAGAGGTGATCTTCAAAGCCAGGAGTTTGTGATACATACACTTCTTCATTTAAGAAACCATTCAAGAATGCACTTTTCACATCCATTTGAGAAAGTTTGAAATTACACATGCATGCATATGCTAACAATAACATCACAACTTCTAGCCTAGCTACAGGTGCATATGTTTCATCAAAATCATACATTCCTCTTGATTATAACCTTTAGCAACTAGCCTAGCCTTATTCCTAACTCTATTACCATTTTCATCCATTTTATTCCTAAACACCCATTTTGTACCAATCACATTCATTTCATCAGTTTTAGGAACAAGAGACCACACATCATTTCTAGTGAATTGATTAAGTTCATCTTGCATAGCAACACCCCAATTACTATCACATAATGCATCATTCACATTCTTAGGTTCAATTTGAGAAACAAATGCAATATGTTAAAAGAATGCAAGTTGTTGGGTAACATGATCTTCAAATGGATCTTCATCAATCTTCATCAAACACCTATGATCTTCATGTACATGGCTTTATCAATTCTTTGCTTGAAGCTTGCTTGTGGCAACATGTTTTTTTTTATTGAATTATAGTATTGTAGGTTTGTTTTTGTTTGAAGTTTGGGAATTTCGTTTTTAGCAAATTTGAGAATTTTTGTTAATTGGTAGTTTAATTTCATGTATTGATAAGAAAATCTTAGTTTTCAAAATGTTAATTGTTACGGACGGGATGCTTTTGTTCAAAGAATTTGTGGTTGTCTATTTTATGAGAAATATATATATACATGTATTGAATTTGGTACATTTTAGAGACATGTTGAAAGTGGATGCATGTGAGGTTAAGTTGTGGGTTTAGGAGAAATATGGTTTTTGAGTTAAATGGAGATGGAACTTTTTTATTTTGGCAGGTGATGTAGAATGTGGTACAAGGTTGGACTTTAGGGTTGTGACCATGTTTGAATTGAGAGTTTGATATTACTTAGCTAAGGTTTTGCTTTTACTCATTTATAGATTTGGTGAATGTAGAATTTAGGTAGTTTAGAATGCAATTGGAATGAGAGATATTGATTGTTGCAATTGTTCAGTTTGGTATCATCTATAAATTACTTTAAAATGAGTTTGAGAAGATAAAAGTGCAAGATACCAAATTGTGTAGTGGAACAAGTTAAGATTTCACAACCAAGAAGCATATGATGTGGCGCTACCCATTTTTCCTACACTGCACACTTTTCCTAAAATGAAGGTTCCAACATCGTTAATCGTTGGATCGAGCTGAAATTTTAACAACTGATCCTAGACACATAGTTCTTGACTTTGACTGGTCAGATCTTGAATTGGAAGTCTATAGTGAGAACATTTTTTATCGCAAGGTTCCTATAGTTTTGGTTGTTGACAACCTTAACCTTTGTTACTTGTTTGATGCATAACTTTCTCTATAGTTATTTAATTAGTTTGATTTTTTTTTTTTTTTTGTTTTTGGTTTTT
>Ga0209389_1004160_pt1 | contig 11950 bp, 4 predicted proteins | sample CowpearedBW_FD_187526 | JGI IMG/M metagenome (GOLD analysis project Ga0209389, IMG submission 187526) | Root nodule microbial communities of legume samples collected from California, USA - Cow pea red BW (SPAdes) (version 2) | ecosystem: Host-associated > Plants > Roots > Nodule | place: USA... | reverse complement strand
TTCTTTTTTGCTAGGGTTTGCTGGAATCAGTAATTCGTGATTAACTTCATGCGGAATCTCATATCATGTGGCTTTAATTGCTCAATTCTTGTAATCGCGTGATTTGTATTTTTTTTTTATTTTTTTTTAATTACGTAGGTTCTTGGTTGACGCATGGCTATTGGCTCCGAAATGTCTACTTTATATTGCAGAGTGATGTGTGTTTGATTATGTGATTATGTTCTGGAAGTTCTCGTTTCGTACTAATGGTTGAAAATCTGTTTTTGAAAAAAAGAAGAAAAGGAAATAGTGAAATTCGTTGTTTGGATAAATTTATTTGCGCGAGTTTTGGAAACTAACAAGGAGAGGGGTCGTTTGGAAATAAAACAATCCAGAATTTGTTTGTTGGAGGGAAGACCCTTTCCCGGGCCAATTAATAATGTTTTGCTTAATTCTTCAATGGGTTAACGGCCGAAGGAAATATAGACTGTGGAGCACAACCTCTGATCTGTACCTACCTACCTACCTACCATATACTCTTTCCCATGTCCAAAGTTATAAACCAGCAAGCAACATCAGATGTATTGGGTTGTCTAACAAGAAGAAGATTCAATAATTTTAATTTAAAGTGACACAGACTAGAATTTATGGGCGATAAGTGTTGTGCAAAACTTTATCCCACTAGGTGTGGTCGGTTACATGGATCGTTCAATGTCATTCAGCTTTATGAAAGACCGAAGTTTCAGAGATATTATTTATCATGGGGTTTGTCTCAACAACATTTCTCAATATCCTTCTTGGTCTCCCTCTATTTTTGCAGAACCAAAAATCATGTAATCTACTATTTTCGCTGGTGCTTCTTCTAGTGGTCTTTTTTGTGTGTGTATCCAAATCACCTTAAATGATTTTTACCATATTTTTTTCTTCAATCGATGCTACATACAACCATTTTGGATCTTAGCTTTTTTATGTGCCAACACAATTCTCATTTATACTCTTTCCCCTTTTTTTTTTCTTGTATTTTGTTCTTTTAAAATTCAATATTCACTAAACTTTACCATAGAGTATAGTTGAACACACAAATACAATATTGTCTTTGAACTTGGTAGGTACTTTGTAGAAATAACCGTTGGTGGCTTTTCTCTTTTACAAACAATCTCAAATATATTCTGTGATATTGTTAATAATTTCTGCATCATTTTGTATTATTGATCTCGTACATTATTGATCTCGTACATACTAGTTTCCCATATTTTTGTTGATTTATAGATGTTTAGCACTTTTTTTACACTGTGTTGTTTTTTATCAGTTGCAGGCATGCCAACTTATTTTTCTAATTATTGGTTCTTTCATGAATAGGTTGTTGCGATCACTGTATTTTGTTTGTTGGTGATTGCTTTCTATGCTTTTCTTGCTCCCTTCATTGGAGGTCGTATATGGGAATACATTTTCATTGGTGTTTACTCTCCCGTGGTATGTAAATCACCTTTTTGTCATTCCACCTCTTTTATGTATACTTACTTACCCACAAGAAACATAGCTTATGTTGTTGTCTCATTCTTGTGGTATTGCAGGCACTCATTGTGTTCATTCTTTACGTCAGATGCACCGCAATCAACCCTGCAGATCCGGGCATTATGTCTAAGTTTGACCCCAGAGTGGGAAATAAGTTCAATTCTGCGCAAGAATTGTCAGGAAAACATCACATTTCTGAACATGAACGCATTGCTGCTAGAGAGCAATATTCTCCATCATCTTCCAAAAGGTCTATGACAAATATGAGCAAGAAAAGCTCGGTGGAAGATATGGACAGAGCAGACAGTACTAGGAAACAGAATAACCAAAGCTCATGTAATGTAGTTGGAGGAATTTTCTGCATACTATTTTCACATGAAGATTGCCGGAAACAGGAAGCATCGACTGAAGAGCAGGGTGGTGCTGAAGATGCTCTGTTCTGCACATTGTGCAATGCTGAGGTACTGCATTGTGATTTGTGACTCTTTGAAACATTGCATTAATATTTCAATTTTTGTTCTTTGTATTCCTATTCAGTTTGGCTGTAAGTGATATCTTTTATATTTTATTTTATACCTGGGTCGATACTAAAGTCACCAGTACAAAAACAAATCATGAGTCATTGAGAATGAGTTTCAAAAATAGATTTTGTTTTCTTTGAGAAATGCCATGATTTGTTGGTATAAGTTGTGGAAAAGTGTACTTTATGTTCTTATCATTCTTTGAGAAAGAAGCTAGGTTTTCTGGAATTGTTTTGCTTCTTTTGGGAGAGTTATGACTTTTATTTATGAATTCATCTATTTTGTTTATTCTTTCGTTTTTCTCCTATTTAATGACATTTAATTCTAATGTTTTTTCTTCTATTTCAATTCAATAATCTCTTTAAAATAATTTGTTCAATCCTTTTCATTTTTTATCGTAATTTAACTTGAATTTCGAGTTTCCTGGAAACTTAAGTGGTAGAGATACAAGAGAATTATGAGCCCCTTTTCCCAGTTTATCTATTTTTGATATTCCTTCCCCTTTCCTGGAAACTTGAGTGATAGAGATGCCTGTGAATTATGGGCTCTCGTTTCAGTCTTTATCTTTTTTGGAAGTTTCTGCTTCTTGAATTTTGGGAATAAAATTAGTCTAACCTTATAAACGTCTCTAGTGGCATGCAGCCATCAATTGACACATTTTAGAGAAGTAGCTTTAAACCTTGGACTGGACTTCTGCTTCTCACCGAGTAGTGTATTTCGTGCCTTGTGTGTCCTGTTTTGCAGGTGCGCAAATTCAGCAAACATTGTAGAAGTTGTGATAAATGTGTTGATGGCTTCGATCACCATTGTCGGGTATGATTTGTTGTGCAAAGTGAAGTATACATTTTGGACTTGTATTCACTTTTAGAATAACATTTTCATAATTTTTGTTTAACTTAAAGTTTCACTTGGTGCATCGCATTGCTGCAGTGGCTTAACAATTGTGTGGGTCACAAAAATTACAGTTCTTTTATTGCTCTCATGGCTTTTAGTCTTGCTTGGGTATGTATATTGGTCCTTCTAAATGATTTATAATTTAAAAGCTATGATTTGTTTTGGTTTTCAATAATGCCTTCTGTATGTTATTCTTTTGCATTTCAGTTAGTCATTGAAGCTGGAGTGGGTGTTGCAGTTTTTGTGCGTTTCTTTGTCAATAAGAGAGGAATGGAATCTGAAATCATTGATAGACTTGGAAATGGATTCTCTCGGCCCCCATTTGCCGCCGTTGTGGTATCTCTTTTGTTTGTTTTATTTTAAATCTGGCAATGACAAATGATTATTCTTAATCATATTTTGAATTTCGATATATTTCTTGTTTCAATGTGTAGGTTGTATGTACTGTAGTTTCTATCTTGGCTTGTGTGCCTTTGGGTGAGCTTTTCTTTTTCCACATGATACTAATCAGGAAGGTCAGTGATTCAGTAGCTGAGAATCTGAGGTTGTTTTTCTGTTCTTTTTTCTTCCCCAACCCCATGCTTTTGTGCATGGTTCTATGCTGCTTGGCTAATCTAATTTGATCAAGGGAACTCTGCAATGAAAGTTAAGATATACACAGTTGAGTTTCAGAAAACTCATCTAGGATTGGAAGAGCATTTTTATGAACTGGAAAATAATTTATCAAAGTTAGTTACTTAAGAATTTTCGTGAATTTTGTCTGGGATATTTTGCTTCCACCCTGAGATTTTCAGAGCACTATAAAAATCATGTTTTAGTTCTTGACCGTTATTTTAGCTTTTTCACACGTAAGAGTGGTACTCTCATCATAACTCCTTTCTTCTTGTTGGATCAGGGCATTACTACTTATGAATATGTTGTAGCAATGAGAGCCATGAGTGAAGCACCTGCAGGGGCATCTGTGGATGAGGAATTGCCAAATATACTTTACTCTCCAACAGGCTCAGCCACGACTGGATTGAGTGGAGGAAGTTCTCTTGGTTTGCAATATAAAGGGGCTTGGTGCACCCCTCCCAGGGTATTCGTGGATTATCAGGTACTATGGTTAATTTTTTCTTTCATCTGTATATTGAGTACCCAAAGAGGGTGCTGTTGGCTTGTGGTAATTTTTAGTTGGGGAACTATATTGAAAGACTCTTGGGCAACAGTCAGAGTCAGAAGCAGTTCTTATTTATTTTAAAAATCCTCTAAAAGAGCTTTTAGTTTTGACACTGGACACTTCTGTCTTGGCTTTTGGAATGTATCTTTTTCATTTGTTCTAATATGGGTCACCCCTAGGAAAATTAGCGTCTTATCATTCAAATGCTACATAGGTTAACATTTAAAATTTGAATAACTTGAATTTTCCTGAAGTCGTAGCTTTCTAATCCTTGGAAAGAGGTCCAGTGACAAGAAAACTAGGGGTTTTGAAAATGTTTTCTATTTTCTATTTTTTATGTTTTCTCAAATAATTACAAAATTGACATCTTATTTTTATTTTATTTCCTGTTAACCAATATTTGTATAAGAAACAGTGAAGCAGGACTTTTGTAATTATATGAGAGAATAGGAATTGGAAATAGAAAATAAAATCAAACCAAATAGGCTCTCATTGAACCTATTGAGCATTACAATCAGGCCTCTGTATTTTGAATTAAAGCCTATACTATACATTATGATTTCCTTCACGTGTAGTATATTGCTTGTCAACCCTCATCTTTGCCAGGCAGAAAGACTTCCATAAATTGGGTATCATGAAAATTGTGTCGTTCTAAAATAGTTCATCCTGGCAATGATATATCAATTCACAACAGTTGCCATGGTATGACTTGCTTACCTATATAAAGAAGGTTTATAAATTTATGGCTGAAAGCCTTCATCACTCCATATTGGTGTACTAAATGAAATTGCTGTTTTAAAGTCTTAAGTAGTTTAGGACCTTTAGGTAAAAGAAATGAATGAAAGAGCAAAAGGCAGAACAAAGAAATTTTCTTTGGAGGTAGGGGGAATACCATGTATAATGGCTTTGGCAGCATCCTTGACCGAATTTATATGGTGCTGTTGTGCCCGTCCCTCTATCAGTGACTTACTATATTATTCTAATCGGTATGCCTAATTAGTGATTTTCATTTCTATATTTATACCTTTTTTACTTAACGAACTTTTCATGTAGTTGTTTTATGTATATTACATGCTGTTACACTTTTCTCATTTTTTTTTCTTGACAAAGTGAAATGTTTTTGTTCTTAAAAAGTATTTATGAGTTGGTTTATGGGGCCTGCCTAACATGGGCTTTAGGATGAAGTTGTGCCTCACTTGGAGCCTGGAATGCTACCGTCAACTGTTGATCCAGATGCAGCGGGTATTGCAGAAAGAGGGCAAAGGATGCCAAAAAGACCTGTTCGTATTAGTGCTTGGAAGCTTGCTAAGTTGGATTCACAAGAGGCTGTGCGAGCAGCTGCGAAAGCCAGGGCATCTTCTTCAGTTTTGCGACCTGTAGACAGCCACCGCGTACCAGATGCAGAATTGAGCTCTAGTGGCAACATGAGCATCAGAAGTAGTTTAAGCACCGAGACTGGAACTAACAAGGAAATTAAACACGAGTTAAGATTGTCTCCGGTCCAAAATTCTATTGCTCCTAGTCAAGGAAGTCGCGATGAGTACGAGACTGGAACTCAAAGTATGAGTAGTTTCAGCAGTCCTAGCCATGTTCATGAGGCAGTTACACTCAGCCCTCTTCCACAGGGTCACAGTTTGGGTGGCTTCAGGCCAGGTGCCGCAATCCCTAGTTTGGTGGTGCCTGAGCGTCCTTTAACTTCTAAAGCAACATTGTCAAACTTCAGGAACCCAATATCAAATCCATCTCTTGGATTTGATGGGAGGACAGCCATGCCAAAAGGAATTGGCCATGATCCATTGTTGCTTTCTGCTTCTAACACTTCTATTCTAAGAGATGTGAAACGGTCATCAGTTGTTTGGGATCAAGAAGCTGGCAGATATGTTTCAGTCCCTTTATTGCCTTCAGAAGCCCGAAATAGGTCATCCATGCGCGTAGAATTGCAAAATGTAAATGCGGAAACAAGCAGTTTTGGGAAAAAACCAGCGATTCCTCAGAAGGAGTTGTCATCATCTGCACCCAAGTCTCCAGGGCAGCACACACAGAATCTGATGTATACCGGAGATTCTATTTTTTATGGAGGTCCATTTTTGAGTGCCCCTGTTAAAGATGGTTTGAAAAATGAAAGACGTTTGCCATCAGGGGAGGCGCAAGATAGCATATCAGCGAACTTGCCCCTAGAGCCAAGATATAAAAGGGACTCACTTTCAAATCAGCTTCCTGTGTTTGTCCCTGGTGGGTTTGAGAATAACCTTCAACCTCGTTCTGGCATGAATTAGTTTGAGTTGTTTTGAGATTCCAATGATCTGGACAATGTTTTTGTTGGAATCGAGAGTACAGTGAAGAGAAACCAAAGGGTCTATCTGGTAGGCGCGATTTTAGCCTTTCAGACCATACAAACGAAAATTATGGTGGACACCTTCTGACTCCAACAGCTGGTTTTTTATTCGGCCTCATCATTTAGGTTTAAAGTCTGTCATCTTGCAGCCTGTACGTTTGAGATACATCAAAATGCCTATGGGCATTTGAGAGATTGAAATGAACTTCATTGTTCCTTTTTGCTGAACATGCGTTGAGAAATGTGAATCTTCCGTGATGCGGTTGATGAAATCTCAAAACACTTATCAGCATCAGTTCAGTAAGTGTAAGCATGAGCCTCCTTAATGGATTTTAATTTATTATTGTACCATTTGTTCCGGTAGATACTAAAATTGTCATGACCTTGCGTTTGGGGATAGAATAGTTTTGGCTTGTATAATTGTCTCTTCTCTTGCTATAGATTTTTTTCTGCCACGTGTCATTTGATGTTAGGTATCTTAGGATCGTAGTTATCTACACAAGAGAATGGCCTAGTCTGGCTTCTGACAAAATACTCCTAACCCAGTGGTTGCTTTGTTATGAAGGTTTTGTCGTTGCCAAATTTTGCAATTCTTGTTGGAGCAGCATCGCGACACTGTCGTTATTGTGCCTGTTTGGGACCTGGAGGTGCTTTCAACGCCTATCTGCCAAAATCTTTTGTTGCTTTTTCATTTATATTCGCGCCATCATTGTTTAAACGCTCAAGCAAAAAGATTGATTTGCAGATAAGGGAAAGTACCGTCTTTATTTTCAAATGCTATGTTTTTAATTTTGAAAAAGTATAAGTTTGTTAATCTTTAATTGTATTATTCTTTTACCTGTTAGTTGTTTGTTTCATTTTTTAAAATATTGAAAGATGGAAAGAACTTGAAAATAACTCATTTTCTCAATTTTAAAATGATAATATTTTTGAAACGAAAATGATGTGTTCAACACATATAGTCTTTCAATAGAATAAAAATATTCAGTTTTTCTCTTTCGAACATCAATTTAAGATTAGGGGTGACGATGTGAGTTTAGACTGGTTTGTAGGCTCATAAAGAAAAAATGTGGAACGGATTGAGATATTGAGTCTGCTAGTTTGTAAAAGCTTAGTTTGCAAAAGCCTATAACCCGCAATTCATATGGGTTGGTCTATGGCTTGCACGGGTTGGTTTGTTGCTTGCACAGATAGGCCCGTGGTTCGGATAAAAAAAAAAACTTCTATTTGTGTATATTGAATTTTTTCTTTTGAATTTTTGTATGAATATTTCAAATTCTTTTATGAGTAGAAAAGACAAGTGTTTTATATTTTTAAATGTGTTAAAAGTTTTTCAATTTATTGAACATTAAAAATTTTATCATAAATTTTTTTTAAAATATAAACAGGCCGCGGACCTGAACTTGTGAGGAATGGATCAAACTTTTTAGCTTGCATTTTGAACGGAAGACGAACAAAATACGGGACTGGCTTATACGGATCGATGGGTCTCACATTACTACATATTAACGTATTGGTTTATACTTAAACTCACCTAATCAGATTTTATGTGTTTCATAAGAGTGTTATTTGTTATTTTATTAGTAGAATGCTATATATAAAAATTAATTGTTCCAATTTAAAAACAAGTTGTATATACTCTTTTAAACTTATCTCTCCTCTCTTGGAAATACTTATTTCCTGCAAACAAATACAATCTAGCCCTTAAGTTAATCATCTAACTGGTTTCACGAATTAATTAGTTATAAATATTTTTTTTATGGGTTAATATTGTCTAATTCACACTTGTGACATGTTTGGAATTTTGTTTAAAACAAGTTGAATGTTAATCCAATTGTTTAACCCGTGTCAATATTTTGTTTTTTTTCTTCTTCTTATATTTGAGTATCATTACTTATAACAAATTAGTATGTTGCTGGATTTTTTATTTTTAAATTAGTTTATCAGTAGTAATTAGTGGATTTTACTTAATTTTTTAACACTGTTACTAAAACACTGAAATCTTATAAGAATTCTTCAACATTTATTTCCATGTCCCTTCTTACAAGCTACGGAGTTGTTTTGCCCTGTTTCATCTTTTGTCTTTTCCTTAATGATGGTGGGGAAGTTAGGACCTTTTTAAATGGCCTCTTCTATTATTTTTATTTATTATTATTTTTTTAAGCCACTTCTTGTTATCTTACTCTATTGGAAGCATAGTAGGTTACATTATATAATTACATTACATATAAGTACTAATGATACAATAATAAATATCAATTAATTCAACCTTAAAAACAACCAAGTGTTTTTTAAACATAGAAGTATATATATCTTTTTCCTTTTAGCCAAACATATTAGGTCAAAGTGTGTTTGGTATCTTGTATCATTTTCATACTTGAATGTTTGTGTGATTTTGGCACATGTACTACTATATCAGGTCATTAATAGAGGATTGCATACCTTTATTTTGTCTCTATATAAAAATTGATAGAATGTAATATATTGACTATTCTAATTTTGCTTTTTGCCAATGTATATTGCATGAAATATAGGAAGAATTGCATTGGGATAAGTTAATAATTTGAGTGACAGTAATGCACAATTTTAATTCAAACTATAGATTATGATAAATATTCAAACTAACACAAATAGCATTAGTTACATTTTCATAAAAATAAAAGTACGTTAAATGTGTGATATGTGACGGTAAGATCTCAAAATTTATAATATTTTTTTTATGAATTATATAAATAATATTTTTTATTTTGTTAAAATAATAAATATTTATAAAAAATTGAAATTAATCAATTAAAAACAGTCTTGCAAGTAATTATTATTTGTAATTAAAATAAATAAAAATTGACTTACGTGTAAAATAAAAAAAAAAAGGTAGAAAGAGAAAATGAAAATAATAATAATAATAATAATAATAATAAAAAGTTAAGTTGAATTTGACTGTAACGTAAAATTTATAGTTTTATTATTTCAAATATTTAATTATAGCCATGATTGTTAGGTGTATTATTGGACCTTATTCTCTTTATTTATTTTATTAATTAACATCATTTAATTTATTTTTAATTACTCATAAATCCCTTTCATTTGTTTATATTTTTATTTATCATCTTTATTAATTTATATTTATATCATTGGATTGGTCTTCAAATTTCTAATAATATATTTTTTATTAAATTATTTTTAACCTAATTTCATTTATGAGATGTTAACAACTGAACTGTACTTTTTTTTTTCTATCACTTTCTATTTAAGACACTCTGCACACTCCATTTCTTCCTATGACCACTTCTCTCTTCTCTCCGGTTCTTTTCTGTTGAATTTGATTCTTCATGTTCTCAATTTTAAAATAAATTATGCCTAACCATCACTCTTTATACAGACATTTTAGTCAAAAGTACTTTGCATGTTTGCTTAAACATTAGAAAGTTGATTCTCACAATTTTTTATATAATAAATAAACATATTAATGTAAACTTATGATGAATTTAATTTAGTTTTACGTCTTATTCACATCTTAATGGTATAAAATCTATTTATTTAAAGTATCTAATGTTTCGGTTGATAATAGAATACGGAAAAAATTATATATTTTTTAGTCGATATTTTAAGTTTTAAAAAATAATAAAATATTTTGTTTCTTTAGATACAACATCTTAAGTATTATTAATTTTTTAATAAGTTGTATTATAAAATACAACTTATAGTATTAATATTTTTTTATTTTGTTGTTTGTGGTAAAACTTATAATGACATTAATTTCTCTTTTAAAATTAAATCATCTTTAAAAATAACTTCCTTTTCTTTTTTAATTTACCTTTGATCAAACAATTTTTATTTATTTTATTTTCCTTTACCAAACACAACCTAAATTGTCATGAAACCAAATTTGCTTTCACCAAAAATTAATTAAAGAATACTCCAAAATCCCATAGGTAACTTTTACACGCAATATTATATTTGTTCTTTTGCCTGCAAAAGTTAGCATCTGAAATTACAAATGGGATCCTCCTCAGAAACACCAACAATCAATTTTAGTACAAAAGTCCGAATTAAAAAATAAGGCAGTAAACAAAAGAAACTAGAAAAAAAACGAAAGTGTAAGGAAATAATGGAAGAAACGAAAAGGAGAAGAAAAAATCTAAAAGAGGTATAAAAAAGCATGCGACGAAAGGGCATAGAAGATTTTGATGAGATAGTATGTGAGTTTTGGCAAATTGGGAATTCCGAAAAAGAATGGAGAAATAGAGATAAAAGTTGAATCTGGTTTTGGAGTTTTGTTGAAGGTGGTTGTGTGTTTGTCGTAATAGCAGAAGATAATCCAATTGTATAGTCATTGCTTTTCGAAATAAAACAAAAATTTGGTTTGGAAGTATGTTAGGAACTCTCACTCTCTCGCACACTCATCCCACTCGCGACCAAAACCACTCGCGACCAAAACCGAGGGGTAACGTTGTTTGTCTTTGTCAAGGCATGTTTGTTTTTACGTACCCTTTCGGAATATTATAACTCTTTCATTCCCTACCCACCTAAGCTTCAACACAAACACAACCACATTAAACTTCAACTTTTTTTTTCCTTCTCTCTCACATGCTTTCTAGAGACACAAAACCATTTTTACACCAACTTTTACCTCTCTCATCTTTGGTCACCAAACATTTTGTTGTGAAATTAGTTATTACTCATGTTTGTAACTGAAATGTTTCGTACAATTTTATTATTTTTGTAGATGTAGGTTTAGCAATGAACTTCTAAAATGTTTCGAATTAGTGAGTTATGAATAAAATTATATAAAAAATTAAACATTTGTTTATAAAGAAGACTTTACGATGCGTTTATTTTTTATATATTATTTATTTTGCTTATTTTTAATCGAGATGAAACTGTCTTAAATTTTTAAAATTTTTTCCTTAAATTAAGTAAACAGAACAAATATGCACAATTAGAATAAATTATAATGTGATTTAAAAAAAAAATTACAATATCTTTCTCTTCCCAGGAATAAAATGTCGTGTCTGTTGAAATTAGAAAAAACAACGGCAAATAGAAGCCAAAACCTTTTCTTCTTATGTTACGTTGAGCTTTAGAAAAAAATGAAAATAAAAAACTTAAATTTATAAACTCTGAATTAACATTAATTTTCTAATAAATATAACGTCTTTAAAATTAATTATCTTATTCAAAAGTATAATCTATTTTAGAATTAAAAATTATGTGATAGTTTAATTACTCTAAAAATATTTTAAAAGTAATGAAAATTTTTAACTATTAATCTCAATTCCTAAACTTTTAAATTACGTAAGATTAATGGATACCATTAAATAAACCTTTGATCCAAATTTGGAGAAGGTTGGTCTTTGTAATCACTTATTCTGTCCCTACTTCTATCTACAAAAATAAAGCTAAAAGAGTTTTATGCATATAATAGAATAAAAGAATCTATGCAATGCTGGGGTAATTATAGATAAGATTCGTAAATTTGTTGATATTTAGAATAATTAATTTAAAATTAGTGTGAATTGAAATGTTTTAGTAAACTAGAAACGGCAC
>Ga0209389_1004156_pt1 | contig 11952 bp, 8 predicted proteins | sample CowpearedBW_FD_187526 | JGI IMG/M metagenome (GOLD analysis project Ga0209389, IMG submission 187526) | Root nodule microbial communities of legume samples collected from California, USA - Cow pea red BW (SPAdes) (version 2) | ecosystem: Host-associated > Plants > Roots > Nodule | place: USA... | reverse complement strand
TGTCTAGATATTTTTTTACAAAATAGAGAAATATTGTGTCTCTCAAATTTATTATTTATATAAATATTATATTTATATTTGTTATTAAAAATGACTTATAAAATTAAGTATTGAAATTTATATTAAAGTTAATAGTAAAAGTCATGAATAACAAATTTACCAAAACTTTGTTATTCACGAGTATAACAAATATCAATGTAACAAAACATAAATATGTTATTCATGACTTTTATCATTAACTTTAATATAAATTTCAATACTTAATTTTATAAGTAATTTTTAGTAACAAATATCAATATAAAATTTATATAAATAATAAATTTTGTCTTAAAAGAGATACAATATTTCTCTATTTAAAAAAATATATATTTAAACAAAATTCAAACAAATAGAGTAGAGACTAAATTGAAACAAATAAACATATATGAGTACTAGATTGAAACAAATAGACACATGTGGGAACTAAATTGAAATCAAGACAATGACACTTGGCAGGTACCTTGCCACGTGACGGTACCTTGCCAAATGTCACTGATAATGCCACGTGTCACATTAAGGATTTGACACGTGGCAATTTTTTTTTTAAAAAAAAAGAAAAATTTTAAAAATTTTAAAAAACAAGAGGCTGACACATTGTAAAGTACTTAACGGCGTTTGCGAAAACTTAACGGAGGGTACTACATTGATGCACATTACAAATTTGGGTATTAAATTGAGACAAACTTAAAATTGGGTACCATTTTGAAATTTTGGAATCAAACTGGGTATAATCCAAGTAATTAAGTCTAATAGTAATTATGTGATTATAAGGAAAATACATTTGATTTCAAGAGGAAAAGAGGGAACTATAATTAAAAGAGACAGATTTTATTTTGTGTTCAGTATAAGGACAAATATTCAAAAAATAAGTGTTGGAAGTATGAAATTTTCTTTATCATTGATAATTACATTAATTAATGTAAATTACATATAACACTATTTTTTATAAGATTAAATAAATATTACATACTATTTTTTATAAAATGAATTTAATATCAATGAAACCGTAGCTTATAATATAACCATAAAATTGTCGCTTAAATTTATTATTATAATATAACCTAAAAAATATTACATACTTTTTTTTTATTATTGTATATGAAATGAAAAAAAAACAAAGAGCAACAAAATTTGTGTGTAGTGTACATGAGATGAGGGGAATACGGTGTCGTACGTTACTAACAAAGTGTGAAGCACAAGGAGAAACAAAAATATCCAATTTAGTTCGGTCATAAGATAGTTAACTCATCTAATTTCAGCTTTTAAAAACTGAACTGGACAATAACAGTATAGTTCAATTTTTAATACAACAAGTTCAGTTTATTTTAGTATAAAACAATATAGTTAACTGTAATACAGAATAGTTAAATTAATTATGCTCAGCTCTACTTGAAACTTATTCTCTGGAGATCTATTTTTTTCTTCATGACAATCTTTTTGGTAAGTGTTGTCGATGAAAAATTTCATACTAGTTAAGTTGTTTTGTTTTTTTTATTTTGTTTGAGTTTCAATTTATTATAAACCTTAATCCTAACTTCAAATTTTTGTAATTCTAACTTCAATTCTAAATCCTAACTTTTAGCTTGTTATAAAACTTTAATTCAAATATCATTTTTCCTCTAACGAACCAATGAACTGCCACTAGTCATTTTAACACTAATATGAAAATTTTGGTCATCTAAAAAGTACAAATTGAGGCGTGCTTTAGTGACAAGGTGGCAAACATAAATAAGGACAAGAGTGGTACAATTCATGGTCAAAATGCTCTTTCGTTTTCAACATTTTTCTAAAATCATATTTGTAGTACCAAACGTAGTTTTATGGCATCTTAATATGCCATTGACATCCCTTATTATCATATATGTCTAATGTCACTCTCATGTCCTCTCCATATCACTTTTTTTTAACTACTTTTTTCTTTTTCTTCTTTTTCAAATAACAAATTTTGCATACTAATAGCAATGGCCCATTTGAAAAAGGAGTGTCTAAAATAGAAATTAGGAGTGCATTTAGCTCCTTGTACATTTATTTCCAAGATTTATTAATTTTGACCTTATTTTGTAACTTGAAACAATTCAATTTCACATTTTTAAAGAACCAAATTTAATTTCAACTTCATGCATCAACAAACGTTATATCATTCAAATATAATTTATGCAACTAAAAAGCACTTTTTAAGCTATTTTTGTCTCACAAACTCAATAAGTCAAATTATCAGAATTGTCAATTAAATCACTCTTTAAGCACAAAAATTCAGTCAAATACCCAAAATTAGAGTTGTCAAAGTGGATCAGAACCCGTGAGCCAACCTGACCCACCACGGGTTTGGGCTAGGTTGGGTTGAAATTTTGTTTACAAATTTCAATACGGGTTAATTTTTGACCCGACCCACCAAGAACCCAGCCCACCCGAGTTGAACCCGTGATGAGTTAGGTTGGGTTGGGTTTGGGTGTTTTTTTATAAGCCAACATATTGGGTTGGCAAATGCAAACATAATATTTTTGTGATTTTGGTTTGTATTTGGGGTTAAACATTATTTTGGATTGTATTTGGAATGTATTGAAGTTTATTTAGAATTTAATCACAATTAAAATTTCATTTTTTTGGGATAAAAGAAAAAAAATTGTATTTTTTTAATTAAGTGAGCCATTGAGCCAACCCATTTAACCCACCAACTCGTAGTGGCCTGGGTCGGGTTCGAATTCTTTTGGCTCGCTGATTAGTGAGTCGAGTTGGGTTAGTTCACTAAGTGGTCAACTTGTGGTAAGCCGAGTAGCCCATTTTGGCAGCTTTACCCAAAATTAAGCATTATATGAGGGCAAAAATATGCACCCATTGTTGGAAATTTCTCAAATATGTGATATGTGAGATAATATGATATATTCACATGGTCAATTATTTCCATAGATGTAGTCCATTTATCAACTAATTTTATAATTTTTGCATAAATTTTGATACTGTAATCCTATATAATTTGCAATAATTTATTATGGCAATTACGATGTGTTGGACAAAGATCTCTATAAATTTCACAAGTGCTCTATGTTTTGGATCATCAAATCTATTTTCTTCAAGTATACTATATCATCAAAGTTTAGAGGGTGAAGGTTTGAAACGAAAAAACACATTAAAGGATTATCGTGATAGCGTAATAGCTGAAGATTAGTCCTTATTCATTTTTTCGCATTAGTTTTACATTTGGTATCAGAGCAAGATTAAATATCTCTGTCTTGTTTTAAATTTGTCACAAAAAGAGTGGGACATTACATCGTATCCTGATATGTTGCCCCCAACAAAAAGAATTTTGCCAGGAAGACCAAAGAAGAAATGTCAAACAAAGTACAAACCATGTGTCAAATCTCAATCTTCACATCTAAGAAAAGTGAAATTAAGACAAAAGGGGTGAGCAAAATAAATGTTTCAAAAGAAGCATTCCAATTTAACCTTCCAAATGCTCCAAGAATATAATACCTAAACCTACTTACATCTAGCAAATAAAAACAGCCAGACAAACCAAATTAAATTCAACTGCACATTTCCATGGTTATAAAAAAAAGCTGACTATGAATTGAAACCGAAATGGAGAAAAGATAGCATCTAAAACAACTCTACATCCTATGCCAGATTCCCAATTCCATGATGAAAAAAGTACTTGTTCATCCATTTCTAGGTGCACAGTCTCTCTCACACACATCACAATCTTCAGCTATCTCCGGTTCACCCCTAACATTTTTTATTTTTTCAATTCTTTAAGCCCGGTCCCTTCTACCATTTACTTTTGGTTTTATAAATAATAAATAAAAGAAATTATTATTATTATTATTATTATTATTAAATATAATATATTGAGATGAAATGTTATTGAGGATGTGTTCCTGATTTATGTAATTAACTACGTCTTTTCTTTATTAATTAGATCCTTTCTATTGACCATCTAAGTTTTTTTCTTTACTTTGGCAAGTCTCGCATGTTCATTCTCTTGGATGCTCATGTTCATTGCTTTATTTTTTCTGAAAGTCATCTCCTCTTGAAACCTATTCTCAGGAGATCTATTTTTTTCTTCATGAAAATCATTTCGGCAAATGTTGTCGATGAAAATTTTCATACTAGTTAAGTTGTTTTGATTTCTTTATTTTTGAGTTTCCACTACCAAAAAAGTGTATTTTAGTGACTACTGAATTCGGTTGCTAAATAACAAAAATCAGTCGCTAATACCATTTGCGACTGAATTAGCGACCAAATTTATGGGGTAACAAAAATCTTGGTGGCAAAAACAATAGCGATCGATTTTCATTTAGTCGCTAAATAGCTATTGACATATCGGTCGCTATTTGGTCCCTAAAAGTTGGTCACTTCCTAAACATAAGAGACTAATTTAGCAACTAAAAGTGATACTAAATTCGGTTGCTAGTTTGGTCACAGAAGGTAGGTAGTTAGCGACCAACTATTTCGGTCGCTAAATCGGTCGCTAAAGTATGATTGTTTTAGTGATATACAATTTTTTGGTCGCTGAAATGGTGGCAAATTTTTTTGTGAACAGGGACTAATATTGGTTGGTCGCTAACTTCAATTTGATGAGCAGATAAAGTATATGTGTATTTATGCATTAGTTTAGGCCATTTTTATTCATTTGTGCATTATTGGACTAATTTCATCATGCATCATCTTGTTTCAGATCATACATTTTGGTTTGTGCATTGTGTGTGTAAACAGGTATGGAAGGAGTTAGTTAGATTGAAAATAGCATGTTCCACATGTTCCACATTTGGCTTCAAAAGTGCAGGATTTAAAACAGCGTGTTCCACAAGAGCTTGGTGAATTTTTCCACGACTTGTGGATTTTGCGTCAGAAGATCAAGTGCAAAACAACAAGTTTCACAGGTGACTTGTGGATTTTTCCACAACCTGTGGATTTTTCAACGAGAAATATAAATATGACGTGGATTCAAAGGATTTAAAGGAAAAAGAAAATAAAAGAAAGAGAAAGAGAAAGAGAAAGAGAGGGAAACAATTAAAGGAGAGAAAAACTCACCTCAACAAAGGGAAAGAACGTGGAAAAAAGATAAGAGGGGGAGGATCATTCACGAAAAGTTCCTCTTCTTCATCTTTGTTATTCTCTTATTCTATTAGTTTTAGTTTTTTTATCATTATGCAGAACTAATTTTCTTTTTGTTGGAGGATTGATGTAAAACTCTAGATTTTGGTTTCCACTCTTTACAATTGATGTTTTGTTAATGTTATTTATCCTAGTGCTTTGTTTACGGTTTTATTGTTTATTATATGAGCAATTTCACAATTGAAAAATTCGAGATTGTTTGCGATTATAAATAAGACAAGTTAGGCTATGTCACAATTGGAAAATTGGGCATATCTAATTAGTTAGCAATAGAGATGATTATTAATTTTTCATGATTCTATTGAATTTTTGTAAACTCACCTAAGGAATTAGGGGTTCGAATTCAATGAATAGATTTTACCTACTAAGGGGTTAGGGGTAAAATAGCTCTGAGTAAACCCAAATGGATAATTACATTGCTTGCATCAATTGAAATGGAGTAGAATTCTATAGCAAAGGGTACGAAATCAATCCTTTGAGAGTTCTTATATTGATTTTAGTTGTTGTTATAATTTTATGTTTGCAAATCTATTGAATCTCATTTGCTCAAAATTACGTAAATTAGGAATCTAATATTCAACGAGTCAATTCCAGAGGATAATATTTTATTGCTATATTAACGATTGGTTCACTTGTTAAACGTTTATCAAGTTTTTGGTGCTGTTGCTGGGGATTTTTTTCTGTTGATGTTAGTGATTAATTCATTTAAGATTTGAGTGTTAATTTTTAGGTAGTCAAGATTATTTTGTTTTTAGTTTATTAATTTTTCTATTTTAATTATATTGTTTTGTTTTTAATTTTGTTCTCACATGAATTTTTTTGTTAGAACCTTGTGTCTCTAAGTTGTTTATGCGAGGTACAATTGCAGAAAAATTCTTGCTTTTTGACCTAGAACTTGAACAATGGTTATCGCAAGAAAGAAAAGCAAGGCCATCAATTGATAAGAAAGAGCACATATCAACAATGGCTGAAGAACAACCTGTGAGGAGGACTCTGCTCGACTATTTGATGCCAAATACAAATAATTACCAAGGGAGCATTGTGAGACCTCCTGTTCAAGCCAATAATTTTGAAATCAAGCCTGCACTATTACAAGTCATCCAACATAATCAATTTGGAGGTGCAGTTTTAGAGGATCCCCATTCTCATATGGAGAATTTTGTGGCCATTTGTGACACTTTGAAGATTAATGGAATTTCAGATGATGCAATCCGCTTGAGGCTTTTTTCTTTCTCATTACGATATAAAGCTAAAAGTTGGCTTCGAACACAACCTCAAGGCAGTATTTCTACATGGGAATATATGGCTACAAAATTTGTAACCAAATATTTTTCTCTATCCAAGTGAGCGAGAATGAGAAATGAAATCATGACTTTTGTGCAACAAGAAACTGAATCTCTATGCGAGTCTTGGGAAAGGTACAAGGAGTTATTGAGGAAATGCCCACATGCTTTACCAGAGTAGTTAGAAGTTCAAATATTCTATAATGGTCTTGCACCCTCTTTTAAAGCAATTTTGGATGCAGCAAGTGGATGATCGTTTAATTTGAAAACACCAAAGGAAGCTTTCGAGACTCTTGAGCTAATGGCAAATAATATTGTGAATATGCAATTTGACCGTCAAAATAGGAAAGGTGGAGTGTTAGAGGTTAACACTTTCGATGCTATCCTAGCCCAAAACAAGTTATTAACACAACAAATGACCGAGTTGACTCAGAAATAGGGTAATATGCAAGCAAAAGTGGTTAACGAAATCAATCCTCTAACAGTTTTTATTAGGGATGGCAAAAATACTTGTGCTCGTGGGTATTCGCGGATCAAATTCATGATGGATAGTTGATACCCGCGGGTATTTGTTACTCATGGGTAGCGGGTATTTGAATACCCGCTTATAAACGGGTCGGGTGTAGGTATCATACTCTCCGTACTTGCGGGTATCCGTTACCCGTAAAAAATTATAATTAAAATTAAATTTATGATTTATTAAGTTAAATTTAATGAAAATTAAATTTATATTTATATTTTATCAGATTAAATTAAATTTCAATTTAAATTAAATTTATATTTGATATAATTATATTTTATTTTACATTTGTTTTTGTAATTTTATTTAAATTTAATTTTAAATATTTATAAAATATTTTTCTTTAATATTTGCGGGTATCCACGGGTACCCGCGGGTTTTAAAATAACCGTGGATATTATTTAAACGGATACCCGTGTGGGTAGAAGGGCGAGTAGCAGGTGGATTTTATTGTCGCGAGTCGGGTTGCGGGTAGGCACTATCCGTGCCCGACCCGACCCATTGTCATCCCTAATTCTTATATTGATTTTAGTTTTTGTTATAATTTTATGCTTGCAAATCTATTGAATCTCATTTGCTCAAAATTACGTAAATTAGGAATTTAATATTTAACGAGTCAATCCTAGAGGACGATATTTTATTACTATGTTAACGATTGGTTCACTTGCCAAACATTTATCACGATTCTAAATCCTAACTTTTAGCTTATTATAAACCATTTTTTCCATAATGAACCAATGAACTGCCACTGGTCGTTGTACTAGTAATATGAAAACCTTGCTCATCTAAAGAATACAAATAGAGGTGTGCGTGCCGAACATAAATTGGGACAGAAGTGGTACAATTCATGGTCAAAATGCTTTTATCTTTCCACCATTTTCCTAAAATCATATTTGTAGTACCGGCTGTAGTTTTATGGCATCCTAATATGCCATTGACATCCCTTACTATCATATATGTCTAATGCCACTCTCATGTCCTCTCTATATCACTTTTTTTCAACTCTACTTTTTCCTTTTTCTTCTTTTTCAAATAACAAAATTTTGCATACTAAGAGTAAGTTTTGAGTGACCCATTTGAAAAAGGAATTTGTAAAATAGAAATTAGGGATGCATTTAGCTCTTTGTGCATTTATTTCCAAGATTTATTAATTTTGGCCTTATTTTATATCTTGAAACAATTCAATTTCATACTTTTAAAGAACCAAATTTAATTCCAATTGCATTAACAAACGTCAAATCATTCAAATATAATTTATGCAACTAAAATGCATTTCTTAATCTTTTTTTTTTCTCATAAACTCAATAAGTCTCATTATCTAAATTATTAAATAAATCACTCTTTAAGCACAAAAATTCAATCAAATACCCAAAATTAAACATTATATACGACTAAAAATATGCACCCATGGTTGAAAATTTCCTAAATATGTGATATGTGAGATAATATGAGATATTCACATGGTCAATTATTTCCATAGATGTGGTCCATTTATCAATTTCATAATTGTTGCATAAATGTTGATATTGTAATCCAATATAATTGGCAACAATTTATTATGACAACTACTCTATGATGGACTAAGATATCTATAAATTTCATAGGTGCTATGTGCTTTGGGTCATCAAATCTACTATTTTCTACAATATAATATACCATCAAAGTTTACATGGTGGGGATTTGAAACAAAAAAGCACATTAAAGGATTCTCATGACAATGGTTATGGTTGAAAAGTAGTCCTTATTCATTCTTTCGCATTAGTTTTACATTTACTATCAGAGCAAGGTTAAATACCTTTTGTCTTGTACTTATCTATCCCAGCAACAACACCATGCACCACAACTTTCTATTCAATCATCTATGCAAGTAATTAGAGCATCAAAGCATTATACTCAATCATCTCAGCAAGCAACCCAACCATCACGTGGCAGACCAATCATGAGGCTGAATCTCAATGCAAGGAGGGGATGCATATGAAAACTATGACATGCAACCATTGTTATATCATTTTTTTTGTATAAGTTGCTTGAACATTAAAGACTTAATAACACGTTTTATTTTGTTTTTTGAATGACGACATACCAAGTGGTGGACCACTTTATTTTGTGATGTAAAATGGTTAAATGGTGGACCAACCCTGTTGGGAAAAAGACAATATTTCATTTAAGCTTATTAATATGAAACAAGTTTTTTTTAGGGATCAACCGTGTTCGAGAATATTTGGAGAAATTAGTGTTCATTTATGCTTTAATTATTTCATTTTCTTTGATATATATGTATATATATTTCGAAAAATCACAGTTGGACAATATTTGGAGAAACCAGTGTTGGATTCTATTGTTTTCACTATTTCACTAAAAGAAGTCAAGGTATAAACAACACAAACCACCAAGTACTGCAAATATTGTAAACCAAGACTACCAAGTACTACAACTTTTTCATTCATTTTCAAACATTACATAAACAACAAAAACCATCCATGTCAACTACAATACAAGCTTTTACAAAACACCATGGATTTGTCATCAACATTGCAAATATAATTATATTCATTACACAAATAACACAAACTAGTGTAAGATCCAAGAAAATTTAAAATAAAGAGAAATCATGAGAAACATTAATGGCTTGATTAAGATTGTTAATTTGTTAAATTAGTTATTTTAATTTAATTATGACGTATGGAATACTTATTTAGGTTATTGAAGTTATTATTTTATTTATTTCAATTATCAATATTATATAAAATATGGAACATACATGTTTATAAATCTGTAGTGTGCATATTATAATGAGATAGCATGTGACATAGTGGTTAGTGTGTGTGTTTGGCTAGTGGAAGGGCCACAACTTTGATTCATGTCGGCTAAGTAAAATGTTGTATTTGTTTTCTCTATTTCTTTTTTTTCTCTCTCCTATATTCTAAGGTCACGTGTGGTTTCACTACACACACGCTAATGTCACGGGAAAGAAAGGATATGGCAAACCCTTAGCATTAAAAAGAATAAAAAAGTGAGCTAACTCCCAAAACTAATAATTAAAGAGATTTTATTTCAAAATTCAATCAGGGAGAATATCACTTGATTATTTTTTTTGCAATTCCTAGAAACCAAGTGTTGGGTCTTACGTATGAAAGAAAGAAAATAAAATAATGAGATTACTTAACCTAACAGGGAAAAACCACAAAAGGAAGGATGTTTAAGGCAAACCTTCAACCCTCTAGGTAAAACAAAGGTTTGAGAAAAACCGTGAAGAGTGAATGTTGGTGCTTAAAGAAAAAAAAACGTAGGTTGAAAGTTGCTCAACAGGTACCGGAAGCCAACTTTTTGTGTTTATTTTCTTGTATGTATAGCAATTGCATATGAGTTTTTGTTTTATTTGATGCACAGTGTTATTCTCTTCTCAACTCATTCTTGAATCTTTGTTAGTTGGGTGTAGTTTTGTGTGTGATGTATGACTTTATGAATTTGCAGTTTTTGGTTGTTTGCTGGTTTTCTAACCCTCTTCAACGCTTGTATACCTTCGTCCACGTTGGTATGAGATGCATGAGTTTTCATTCAAGACGTTGGGTTCATGCATTGGTTTGAGTTGTGTGGGTTTTTTTTTCTTAGTTTCAAAATTTGGTTTGATATCTCGTAGCAGTGGTTTCGTTTCTATAGGATTTCTTTGCTTCCACAAATATTATACATCATTTGCTCAATTATTCTACACTTTTAGAATTCCCTTTTCATGCATAAGGAATCGTAGCACGGTGCAGTGCAATGTTTAAAGCGACAACGTATTGATTCTTTTCATTATTCTAGCCATATTAGTGTTCTTTTGTTGTCCCAATTTGTTAATGCATGTAATGTTGTGATGGAGTTTAACCCTTTTAACCTCTTTTGTTGTGGTGTTAGTTTCATGCTTTCCTTTGAAAAAAAAAATGAACCAACTTGTGGGTAATTGCATACGTATAGGAATTATGTGGTGTTAGTGTCTTCCTTACCTTTGGCCTTTTGAAATCAATAACATGCATATAAGATTTTCGGTTGTTGTTGCATGTTATAGGAGAATGCACAATTTCCTTTTACTTAATTCTTTCTTTTTGTGATTTGATTTTAGAATTTTTTTTTTGGGCCGCTTTTGTCTTTCTTTTTGTTCTATGTCACTTTTTGTTTGATGAGTAGATAATTAGGAACCACATGTGAATTGGTTTTCTTAACCATGCTTTTGGATGCAGACGTAGAATTCTTTTTGGTTCATTTTATCTTAGCCTTATAAGGTGCAGTTTTACCGTGATTCTTCTAACCATTGCATAAGTTTCTTTTCATTCATTTGTCATATATATTATATTGTATTGGAAGAAAAGTAACATGGTTTTTCTTGTGTAGGGTCGAAGTGAATTAAATTCATGTTTCTTGTAATTTTGTGGCAGCTCTACTTATTTCATGTGAGCATACCAAAGTTATGCGTGGCCTTTGTGTTATTTCGGTGCCACTTTTGTTAATGCTTGGTTTTCATATACGTTGTGCATAAATTTTGGTCTTTCTTTGCTTGTTATCTTCACATAATGCAACATGGTTTTGTCCTTTTATTTCTTGCTTGTGATAGTAATGTGGTAGCTTGCATGGGCCTTTATATTCCACTTGTGGTTTAGATGCAGGTTCGTGCTCCATTGGGTTAGCATGTGTGGGATTATTTATTTTGAGTGCAACCTCAAGGTTGAATAGGGTGATTATTTATGCATTTACTTTAGTTATGGGACACATGTTTTAAACGGGTTTGCGTGGGTATATAATATAATGATAAGGGTTGGAATTGAGCCTTTAATTTTCAGAAGAAGAAATAATGTGTGCATGGATAACTGAAGTATGGTTTCTAAAAAAAAAACTAAATTTGGTTTTTATTCCTGTTTTTAAGTATTTTACTTGGATGTGATGTTGAGTATTAGTTGCAATGTCTTATTTGCTAAATTTCGCTTATATATATATATATATATATATATATATATATAT
>Ga0209389_1004154_pt1 | contig 11955 bp, 9 predicted proteins | sample CowpearedBW_FD_187526 | JGI IMG/M metagenome (GOLD analysis project Ga0209389, IMG submission 187526) | Root nodule microbial communities of legume samples collected from California, USA - Cow pea red BW (SPAdes) (version 2) | ecosystem: Host-associated > Plants > Roots > Nodule | place: USA... | reverse complement strand
AAAATAAAAAAAAAAAAAAAAAAAGATAAAATCGTAAAAAATAAAAGATAAAATAAAATAATAACAAAAACATAAAGATAAAAAATAAAATAAAATGATAATTTGTAAATAAAAGCATAAAAAAATAAAAGATAAAATAAAATAATTACAAAAATATAAATTAAAAAATAAAACAAAAATGTAAATTGTAAAAGAAAAAAAAATAAATCACATTTTAATTATTCTAACTTTGATTTTAACTAAACCGTTAAAATTATTTATTTATTAACATCGATAAAAATAATATAATTCTAAAAACTTAAAATATTAATAGAATATCAAATACTCCAAATCTTTAGAAAAAAATAGTAAGACAAAATAAAAAGTTAAAAGATATAAATAAATTAAAAGATATGTGTGATACCCTTTTTAAAAATTTCCTAAAGGCAGAAGCCTTACTTCTTTTATTCTCACTTTCTGAACTCCTCTACTACCAGCAACCTCCTAACCCCTTTTCTTTACTGCTGCCACTTCTCACTAATTCGTCCTTTCAATACTCAGATTCAAGAAGGAGTGACCCACAAGAACCTCAACGGCTCCCTCCCTCAAACTTCCATTCTCCTAGGTAGGTTTCTTTTAAAATTGGGTTCAGTTCCAGCTAGAATTCTCTAGTTACTCGTTGATTTCTGAATCTGATCACGAAATTCTTTCTTCTCCATGTCGTTGTGATGGATTCCTCTAGGTTAAGCTGAAAACTCTGCTGTCTTGTAAATCTGCTTGAGTCCACCAATTAAAGTCTTGGCAAAAAGGTAAGGGGAGCTAACTCTGTAAATTATTTTGATGTGAATTGTGTTCGTGAGTGCTTTAATTGCATAATTGCTTGTTTAATTGGTGTTTGAGACTGCTGGTGTGTGAAATTGAGTGGGGGATGTTCTTGAGCGAGCTTGCATGTGCAGAACAGGGAGGATTTCCTAGTAGTTTCGCCTAGGCGAGTTGGTCTCGCCTGAGCAAAAATACCAGAAGATCACCCCTGTCATTGTGCGAAATCTCGCCTAGGCGAGCTGGGGTCGCCTGAGCGAGACAACATCTCGTCTAGGCGAGCCAGTTTAGCCTGAGCGAGAGTTCGCCCAGGATTTGTAATTCGCCACTGTATGATGTCTCGCCCAGGCGAGATCAACTCGCCTAAGCGAGATAGACTCTCTAGCTTAGGCGAGACTCTCTAGCCTAAGCGAAACTCCCTGCAGAAGTTAGTTTTCTCACTGTTTGGCTTACATGATGCTATATTGATTGCTTTAAAATGATGATAGTTGATCTTGTATGTGATCTTTATGCCTGTTAGACTGTGTGATGGGATTGAGTGCGAATTTGATGTGAACGAGAATATGTTAGAGTTAGGATCTCAAGGGAAATCCTAAGGAATGTGTTTTTAGTGAATGTAAGGGCATGAGGACTCAGATTGGTGGCATCCTGACGCTCCTAGTAACCACTAAGACTCAAATAGAGTTGGGTGGATTACGTCGGGGGGAGTAGCAGGAGGTCCTGGTCTATGATTCCGATCCATCATAGAGGTGATGGGATTTACCTTGAGAGTGGTTGGGTGAATACCCCTTGTGCTTAAAACTCTGCAGAGTTTAGGAACCATCTCAAGTGCAAGTCACCAAGAGCTCCAACGTCACTTACATAATCCGGATATCGAGTCTAGAATTATGTGTGGTGTTATGGTCAAGATTAATTGGATGATTTAATAGATTGTGTAATAAAAGTTTGTTTCCTATCTTAGTATGAAAATTGCATGATTTGCTCTTTGTTCAAGTTAGCTTACCCTTCTTGTATGTTGTGTGTTCCTTGTGTCTTCTGTTTTGCAATGATCGTCCACATTAAATGGCGTGAGCAGATATAGGTGCAGGTGAGGATACACCTCTCCGGGACAGGAGATGATTATGTTAGGCATTCTAGTAGTAGATGTATCCCTTTTTCCTTCGTTTAGTTGATCGGATGTTTTGTAACCTTTTAGTAGTGTATGGGCGGTATGTATTGATCAGTGTATGTATGGTTATTTTGAGGATGACTGTATTATATTATACTGGCCTACGTCATCATCTGCTTCTGAATTATAAAAATTTAAATGTTTTGTTTAATAGTTTAAAAACTATGAAAACGGGATGTTACAATATGTAAAAAAGATAAAATCGTAACAAAATAAAAGATAAAATAAAATAATTATAAAAAGATAAAGATAAAAAATAATATAAAAGGGTGATTTTTAAAATAAAAAATAATACTAATAAAACATATTTTAATTATTCTTTCCTTACTTTTAACAAAACCATTAAAGAGTTAAAGATATAAATAAAATAAAAGATATAGTAGAAAGATAAAAAGCTAACAAAATAAAAGATAAAATAAAGAAATTATAAAAAGATAAATATAAAAAATAAAATAAAAAGGTAATTTGTAAAAGTAAAAAAGATAATAATAAACGACATTTTAATTATTCTGTCTTTAATTTAAAATTAAATCATTAAAATTACTTTATTTATTAACATCGACTCAAATAATTCTAAAAACTTAAAATATTTATGGAATATTAAATACTTTAGAAAAAAAATAGTAAAATAAGACAAATAAATAGAATTGTTATAGACGAGTTTTATTATTTTAAAACACACCATATCTCTAGAAACCACTTTTCTAGAGTTTTCTGACTTCTCTCTACAGGTTTTGTCTCTCTGGTCGTCTGATTGAAGAACCGAGACCATAGGATTGATCCTCTCGGCGAGCTCTTCAAATTGGACCGATCAGTTTCTCCGTTCGTGTAAGTTGAGTTTTCGCTCTCTTTTTTAGTCTTTTTCTATTTTCTGTTGCATGCGAGCCTTCTTCCGTTTACATACGACGTTTTAATCATTAGTATGAGTCTTTGCTGATCAGTGATCGTAACAGTATGTCCTGATCATTCTTGTGATGTTTCTATGTGCAGATAGAGCATCTTGTGGAGTTAGAGGTGTTGACGTTTTAAGGCGTTGACGTTTGTAAAGCTGTCTAAACAGGATAACAGGTAAGAGAAGCTAATTATTTTGCTTGAATTTCGTGTAGAAATCATTCTGATGACTTTGAATTGCATGATTGAGCGTTGTATGAGTGCTTAAACTGTGTAAATGAGTGTATGATTGGATTGTGCTAGATTCTTGGACTGTTGCATGTGAGAACATATTGAGAATCTGGTATTTTCGCCTAAGCGAGCAGCTCTCGCCTGAGCGAAAACACCAGAAACTCATCCCCTGTCTTTGCGCGAGATCTCGCCTAGGCGAGCCAGTCTCGCTTGAGCGAGAGTCACTATCGTCTAAGCGAGACAGCTTATCCGGAGCAAGAATTCGCCCAGAATTTGGGTTGTTCTCTGTTTCGAGCCTCGCTCAGACGAGAATGACCCGCCTTAGCGAGAGAGCCCTTTTTGCCTAGGTGAGACCCTCTAGCTTGGGCGAGAACCTCTGCAGCTGAGTGTTATTTCTCTGTTTCTAATGGATGAAGTTATGTTTAAATGTTAAAATGTGAACTTAGTTATGATATGCATGAATTCTTATGACTGGTAATATGTGTGGTGAAATTGCATGAAGTTGGAATATGGGAAGAAGTGGTTGAATTAGAATTTCAAGGGAAATTCAAAAGAGTATGTTAGTGTGTGTAAGGACATGAGGACTCCGTATGGGTTGGTATCCTTAAGCTCCAATAACCATTAAGGCTCATGTAGAGTGTAATGGATTATGTCGTGAGGAGTAGCAGGAGGTCCTAGTTTGTGGACCTGATTCAGTCATAGACGCGAAGGGGACTTACCTTGAGAGTGGTTGGGTGATAACCTCTTGTGTCCAAACTCTGCAGAGTTTGGGAACCTTCACAGGTGCAAGCCATCCAAAGATCCAATGTCGCTTACATAATTCGGATATCGAGTCTAGAGTAATATATTTGTATTGTGTTTGGGGTGGTCTATGTGATTCTGGTGAAAATGAGAAAGATTGCATGATTTCTGTTTATAATTGAACTGTATGATTCCTTTAATCATATTAGCTTACCCTTGCTTTCTCTGTGTTTGTCTCGTGTTGTATGTTTTCCTTTTGCGATGATCACCTACTCGGTGGGAGCAGATGTGATTACAGCGTCAAAGGCGCTTCTGGAGGATGAAGAGCCATCGTTTTAGGTTGATGAGGAGGTTTCCAGTGGGACCTTTAACAGTGGTCAGTTTAAGTGTAGAGTTTATTAGTCTAGTTTAAGTGTATAAGTGATATATTTTTATAGTCATATCTTTTGTAAGACTGTATTAATATATTGTGTACACTGAATTATCTGTTTTGGAACTATGATGAAACTCCTTATTTTTATTAGTTTTAAATCGCTAAAATGGGATGTTACCAAAATCGTAAAAAATAAAAGATAAAATAAAATAATAACAAAAAGATAAAGATAAAAAATAAAATAAAATGGTAATTTGTAAAACAAAAGAAAAGGATAATAATAAACTATATTTTAATTATTATGTTTTTTATTTTAACTAAACCATTAAAGAGTTAAAAGTATGAATAAAATAAAATATATAAAGAAAAGATAAAATAAAATAATTACAAAAAGATAAAGATAAAAAGTAAAATAAAAAGGTAATTTGCAAAAGAAAAGAAAGATAAAAAGAAGCGATATTTTAATTATTTTATCCAACCATTAAAATTGCTTTATTTTGTTAACATATATAAAAATAATATAATTCTAAAAACTTAAAATATTTATGGAATATCAAATCTTAATAAAAATAGTCAAATAAAATAACGAGTTAAAGATATAAATAAAATAAGATCGTAACAAAATAAAAGATAAAATAAAATAATTAAAAAAAGAAAAAGAAAAAAAATAAAATAAAAAAGGTAATTTGCAAAAGAAAAAAATAATAATATATTTTATTTTAATTATTCTGTCTTTAATTTTAACTAAACCATTAAAGAGTTAAAGATATAAATAAAATAAAAGATATAGAGAAAAGATAAAACTATAACAATATAAAAGATAAAATAAAATAATTACAAAAATATAAATTAAAAAAATAAACAAAAGGTAATTTGTAAAAGAAAAATAAATCACATTTTAATTATTCTAATTTGATTTTAACTAAACCGTTAAAATTGACTTATTTGTTAACATCGACTAAAATAATATAATTCTAAAAACTTAAAATATTTATCAAATACTCCAAATCTTTAAAAAAAATAGTAAAATAAGACAAAGAGTTTAAAATATATAAAATAAAAGACATAGAAAAAAAAGATAAAATTGTAAAAAATAAAATAATTACAAAAAGTTAAAGATAAAAAATAAAATAAAATGATAATTTGTAAATGAAAAAAAGATAATAATAAACTATATTTTAATTATTATGTCTTTAATTTTAACTAAACCATTAGAGAGTTAAAGATATAAATAAAATAAAATATATAAAATAAAATAATTACAAAAAGATAAAGATAAAAAATAAACTAAAAAGGTAATTTGCAAAAGAAAAGAAAGATAAAAATAAGCCATATTTTAATTATTTTATCCTTGATTTTAACTAAACCATTAAAATTACTTTATTTTGTTAACATATATAAAAATAATATAATTCTAAAATTTAAAATATTTATGAAATATCTGCAAATCTGAATAGAAATAGTCAAATAAAATAACGAGTTAAAGATATAAATAAAATAAGATCGAATAAAAGATAAAATAAAATAATTACAAAAAGATAAAGATAAAAAATAAAATAAAAAATGTAATTTGCAAAAGAAAAATAAATAATAAATCTTATTTTATTTATTCTGTCTTTAATTTTAACTAAACCATTAAAGAGTTAAAGATATAAATAAAATAAGAGATATAGAGAAAAAGATAAAATCATAACAAAATAAAAGATAAAATAAAAGAATTACAAAAAGATAAAGATAAAAAATAAAATAAAAATATAATTTGTAAAAGAAAAATTAATAATAATAAACCATATTATAATTATTTTATCTTTGATTTTAATTAAACTATTAAAATTACTTTATTTATTAACATCCATAAAACTAAAAATGTGACATCCCATCTCTAATAGAGTGATCTACTAAAATTAAGCATCACATAAATATAATATAAAAGAGCACATGACATGAAGCATACTAATCATTACAGTTATCCATAATATACTTGGAATGAAAGTTTAGACACACCATGATGCCATAAAACATAACACAAGAGTACTATTGTTTTGCAAAAGGATTGCTCAGGGAGCAAGGAATTTAAAACAAACTAAGAGTTCTTCAAAAGGGCTCAACTATGAGCCACAACCCAGACCATGGGGACCACTCTACACAACAGCATCTCCACTACCCTGAGTACCTCAAAGGGTTTCCACATCTGCTCACACCAATAAATTGGTGATCATTGCAAAAAGGAGAAACCAAGCAAAGAAACATACACCAAAGAAAGGGTAAGTTAGGGCAAAAATTGTTTTAATCATGTTATAGAGCAAATAAATAGTCAGATCATATCCAATTCTTTAATCATGAGATGAGACACATGGATTGTCTTCCTACTCAAAGTGTCAGCTACCACATTTGCCTTCCTCGGGTGGTATAGGAGCTCAAAATCATAGTCCTTCAAGAACTCAATCCATCTCCTTTGCCTCATGTTCAGTTCCTTCTGGTCAAAAAGATACTTGAGGCTCTTGTGGTCATTGAACACACGGAAATGTGCGCCATACAAGTAGTGCCTCCAGATTTTTGAAGCAAACACCACCCCTGCTAGCTCTAGATCATGGGTGGGGTAGTTCTTCTCATGAACCTTAAGCTGCCTTGAAGCATATGTTACTACCTTCCTCCCTTGCATCAACACGCAACCCAAACCCTGGTGAGAAGCGTCACAGTAAACCTCAAAGGATTTACTAACATCAGGGATGATCAAAACTGGGCACTAGTCAACCTCCGCTTAAGCTCTCGGAAGCTTTCTTGTTTGTCCAAGCGAAAGGTTGATCCTTCCTGGTAAGCTGGGTTAGAGGCGCCACTATCTTGGAGAATCCCTCAATGAACCTCATATAGTAGCCAGCCCAACCCACAAAGCTCCTAACCTCCGTCACTGACTTGGGACATTCCCACTCTATCACTGCTTCCACCTTAGCTGGATCCACTACTATGTCGTGCGCCAATATCACATGCTCTAGAAATTGTACTTCCTTCATCCATAAATCACACTTTGACAACTTGGCAAATAATTGCTTCTCCCTCAAGATTCCAAGCACTATCCTCAGATGCTCGGCATGCTCCTCGTAAGTCCTGGAGCAGATGAGTATGTCGTCTATGAAGACCACGACAAACTTATCTAAAAGCGGTCTAAAGATCATGTTCATGTAGTCCATGAAAAAGGCTTGAGCGTTGGTCACACCAAAAGGCATAACCACATACTCATAATGCTCGTATCTGGATCTAGAGGCAGTCTTTTGGACATCCTCTGCCTTCACCAAGATCTGGTGATAACCCGATCGTAGATCGATCTTAAAGAACACTGACGCCCCATGCAGTTGATCCATTAGATCGTCGATTCTCAGCAAGGGGTACTTGTTCTTATTGGTCAGCTTGTTCAACTAACGGTAGTCCTTACACAGTCTTGAACCACCATCATTCTTCTTGACCAACAACACTGGAGCTCCCCACGGTGAAGCACTAGGCCGTATAAATTGTTTCTCAATCAACTCCTTTATTTGTTTTTTCAACTCCACCAACTCCGTCGGAGCCATGCGGTAAGGAGCTATCGACACTAGACCCGCTCCTTGTACAAGATCTATGGAGAACTCCACTTCTCTTCTCAAAGACAAGCCTGATACCTCTCATGGGAATACATCCTCAAACTCCCGCACCACGGGGATCACTGTTATCTTCTCCTCTTTCTCAACTTCCAACTGAGCAAAGATCACAAAGCACTACGCGTCGTCCTTGATCTCCTTCAAAACACCTTGAGAAGAATACAACTCAGGCTCCTCTAAGTTGGAGAACAACAACTTCTTCTCCCAATAGTCAATGAGAACGCGATTGGCAGAGATCCAATCCATTCCCAATATCACGTCTAAGCCTTCTAGAGGTAGGCATATCAAATTTACTTTAAACATGCGCCCTTCTACCTCCACTAGACAGCTAACACACACGGAAGACGTCCTAACTAACACAGATGCGGCGTAGACACCACAAGATCAAATTGTAGCTCACTAACCGGCAGACCCAACTCATGCACACAAGACTCTGACACAAAAGAGTGTGTCGCTCCAAAATCATACAGCACACATCGGGATTTTCCCGCAATCAAACAACATCCAACAACTAGGTTACCTGAGCCTGTCGCCTCTGCTCCGGTCATAGCATACACTCTGCCCGCTGCTTGGGGCCTGCTACCCCCTCTCCCCTGGCGAGTCTGAATTGGAGTCTGAACCGGGGGCCTCGTCGTAGTCCCTCTAGAGGAGGGCAATCCCTAATCAAATGTCCCGTCTTCCCACAACCATGACATCTCCATGTACCAGCCAATTGCGGGCATGGACTCCTCAAATGTGGTCTATTACATTGATAGCATCTAGGCATTGACGGCTGCTGAGATGGGAAACCCCTAGCCACCTGAGGTTGCGACCTAGCATAGGGTTTCTTCCTCTCCTCGACTATGGTCGGGACCCAGATGATCCGCCAACATTCTGTTGTTGACCTTGCTGAGACTCCACCTTAGCCTTCATCCTCTCTATAACTCGAGTTCTATCCACTATAGCTGCAAAGTCTTTGATGGAGAGTGGTGCCACCATCAGTCTGATATCCCCCCGTAGTCCATTCTCGAACTTTCTGCATCGCCACTCCTCATCCAGTGGCATAGAAGCTTCCCAAGTGCTTGAACCTCTTGGCGTACTCGTCTACTAAGTTGTCCTCCTGTGTCAACTGAAGGAATTCTACCTCCTTGGCGTATCTCATGCTATTGGGGAAGTATTCTGATAGGAACTTCCTCTTAAATGCCTCCAATTAACCTGCTCATGTTTTTCCTCCATGACCAGCATCATGCTGGCCCACCAGTGCTCAACCTCTCCTGTGAGCAAATAGACAGTGAAAGCAAGTCTGCTCTCATCTGGGCACCTCTTAGCATCGAAGATGCGCTCCATGTCTTTCATCCATTGGTCTGCCAGGTTAGGACTTGTCTTCCCATCAAACTTAGTTGGCTGATGTTTCAAGAAATCCTCCAAGCTCCATTCATGGGGTGGAGATTGGGGGTGAGGATCGTACATAGGAGCACCAACCATGTTTTCCTCCAACTGACGGAGGGCCTCCATATGCTGCCTCTGAGCAGCCTCAGACGCCAACCTCGCAACCTCCATCTACTGCATCACCATCTGTTGCTACTCAAGAGAGGCATGTTGGCGTTGTATAGACGCCTCATGTTGCTGCATCATGGCATTGCTCTGTTGTGTCAAGGCTGCAGCCATAACCTCAATCGCTCTTGCGAGGTCTTGCCCATCGCCCTGACGGGGTGGAGGAGGAGTCACATGCGGGGGTGCCATATCACTGGACACACAGAAGGAACCATCAGTTAGACTTGTTAGACTAGGAACTTAGCTAACAACACTAAAAAGGCACACAAAAACTGAGGCAAGCACACACAAGTCCACAGACTCTAAGGAACAAAGGCTCTGATACCATAAAAATGTGACATCCCATTTCTAATAGAGTAATATACTAAAATTAAGCATCACATAATTATAATATAAAAGAACACATGACATGAAGCATACATGTACTAACCATTACAGTTATCCATAATATACTTGGAATGAAAGTTTACGCACACCACGATGCCATAAAACATAACACAAGAGTACTATTATTTTGCAAAAGGATTGCTCTGGGAGCAAGGAATTTAAAATAAACTAAGAGTTCTTCAAAAGGGCTCAACTGTGAGCCACAACCCAGACCATGGGGACTACTCTACATAACAACATCTCCACCACCCTGAGTACCTCCAGGGGTTTCCACATCTTCTCACACCAATAAATTGGTGATCATTGCAAAAAGGAGAAACCAAGCAAAGAAACATACACCAAAGAAAGGGTAAGCTAGGGCAAAAATTGTTTTAATCATGTTATAGAGCAAATAAATAGTCAGATTATATTATGCACAGACAAAGCAGTAGGCACCAAAATCATGTGAAAGCAAACAATTTCAAGACTCTATGACTCAATATCCAGATCATACTCTTGATATAGAATTCTAAAGGAAGTATACGCCTATGCTGGCTTCTAAACTCTGCAGAGTCTAGATGCAAGGGGTTATCACCCAACCACACACAAGGTTAATCCTCTAATGTCTTGGGCCCAATATGTCTCAAGACTAGGACCTCCTGCCACTATCACCACATAAATTATTCTACTCTATATGAGCGTGAATAATTTTTAGAGTTCAGGATACCTTCCTTTATCTAGACATTTCCTATATCAAGGTATACACTAACCACCATGACCAAGAGTTTCCCTTGAAACTCTTTTACCAACAATTTCCACATGCCATCTCAATCATTCAAGTCTCATGCCAATCCACCACCAATCAAGCAAGTCATGTTTTCCATTTCATACTCAACATAACAAGATTTCATTTAATTTCATACTTTATAAATGCATACCAAGACATACATATATCACAAAATAGTATTTATCCCAAATAAATGAGTGCCAACATTTAAGTACTTGTAATTCCATACAATCAAGCACAACACACAATCATAATTCTTACACCAAAATTCCTAAGAAAATTTATTATCATAAAACCAAAATCACTGCAGTAATGCGTGACACATTTCTCAAGCTACAAACATCTAATCAACGATCCAACCAGTCAAACCATAAGATAGCATGTTATGAACCAAATGTCAAAATTTGAGCTCAATCCAATGGTTAATGAGTCAGAAAAGTCAATTTTACTAAAACTGCGCATATCAGAAAAATACAAAGTCGCTCAACGACCAAGGCACTCGCCCAGCGACTGTGTGACGCATCCAGAATACGAGAAATAACGTAAAATATCATGATTTCATGAATATTTGAACCCCTAACTCAGAAATATACCAAAAACTAACGTTTTCCCCAGTCTTTTCTCATATTTCACAAAACATTAATGTTTTAAAATAGAAATAACGTGAAACCCTAGCTTCCTTTATCTTCTTAGATGCTAGTAAACACAACCAGGTACGAAACCAAGGGGTACCACAGCTCTAAGAATTCGAACAGTGGGCTGGAAATGTGAACAACAGGACAAAACAAACGTAAAAAGTTAAACCCTAACCATAATAACATACCCAAATGGTAAAAACGTGAAGAAAGAACCAAGGAGCTTCAAAGTTTGATTTACTTGGAGGTAGAATGCTTTTAGCTAGCTTGGAGAAGGAAGGATCTCTGTGCCCTAACAGAGCTCTTTGTTGGAAGGGAGAAAACAGTTTTTCTACCAAGAAAGACAGAATGAAGAGTGAGGATTTGTGAGGGAGTCTTGGGGGGTCCATAGTGGGTTGGTTTTGGGCCCTTGAAAAGGCCAAACCCAACCCCTCTTTTAGGACAGATATTAAAAATAAAAAGGGGTCTCCCAAAAATAATTCTAAAAAATAAAAATATTTATGAAATATCAAATACTCCACATCTTTAGTAAAAGTAGTAAAATAAATTAAGGAGTTAAAAATATAAATAAAATAAAAGATATAGAAAAAGAGATAAAATTGAAACAAAATAAAAGATAAAATACAATAATTACAAGAAGATAAAAATAAAAAATAAAATAAAAAGGTGATTTGTAAAAGAAAAAAAATCATAATAATAAACCATATTTTAATTATTTTGTCTTCAATTTTAACTAAACCATTAAAGAGTTAAAGATATAAATAAAACAAAAGATATAGAGAAAAGATAAAATCATAAAA
>Ga0209389_1004153_pt1 | contig 11956 bp, 6 predicted proteins | sample CowpearedBW_FD_187526 | JGI IMG/M metagenome (GOLD analysis project Ga0209389, IMG submission 187526) | Root nodule microbial communities of legume samples collected from California, USA - Cow pea red BW (SPAdes) (version 2) | ecosystem: Host-associated > Plants > Roots > Nodule | place: USA... | reverse complement strand
TAATTCCATTTTTCTCTTCAAATAAAATGCATCCTAATATTTTTTTAATTAATTAAATATTTTATTTACTTACACACTAAGAATGAATACTCAATTAATTCATACGCGGTTACTTTTAGCTTGTTAGGGGTCCTAAATTTATGTTACTTCCTTGACCGGAAAATTCTTTCATCCAAATTTAAAATAAGTTTGTTAAAAAAAATAGCCGATTTTAACTCTACTCAACTAAGCTTTCAAAAGAAGAAAAAATACTTTGTATTAAATAATTTTCGTTTAAAAAATATTTACTGAGAATTTTATTTTTGGGTAATGTTGGCTAGTTTATTTAAAATATAATTAATATGTTTTGATAATTTTTTTTCTTTGAATAAGTAATAACACTTTCAAAATACTCGTTGAAGGATATTTAATGTGTTTTATTGGCTTTAATTCTAAAAACATATTTAATATCTTTTATGTTATTAATGTAATAAATGTTTTAAAACATTTTTTTTTCATCTCTGGTTGTTTTACGAGAAGGCTCTTTAACAATACCAAAAAAACCAACATCCTTCGCCTGAAATTTTTTAATTATTTAAAAACTACATTAATTATTTTTTATTTTAATATAGCAATTAATATTTTTATTAAACTTGTTCTATGTGTTTAATAAATTTCCGTTTAATATGTGAATAATAGATGTCATTAGAGAGAACGTAATGTAATTAATGAGATGTTTTAGTAATATGAGAACAAAGAGTATTAAATAATTTTGGGTTTTTAATATAATAAATACTTCTTATTATAATTATTCCATTATTTTTTTATTTAAAACAAGAGGATAAAAAACCTAATACAAGTGGAATCTGCTACCAAACATTCACAATAAATGTTGGAAACAACATCACATATCAGTCACGTCAAATATATATGAACCCATGAAATGACTCCTTCATGGTTATAAATCTACTGAATATTTTACCACCAAATGGTTACACTGTCAAAACCTATTTTTAGTAATTGAATAGTATTCTTAGAATCAGAATAGTTCTAATTAATTATCTACAATCATCTCTCCCAAGCAATTTTAAGGTCATAATAGATTCTACATAACTCAGCAGCAAGGACAAAGCAAGTACTAATCCTTTTTGAGAATTCCCATAAAAATTTCGTTTGACCACTCCTCACACTTGTATTTGCTGCAAGATATAAGGTGCAACTTCCTAGCATCTTCCTTTTCACCCCAACACTTTTTATCAAAGTGGTTGTAAAATGGATTTTGCTCTAAGTTTAACTCTTCCCACAAAGAAACCTACTTTCCATGATCTTTTTGATTAACCTTATCCAAAATTAATTGATCGGTATATGTGGATGGCCATTTATCTTGAATCACAATAACAAGGTCATTTGTAGACGCAATGGCTATCTCCTCAACCATATTATTAAGAACTAGTTTTAAACTTAATTTAATTTTATAAAATCAATAAGTAAGATGAGGTTTTGATGAAAAACAAAACAACACAACCAAAATAGCAAAGAATGCAACGAATATAATTTTTCATAACTTGCAAGAATATATGAAAAACAACTACCAATAATAACAATAAATCACCAAAATCATAAATAGAGACACCAACATTTTTAATGTTCAAAACCTCTTAAGGTAAAGGTAAAATCCAGAGTCATCCACACTAAAGAAATAGTTCTGCTATGATCAACAAAAAATACAAAAGAGTTTTAATCAACTGCACAAAATAGTGCTAACATCCTGTCAAACAACAAAGCAACAAAGCTTGCAAATAGAGAACAAGGAAGATAAAGAAAACATAAATATACAACTACAGTGCAAATTTAATATCTCCCAATTCATACCTCGTATCAATGATCCAAATGGTTAGAATGAAGAATAGGATGTCTCAAATTTGCTATCAAATTTCCAACACGATCCAACAGTGGACAAGTCTATAGTATCAATTTTATAGTTGCAGCTCTTTGAAAAATGTGAATAGTTTTCCCTCTTCCTCTCCCTCAATGTGTTGGTGTTCTAAGTGAATTATGACTCTTCTGTTCTTCTTTTTTGTTTGTCTCTTTTACTTTTCAGCCCCTCTCCATTAGGTTAAATGAGACATCAAGTGACATTCTCAACTTTTGGGCATTTTCTCCATATACGAAAAAAGCCTAATACCCAACAAATCTTTCCCTCATAACTATGTGGAGAAAACTGTCAAACAGGCGATCTCACAACAAACTCCAAACTTCTTTCTTGGCAATGCTTTAGTCATCATATAAGCACTATTATCATCAATATGAATTTTAGTCAACTCCAACAGCTTTGCATCCAAACTATCATGTATACAGTATACCTTACATCAATAAATTTGGACCTAGAATGAAAAGTTGGATTCTTACCAAGATGGATAATACTCTGGCTATCAACAAACAATGGATAGTTATCCTGCACAAAGCCAACCTCCTACAAGAATTTCTTTAGCCATATCATCTTTTTGCATGCTTCAATAACGGTAATGAACTTCGCCTTTGTAGTAGACAATGCTACACACCTATGCAGTATTGATTGTTAAGTCATAACTCCCCCTACAAACTTAATCAAATAACCTGAGGTGGAATTCTTGGAATCAATGTCTTCAGCCATATCTAAATCTGAGTCAAATTAGGCTTATCACCTCCAAAATAAAGCTTTATATCAACAATACCATGAAGATGTGTCAAAATCCATTTCATAGCATTTTGATGCTTTTTACCGAGGTCTAACAAAAACTGACTGATAATACCAATAACATATGCAATATTTGGTCTAATGCACATCATTGCTTACATCAAACTGCTCATCACAAATGCATAAGGAATTATACTCATATATGTCTTTTGAATTTCATTTGAAGGACTCTGTTTAATTGAGTATTTAAAATGAGTAGCAAGAAGAGTGCTCATGACCTTAGTATTTTCTATATGGAATCTTTGTAGCACCCTTTTAATATAGTGTTCTTATGATAGCCAAAGCTTCTTTTCTTTTCTATCTCGAATGATTCTTATACCAAGAATTTGTTTAGCAACTCCCATGTCTTTCATGGCAAATGACTCATCCAATTACTTATTCAACCTATTAATTCTAGAAACTTCTTTCCCAATAATAGGAGAATAATAAAGTTAGTATCAAAAATTTCTTTAACAAAGATACAATAATCAGAAGTAGTCTTCTTGTAGCCTTACTCACATATAAAAGACTCAAAGTTCTTATACCGCTACCTCGGAGCCTACTTTAAAATGTATAAACTTTTTCTCAACCTACACACATAGTCTTCCTTTCCTTTAATTTGAAAGCCTCAAGGTGTTTCATATAAATCTCTTCCTCCAAATCACCATGAAGGAAAATTATCTTCATATCCACCTGCTCAACCTCCAAATCAAAAGTAGAAGCTAAATTTAGCACAATTATGATGAATGACAATTTCACCACAAGTGATAAATCTCATTAAAATCAACACTTACTTTTTCTGTTTGAAACCTTTTACCACTAATCTAGCCTTGTACTGTGTAAATGTAGAGCTAGCATCTTATCTCACCTTGAAAATTCACCTAATTTCCAAAACCTTTTTACCTAAGGTTGTTAAACTCGACAGTTTCCATAAACTTGGGTGAGTCTGGTAACTCGGATAGTAAACTTGTTAGAGTTTACTTTAGATATAAAAAGTATTAAAATATTTATAAATAATATAAAATAATCTTGTTATATGATATTATAAAAAAAATATTTTTTATCGTAATATTATTATTAGTTGATCATATTATATTATTAAATATTTTTTATATTTTGTTAACTAGTTTTTATAATAAATTTAATTAATTATACATATCGTATTTAATATTTAATATTTAATATAATACAAAAAATGCCTGAACTTTGATATGTGAAGACTTTAAGCCTAAAAGCCAATAGAAACCCCACCATACAAATTTAATCTTCCATGATTCCCTAAGTTACTTGCGTAACAATCTTATGAGCACGATAACCTTATGAGCAACAACCTTGCGAATGTAGCAAGAAGACAGCATAGGAAGGTCGCAGATCACGAGCACCATCGCAAATGTGAGCACCCATGAACGCAAGCACCCACAATGAAGAGTGCTTCAGAAGAAAGAATGAATAAGGGGGTGAATTAGAAAACACTCAAACCCTAATCCCAAATAGTTTTCTCCACAAATGCGCTCCAATTGACCGTTTTCGTTTAAAAGTGTTTTTCTCATTGAACTCGCTAAATCATTCCAAACTCGCGAGTTTGGCCGAATGAACCAAGTTTACATCTGATTCTACTTAGTTCATTTGAAAAATGAGTTTACTTTCAAGTTGACTCAGAAACCATGAGTAGAAACGTAAACTCATCCTAGTTAATGAGTTAACTCTCAAGTTTGATAATCATGTTTTTACCCTTAGGCAAATTCACAATGTCATAAGTGTGATTATCATGTAGAAATTTCATCTCATTTATTGTTGTTTTTCTTCACTCTTTAAAGCCTCTTTAAAACATCTAGGTTCTCCATCATCATTCAAGGTTATATACTCATCAGAAGAATACCTTATAGAAGGTTATCTCTGTTAGACCTCCTAAGTTGGACTTGAGGTAGTTTAGGTACATCATCAATATTTTCATCATGTGACATAGAATGCTCCTACTGGTCATCATCAATAGGAACATATAATCCACCTCCAAGTTGTTGATCATCAACATCATCATGTTGTTCACCAGGTTGAACATTACTTTCATAATTATCCAAATTGTGAATAAGCAACAACATAGGATCAACATCAATCAGATTTCAATGTTTTTTTAGTGTGACCTTCTCCACCTTATCAATGTTCTCAATGGTTTGTTCTTCCATGAATTGTACATCAAGGCTTCTGACAAGCTTATTCTCAATAAGATCATAAAATTGTAGCAAAATTCATCCTCACTGATAAGGATGCACTACTACCTTGTCTTCACATCCAACTTGGATCTTTCATCCTTTGTAATATGAACAAATGCATTGCAATTGAAGACATGTAAATGATCATAGCTTACATTCTTACCAAGCCAAATTTTATCTAACACTTCATTGTCCAAAATAGTAGTAGGAGTGATATTGATAACGTGCACCGTCGTGTATAGTGTCTCACCCTAAAATTGCTTGGGTAATGTAACATTTGATAGCATACATCTCACCTTCTCAAGTAATGTCTTGTTCATCCTTTCAAATAAACCATTCAACTTAGGAGTTTTAGGAGAAGTCTTCTAACGTGCAATATCATGTTGTTTGCAATAAGCATCGAAAGGTCTACAATATTGACCACCAATGTCAATACGGATACATTTCAGCTTCTTGCCTGATTGCCTCTCAACCAAGGCATGAAATTGCTTGAACTTTTCAAGTACTTCATCCTTTCGTTGAAGTGCATATACCCATAGCTTCTTGGAATAGTCATCAACAAAAGTAACAAAGTAAAGTGCACCATTGAATGACTTTACCTTCAACGGGCCACAACTATCAAAATGCACAAATTGTAACAACTCTGACTTCCTTAAGGTTAGATGCTTCTTGAAAGATACTATAGTTTGCTTGCCAACCATGCAATGAGAATATCTCTCAAATTCTGCACTTTTTAACACTTAAGAACATAGTTTTTAACTAAAAATTTCAACCTTTTTTCACTAATATGTATGAGCCTTCGGTGCCACAAATATGCTTCCATATTCATGGCATTCATAGTGTCTTTTTCAACCAAAGCTTTTGTCTAATACAATTTGTAAGACCTGGGAAAGTATTAGAATAAAGAGAAACCCACGAGGAAAAGTGATGGCTTGGTAAAGATTATTGATTTATTTAAATTAATTATTTTAGTGAATTATAGAATGTGGAATAATTATTAGAGTGATTTAATAGAGTTTTTTATTTATTTAGATTACTTATTTAAATTATTGAATGGGAAATACATATGTTTATATATTTGTGGTGCGCTTTTCATTCTCAAAATGCATTTGGTGTAGTGGTGGATTTTTGCTTGGCATTAAAAGGGTGTAGGTTTTGATTCCTCTTGACTTAGGAATGGGATTTTTTTAAATATCTTTGCTATATTTATCTATCTCCTCCTTTTGTTAGATTCTTCCTTTATTTTTCAATTTCTTTTTCGTGGTTGCAATATGCAATATACATATATTGTTTTAACACAACATTTAGTTTTAGCTTTTGTTCAGAAACACTTGGTACCACCCACACACAAAACAAGAGCCATTTTTATCTTGTTTATTTTGAAATCGTTGTTGCCACTTTTTCCTTTAAAGAATGGAAACGTCTTTTGCTATCATATATTATTTTCCTTTTTGAATAATAAAAGCGGCCAATATCTTAGATTTAATTTTAGAATATTAACAGAAAAAGATTAGGAATGAAAGGATTATAGGTCAAAAGTTAGGGTTTTAGGAGAGGAGAGAAAATACTCTAGTGTTCTAAGTGTGAGAAAGGAGAGAAAATGACGAGGCAACAAGGAACCGAGAGAAAATGCAGAGAATGGAGGTATAGGTTGGGAGACGCTTTAGAGAACTTGCGAAATCAGGTAGGGGAAGTTGAACTTTGATCTCTCTTTGCTTGTGATGGTTGTTTTACGTATGTGCTTGAAGGTGGGCATGAGCTTATGGAGTGGTAATGAGTGTGATTCATGTTGTGTTTTATTTCTGAATAAGTGTAGAATATCCTGGGGGACGTTAAACCTTATTTTTCTTATTGCTTTTGATTTTTGTTGGTTTGGAGATATGTGTATGTTTATACTAGCATGCTACACGTGGGGTTATGTCGTTTTTGTTTCTGATTCACATTCTCACCTTTAAGCTTGCCTACTATGTGGTTCATTTTGTGTGTACATGCATGGTTCTCGTTAGTTGTTGCCAAAGCATTTAGGTTAATGTTGGGTTCCATTGTTTTGTGTGTCGTCATGTGTTTCTCTTGTAGTCATACTTTATTGGGTTTCTTTGGGTTCACGTTCGACCTCACTTTAATTGGTGCTTTTGCTATTATTATCAACGTGTGATAGTGGTATGTGGAGGGTGCTACCAAGGGGTATCTATTGGAACCGTGAGTAAGGGGTAGATGTGGTGCGGTTTTGGTTCTTTGGTGTGGTGCATTTCCGCAGATGTTGGTTGGTCTCTTTAGAGACCCTAGCATGCATAAAGAAAGATGTCACGTTTAGGGTAAGTTGCATATGGGGTCGTGGTTGGGTGTCATTTAAGTGACTTGCAATGTTGAGTGGTGCAAGCGTTGGTTTTGTTTTAAGCAAAACTGAATCACTCTCAGTTAGTGGGGTTGTTACAAGTAGTAGGGTCTTGGGTTGGGTTTCACCTTAAAGGAGTTGTTGGAAGAGTGGATGCTTTAAACTTCACTATAATCACTAGTATAGTCACATACATGGGTTTTTCTATAGCTATATTTCTTAACTTGCGTGAATTGTAGGTGCAATACCTTTCTTTTCTTAGTATATTATTTTTAATCCAATGTTGGGAAGCATTTATGTTCTAGATTGACTTTTCTTTTAGAGTGAGGGCCACTTATAACATTAATTTTCTTCTTTATGATTTGGGTGTTATGCTTTCTTCCATTGGTTCGCAAGTGGTGAAGAAATATTAGCATTGTTGACATGATTGGTTATAATAATGTTTATAGTTATGAAATTATATATATATATATATACACGTTAATTGGGTGGTAGGGATAACTTGGTTTTATTATATATATATATTGGTTTTGGTATTATAAATCATTAAAGTATATTTATTTTATATATATAAATTATAAAAGGTCATGAAATCCAATCCATCTTGTAGGGACTGTAGTGGGGTATTCACAATTTTGAATGTTGTTGTCACTTTTGAGTGTAACATAAAACTTGTTCTTGTGATGAGTGATTTTGTATAGTGCATACTTACCATTTTATTTGGTTTTTTTGTCTTTGACGAGCAGGTTGGCTCGAAGGGTGTTTAGATGTGGCAGTAGTTTTGTCAACAATCTTTAGCTCACATGTGTTGCATGTTGGAAGTGTTTTCCTTATTTGAAGACTCTTTGTGGAGTTAAGTTTTAGTAAGGTTTCCATCATACCTAAAGACCCAATGTTTAAGCATGTTTACTATGTTTAAGTATTTTAGTGGATGTGATGTTGAGTATTATGTGAAATGTCTTATTTCGCTAAATATCGGTTATATATCAATGTTTATGATTAGCTTACCCCTATTTGTTTATGTTGTGTGTTTGTTGTGTGTGGGATAATCATATGACGCGTGTGTTATATGGGAGCAGATAAAATTGCAGATGATTCTGACATGGAGTAGATTGACGAGAGAAAGGGATGGACTCGGGATTTATGTTCATTTTTTTTATTAAGTTGTTAAATTACGTATTAAAGACGATATAATTTATTTTCAAGGTCGTTGTTATTTAAAAATTTTAGACAATGGATATTTGAACTACATTTTTTTTAATAGATTCAATTATGAATTTTTACTTAAGTTCATTTTATCGATAATCATTTCTGCTAAAAGTGTTCCTTTTATAACTTTCCATGACATCCAAAAATTGGGGTGTTACACAATTTATCTTATTTTTCTCCTCTAGCCACAACCAAGTTACCTGTGGTGAATTTTCACTTTCCAGAACCAAAGTTATTATCATACCACCACCATTAAGCATATGCACAAAGATTAAGTTAAAACGGGCATTAAGAGCATGTTTGACTCCTCTAATCAATAACTGCATTCTCATGTTGGTTTGCAGGAAAACATCACCAACACCAATCACCTTAGACAACACCAATCACCAGAAGTGTAAGAAGTGAAGAACTCTCTCCTCGGTGTAGCATGCAGTGTAGCACAACTATCAATACTCCACATGCTTTCATAACATACAAGATTAATTACCTCATAGTCACGAAGAAGAGCAAGATCACCACTTGTAGTTGTAGTAGTGACATGATCATTATCATGACCATTCTATTTCTTCTTGTCCTTCTTGCCTTTGTTGTCTGTTTTCCACTTAAAATAATATTTTTGAATATGTCTAGTGTAAGACCCGAGAAATTTAAGTGATTAAGTAAATAATTATTTAATAAATACGGATAGTGGGAACCTTTATGTCATTTAATGTTGGGGTTTATGACGTGGAAAAGTACTAGCTCAAATGGTTAAAAGTACTTAGTTATTATGAATGAACGAACTTGGGTTTGAGTCTAGTATATGCCTTTGTATGTTATTTTAATAGTTTATTAATTTTAATGATATACTTAATCATGATGAGTGATTATAAATTCTTAGATGTATAGGAATTATCATGAATTGGTTGAATGGTTATGCATTGACTTGATAATGGTGTGGTTATGTGTTTAAAGCTTGGCTTATGTGAAATAAGGTTCCTTTTTGCTAAAAATTAGAGTGGGAGGTGAGAATAATAGGAAGTTAAGAGTGAGGTAGAGTCCTTTTGATACTTCTAATCAATCTACACTAAAAAGAGAGAGCTAAGAGGGTATTTGGAAGCCACTGAATGTGGAAAAATTAGAAGGTGTCAAGGAGTGAGATTTTGCTATCATCAAGGATCATAAGTTTTGCAAATTGGAAGCGAGGAAACCAGGTTAGGGGAGCTGAACCAATACTTGATTGTATTTATCGTAATTTCATGAATAGTATGATGTATGATTGCTCTTCTATTCATTCATTCTGGATTTCTTCACGTTTCTAAATTTTTTCAGAAACCACCTAACGGCATTGAAGACTTGTCAAGCAACGCATGAAATGTGAACCCAATTTTTGGGTTAGGGGTATGAACCACCTGGCGGAACTATTGTTGCCCTTTTTGAGTCCTGTGATGTGTGGGATACTTTGGGTGCTTGATAATCTCTTGATTTGGTATGCGGGTTAATAGAAATTGAATTATCATGCTCTTACTTTGAAGATATATTAATTTAGTGATGTTTTTCATTGTATAATGCGTGAACATAATGCCTTTATGATCAAATTCTCCTTGTGTTCGCATTTCTGGAAAATTTCCAGAAATCGTCTAGCGGGCCTCCAAAGTCGCCAAGCGACTCATATTAAAACATTCCAACTTCTGGGTTTCTGGTAAGAATCGCCTGGCGGTGAAGAGTTGCTGCCAGGCAATGCGTGTTGGTGTTCTTTTGATGAAAAAGTGTTGTTTTTCGTACTTTTTGCGCAACAAGAACTGTCGGACGCTGGTTTTATACTGCTAGGCGTCAGGTTCCTGACTTTTAGGCGCTAGGCGCCATCGTTTTTCTGGTCTGCACAGTTTTTGTAAAATTGCATTTCTCGATTCGTTAACTGTCGATTTAAGTAAAATTTTGACAGGTGGTCCATAACATGTAGTTCTTCACTTTGAACGGTGGAGATTTTATTTGAAGATTAATAGCTAGAGATATATGTTACTCATGATTGCTGGTTTGAAAGTCTTTAAAATGCATGAATAAATTCTTGATAATTTCAAGTAACTACTAATGTGGCATGAGTTGGAAGCATGATTGGGTTATGTTGTAAATCTATATGAATTTGAATGTTCCTTTGGGTTAATCATATGTTGAGAATTGGTTTATTGGTGAATGCATGTGTATCAATATAAATTAAATTATTGCATAAAAGGTGTGAAGTGCTATATTAATTTACATTTTCTTCTTCTTCAATTGAAAAAGTTTTGAAACTTTTCCCAACTGGTTGAGCTCCAAATACCCTATTTCGAAGCTAAAGTGGTTGGAGTGTTCAGCCTTGAAGATGTAGTGGGTTCGTGGCTTCAATGTTAGAGTTGATGGTTCTAGCGGACACTACAAGGGCGAAAGAGTTGGTCCTTGTATTCTGGTGTTCATATGTGAAATAAACTAGTAAGTTTACGAAATCCTCGTATTTGCCTGTTTATTTTGTTATGGTCTTCACATATGCTAAATGTGGAAAGATTTGGCGATACACTCTTGTATTCCAATTAGTGGTAATATGAAATACTTGTATGTAAGTTATTCATAATTACTATGAAATGAACCATTTTGTTACTTGTTATATCGTAACTCCAAGGCTACTTTATTATATTTTGTGTGATATCAATTTTGTTTAAGTAAAGGATTTTGCTAAGGATCAAACTAGGTTCTTTAGGTTTTTCGCCTAGACAACATAAAAGTTGAGTCAACTAAATGTGCAAATGGGGAGAAAGGAAGAGATTCAACATAAGTATGATTAGATTAATTGATTCTTTATTGTGTTTGGAATCAGTTTATGATTTAATAAAATCTTATGATTCACAATAATGAGAATGAAATTGAAACCTCTATTGTGCATGAATTCAATGTTTTCCGAATTGATTATACATACATAGATTTGGGTTGTGTGAGGTGGAGAAATGGGGAATGGATTAATTGTTATTGATCTTGCGTAGATGAATTTGAATTATGATTTTTAAATGTAATATTATAACATTTAATTAATAAAGTTTCTCATTTTAATCTATTTTCTTAGAGTTCATATTGTTTTGAGATTGAATACAATTTGGTGTGGAATGATTGAATATGAATTCTAGGTTAAGTAATCATCATCTCAAGGGTTAATTTTTCTTTGATTTAGATAAACATGAAATAGGATATGACAATGATTATTAGAATTTCTATTTCTGATCTCAAGGGAAAAGCGATTTCCTGTCGACAAACGAGAGAGAGTGAAAGTGAAACTTAGTTTTCTCTTTCAAATGCTCATCACCCCGCGTCCTTTCATTTCCCTCGTCCGGTGTGCATTCTACTTTCCACCATAAGCCATTCCAAATAATTGCAAATGAAAAAAAAAAAGTACACCTCAACTACCACATAAGGTGGGTCAAAAAACTTATTTCTTTTCTTTAACTATTACAATATAATTTAACAAGCCAAAGCCAAAGCCTCTGTATTGAATCTTGGAAC
>Ga0209389_1004152_pt1 | contig 11957 bp, 5 predicted proteins | sample CowpearedBW_FD_187526 | JGI IMG/M metagenome (GOLD analysis project Ga0209389, IMG submission 187526) | Root nodule microbial communities of legume samples collected from California, USA - Cow pea red BW (SPAdes) (version 2) | ecosystem: Host-associated > Plants > Roots > Nodule | place: USA... | reverse complement strand
TATATATGGAAAACTTGGTTAATTTACACAAAAGGTTAATTTCTTTCTATATTACTTATCTTGGTCCGTTTTTAAAATAATTATAGATAAAAGTTAAGTTTTACTTCATTTTATTTTGGAGTCGTCAGTATTATCGAGACTTGTAATATTAAAGTCAAATTTAATATTTGATAAAAAAATTAACTTTAATATTTTAAAAATAAAAAGATAATGATAAATAGTATGAAATAGCCGAAAAAAAATAAAAATCTGAAAAGAAAGTACCTATTTTGTTATATTGATGAAATCATAATTCTTCATTTTATATGTATTTATTAAGTATTTTATTTTTCTTTATATCTTTCTTTCTAAACATATGTTAAGCATTTGATTATTATTTTTAGTGTACACAAGTCTTTTTTCATAAAATAAAAGGAATGAAGATATATATTAATTAATATGTAATTACAGATTTAAATAATTAATAAAATATTTATATTCATTAAAAAAAATCAGTGAAAGTTTACATAAAAAATCTGTAATTTTAGTATTACAGTAAAATGTATACAGGATTATTTTTTTAGTTTTTTCTATTTTAATTATTTTATTGCATGCTGATAAAATATGTCAGATATAAATAATTTAAAATCCGAAAAACAAAAATATAGAATGGGAATAACAATTTTAGCCTCAATTTGTTTTTTTTTTTAAATTAAGAAATTTTAAATTTATAGGTCTAACTTGCGAAATACTCCAGTTTTTGGCAAATAAGAAATCCCTTTGTATAAAAGCGGTTCCTTCGCTCAGTGGCTTCTTCATTCTTTTCTTGGTGAAGAAAGAGAACACAAAGATCGAAGAAAACGAACATGGAAGACGCATCTGCATCAAAGTACATCCCGCACCAGATCGGAGGGCTCCAAAACGATTCGTTTCGATTCGGACTCGATGGAGTCAAAAGCGACATTGTTGGTTCTCACCCTCTCCAATCGTCTCTCCAATCCGTAATTTCTCTAAACCCTATTTACCTCTCTTCATTGCAATTGCTCCTTTTGATCTTTCTCCGTTTTCCTCAATTTCACTTTAGAACCGCTTCTTCCAATTCCACCTGCTACCTATTTCCCCTTTTTAATTAGGGTTTCATTTCGGAACAAAAAACGCTTAGCTGAAAATAGTCTAAATGTTTATCGGTTCGAGCAGATTCGCGTGTTTGGTTTGTCGGTACTCTATTCAGTGTTCGTTTTTGTTGTGGTTGTTATTTTCAGACAAGGAGGATGGAAGAAGCGATGAAGAGACAATGTAAAGTTAACTTGTATGGAACTGCTTTTCCACTGAAGGAGGAGCTTGACAGGCAAATACTGTCTAGGTACCAGCATTTGGATTCGATTACTCTATTGCATATTTTAGTATAGTTCCATGAAGTGTTTCAAAATTCAAAGCGTTTCAGTGATAATTTGACATGAGGCCTTGTTTTTGTCGGTTGTTGCTAGTTAATGCATGCCTTGATTTTCAGGCACAGATCATATTGTATACTAAAATTTGTGTCTTTATGAATATGAAAAGAGCTAAGAACATGTGAATGAGATTTTGATTAGTGATTAATTAACATCACCTTACCATTTTGATAGTGCATATGGTTGGTTAGGTGGGCAGAAGTTTGACTCGTGATAGATCTTATGTTTGGGATAAAAAAATCTTTTTATTTATGGAAAAATGCATTTGAATTTGATCGAGTGCCAATGTTCCTTGTAGGTTCCAGCGGCCTCCTGGACCAATTCCATCTTCAATGCTGGGTTTGGAGACTGTTACAGGAAGCATTGATCACTTCGGTTTTGAGGATTGTCTAAATGGTAATACGCTTTGTCTTTGTTTTTCGTGTTTGTTAGCCTGCTTTGAATCATTTGATTTCAGCTTAAGCTGTTGTTCCTGTATGATGTATTGAAATTGAAATTATGGTTCATTATCACAAAATCTTATAATTGTTATTCCTGAGAGTTGTGATTTTTGTGCTCCATTTTTCTGAATTAAAAGGAAATATTATAATTATGCTTTATTAGTACTTGACATGAACTCCACTACAGGGCAAATCTGGAATTTTTTTTCCTATGTTTTTTATTGTTTCTCTGATTATGTAAATTTCGGGATATCTTGGAACTTTTCTTTTTGATAAGAATCGTACGAACTTATGCTCCTAACCTTGAAACAATATTTTCAATTGTTTTGGAACTATGTTATGTTTGCAGAAATAACTGAAATACAATTCTTTTGGTGTTATATGCAATTACATACCTTTTTGTTTTGAGATGATTGTAGTCTTTGAGATAGTTGTAACAAAGCTTTTGTTAGGATAATGAATACATGTAAGTTCCTTTTGTTTTGAGATGGTTATAAAGGATGTAAAGAGAAGTCTATATTAAAATCTTCAAAGCGGATTCAGTTATCTTGAGAATCTGCGTTCTTATTTAGACTTTTTTCTTTATCAGATGACCTTAAATCAGAGACTTTGAACCCTTAATTACGGATCAAGGATGTCAAATATATTTAACTACTTAATGCTGTTGAAATTTGCATTGAGCTTACAATTGGGTTAAATATGTTCTTCATCCCAAAATATTTTCCAAATTTATGTTTCATCCTTAAACTGAACTAATATTTATTTTGTCTTTGTACTTTACAAAATTTATGTAAACCCTAAACTAAACTAAGACCTATTTTCGAAAGTCATGGAAAACATCATTTTCAGAAAACGTTGATGAAACAGATATATAGTTTAGCTAGGAACAAAACGCAAGTTTTTCAAATAGTTTGGGGATGAGAATCATATTAAACCTTATTAAGATTTGACGAGCATTATAATTTAAATGCAACACTGGAAGATAAATGCATGGTATGTATGAACTAAGCTTAATATTTTAAGCCACGTTATTTGTAATGACCATAGAAGACAGCTTCCAATGAATCGATGCTATGATTGTGAATTTAGTATTTAAGAAATGCAATCTTAGCTGTTGCTGTTGCTGTTTTTTTGATTCATTAGGATATGACGTATTGTTGTTGTACTTACTTGTGTGTCTCTCATTGTCATTGGTATCATTTGCAGACCCCCGTGACTCTGAGACTTTCAGGCCATCCGACATGCATCATGGGATGGAAGTTCGCCTTGGTCTATCCAAGGGACCAGTGTACCCAAGTATTATATAATTAAATTTGACTTTTCTTTTATGGTAAAATCTTCTTGTTATTCATTAAGATGGAAGTGTCCAAGGAACCTACATATGCAATCATGGATTTATGTTTTCCTTTCCGTTGGATGCTAGAAATGTTATGGTCTATATTAAACACACCATGTCTTTCAGAGTAAATGCAGAATTTATGCCTGAGGCGTTTGAGTTGAGTATCCTTGTCTCGGATAATTATTTGATTCCCATGCGAAGGGAGTCAATTTAGAATGCTTGGAATTAAGAGAAAGACGTGTCAAAATAGTTATGTTTTTATATAAGTAAGATAGATATTATTTATGCAAAATAGAGAGGTTTGCTAGAAAAATTGGTATCTATAGATTTTTATCTTTTTGGGCTCGCAAGCTTGTTGTTATGAATACATGTTATTCGTTGGAAAATTTGGGTTGAAAGCGAAGGGAACGTAGACCTGCCAAATTGACTCTATCCTGTATGGGCTAGGACGAAAGGAAGTTCCCATGGGCCAAATGTTCATAAAAGCTTTTACTTAGCGCATGGGCTCATGTTTTTTAACTAATTTTTTTAAATGATAATTCAAAATAACGACTATTAAAAAAAAATGTACACATGAAAGCAAATTTAATTTTGCTCCCAATTTTTAATTTCATAAATATATATAATTTAATGTGAATTATTAATATTAGGAAAAATCTACTTCTACAAGAAATGAAAATTTTTATAAACTCATGTAAAATTATAATGTTAGGTTAATATTATAATGAAGAAGTGCAGTTAATCATAATCTCACATATTTTATGTTTAAATAGCAATATGTCATATTTAGCTTATTAAATATTTATTTGTTATTTATGGTAAAATATATCTTAATATATTTAGTGCATTTTACTTAAATAAATTTATCATGCTTATAATATGGAAATTGCAAAAGCTTTCCTATTGTGAACAATGAATAATATAAAACTCCATCAGAAGTTAATATTAAAATTTACATATATTAGGTACAGATAATAAATATTAATCAAAATAGAATATTTTCTTTATATATATATATATATATACACTAGCCGTTATTGTGCCGGTATGCATTTTTTAAATATGCGTATATATAAAGAATAACTATTCATAAATAAAGAAGAAGAGAAGAAGCACGGATTTTATAAAAAATTTGTAAAAGTAACAGTCAATTTTTAAAAATTTAATAAATTATTATATTTAAAGGGTAAAATCGATATTTTAAAAAATGGACACAAAAAGGAGAATTCCCTTTATATATTGTTATATATATATATATTCTATTTTTGAAGTTCCGACACCATTTTATTTTTAAAAAGTGTCTAAGAAATAAAATAGTTTAAATTATACTCTAAGTGATCCAAGACTATTACAATATTATAATATCAAATATGTTAAAATAATATGCTTAGGGTCATTAACTATAATAAAGTTGAACTTTAAAAGTAAACGATATTACAGATAATTGACTTTAACCATTTTATCTTACCGGACTTAAAAGTTGAAACATTAGTGGTCTAAATCACTTAAGAATTGAGATTAACAATATTTTAAATACACATTCTATCACAATCTTTTAAATACACCTTCTATAGCAATCTTTTAAATACACCTTCTTTACTCTTTTAAACTATTTTTAAAGATAAAATTTTTGGTATAGCTTTAAACTCTAAACGAACAATTCTGATTAATTCTAAATTATATCTCAGATTAAAATAAAAAATTATTTAGAATAAAAAATATGCATAAATATTTAATATACAAGGTTACAATTAAAATATATAACTAAACAAGTACGAGAATAATTTATAAATAACAATCATTTAAGATTTACCTTTTAAGATTACCTTCTAAAATTGTTTTTATTCAAAAAGATGATTGAAGTCTGAGTGAAGGAGACGACTATAATTTTTTTTTTCCGTGATATATTAAAGAAACAGATGAATCTCTTAAACAAAATAAAACAAAAAAAGAAAAATAAACTTTTGTAGGCACCGAAAGAAACAAACAATCAACGGACTTATAACATAACCAATTTTTTTATGTGAATTACTAAATATTGGGACTTTTTAAACCTTTGATCGATTTCTTTGGTTTTTATTTTTGTGAACAACCATGGAGTATCAACTTTTTTTTGCATTGCTACTTCGTAACTAAACATAATTTTTGTTTTAACTAATTAAAATCTATTAAAAATAGTTAGCCAACTTAGTTAATTTTCCTAAAAATTAATACTTTTCCCCCAAAAATTTCTCTAGAAAAATCGAAACTAATTATCTCACCCTCTCCGTTGAATCACTTTCATCTAACATTCTTCTATAAATCTTAAGATTTCAATAAATAATAAATATAAAATTATTTTGGCAAATCTTATTTTAATTCGAGGATATTTAGTTTTGGAGTTTCGTGGTCTTCTGAATTTGTCGCCTCCTTCACGCTTCTTGTCCTCTTCCATTGATCGCTGCTTACCAACTTTTCTTTTTCTCTTAACATTATTTTCTGAAAGAGACACTTTCACTCTCTCTGTCAAACACCTTCCATTAATGGAGAGAAAAGCTTTGATAGTGTGCTGCGTTGTTGGCTTTCTGGGACTGTTGGCGGCTGCAACTAGCTTCGCTGCTGAAGCGACAAGGATTAAGGTTTCTGTCTTTCGTTCATGTCTTTTTTTTCTCGAATACCCATCAACGAAAGTCTCAATCTTTTGTGTTATTTCTAGTTCAATGTCTGTTGGGTCTAATGCTTGTGCTTGCCACTGTTATAAGGGTATGCTTTTGATGGGTTATTATGAGTCTATGCAAAATCTTCAATTTTTCGCATGTTTAAGTGTTTATGATCGGCCGTTTCCAAATTGCACTTTTTATTCTCCTTTGTTGCTCTCTTTATCTTGAAGATTTTGCTTTACCATTGTTAATTCATTTGTGTTCTTAAATTTTTCCCCTTTACTTGTTGTGTATGGTGATTAATCCATTATCCTTTTCTTTCTACGAATTTTGAAACGGATACATGAATTTAATTTAGATACATGCAAGGGGTTTTGTTTTGCTGTGAATCCTTGGAGGGGAGAGAAAGGAAAGGGGACGATAATGTCGTTCATGTAAACTCTTATGTTGACAGGTTTTGAGTAAATAATGCACTAGTTCAGTATTCAAGGAACGTGCATTCCTCTTTTTTTTATTATTTTGGTTAAGTTTTTTGGCTGTGTTTGTATACACTATAAGCAAAAGTTGATATAATGATTATTGTTGTGTAACTTCTGCAGGCTTCTCAAGTTCATTTTGTTTCTATCAACCAGTGCACGTATCCTCGAAGTCCTGCACTGGCTCTGGGTTTAATTGCGGCTCTGGCTCTTATGGTATCTCAGATAATCATAAATGTTGCAACTGGGTGTGTTTGTTGCAGAAGAAGTTCCCAAATCCCAGATTCTAACTGGAAGGTGGCACTGGCTTGCTTTGTTTTATCATGGTAATTTTCGCTCTGTACTTTTTATTTGTCATATCATGTTGAGAATTTAAGTTGGATTGGAAGTTCCACATCGAGTAAAAATGAGTAAAATGAGTAAGACGAGCAATCAAAAAAATGATTTATAAACCTATTGTCTTAAACTTCTTAAACTTCTTTGTTGAAGGTAATGTCTTGATCTTTTATATAGACTTGTTTACTTGTCATTGGTGCCAAATCTCTTCTGTTTCTCCCCTACAAAAAAAACCTAACATGTCATACTTCTATTTGGCTGTGTTGGGAATAATCCAAGTGTAAGTCAAAGTCCCACATCATTTAAAAAAGATAATCTTAAACACTATATAAGACAAAAGACTCGTGACTCCATTGTCTTAAGATTTTTGGTTAAAAGTTGTTTGTCCTTTTTTTCCTTGAGACAAACACAAGAAGAGAATCAAATCCAAAAAACCAGACCATTAGAACCTCTAGGCTTAAGTACCATATGAAGTAGTTCATCTCTAACATGGTGGAGCTTAAAAATTGTTGTTAGTGGTTTTTTTTCTGGTGCTGTCATTCCTCTAAAGAGGATCTGGCTTTAAATAAAGCAGTGCTGATTCTACAGCAGTGAAGATGGATTTGGATAAGTCATTTTTAGGGTAGTATATTTAAGGTAAACTGTGGAGTATTGGGATTAGTGTTTCATTTTTTAAAGGAATCTTCCCATTCTTATGCATGATTGTTTATATTCCTTCATGCTTAGACATTTGTGATTTTATTTACAATGTACACACATAAGGAACTGATAGCAAAGATTCTTGAATGAGAAGCAATTTGAACTATCACGATTACACTGGTAAATTTTGAGGTACATGATTTTTTTTTTTCGCTATAAATGCTTATGCTTTTGGTTGTGGAAACAAAGTAGTATTCGCATTATTAGTCTCTTTCTTTTAAACTGTGTGCATTTTTCTGATTTTGTTTAGTAATCATGAACACAAATACAACATTCTCCACCAGAAATTTCTTTTGTTTTTTCTTGAGTTTATAATATGTTGCTCTGGTTTGTTTAACTGATCACTGAAGAAACAAAAATGAAGCTTTTTCTGTTGTACAAGTATATTGGTTTTGTGTTTGGAACAACATTAACTTGTGTCTGATGCATAGAGTACTTATGTATCACATACTTAAGTATTTATGCATCTACTAAACCCTAAACCGTAAACCCTAAAACATTAAATCCTAAACCCTAAGAGTACTTATGCTAGGTTTATTTTATCTAAAATTAGGAGAAAAATCACATGCTTCTATAACTGAAATACTTTTATTGAAACAGGTTTACATTTGTGATTGGTTTTCTGCTGTTACTTACTGGTGCTGCACTGAATGATCAACGTGGTGAAGAGAGTGTGTACTTCGGTTACTACTACTGCTATGTGGTGAAACCTGGAGTGTTTGCAGGGGGTGCAATTTTATCTCTTGCAAGTGCTGCATTTGGAATTGTGTATTACATTTCCCTAACTGAGAAAAAGAATGGTATCCAATACCCATACCCTAACCAAGGGGTCATAGCCATGGCACAACCACAGATCCCATCTCAGACTAATCAAGATCCAGTCTTTGTGCATGAAGACACCTATGTTAGAAGACAGTTCACATGATTGGTGCATTCATGTGTGGAAGCTCCTTCTACTGCTTTAACTAAAACCCTTGTTCTAATATTTAGGGTTTGTATGTGCATATGCATCACTTTTGAGAGGGAAATTGTGCTTTTGGCTGTGTTTATAATTGGATTTGTTAGAACTCTTTAGTAGGTGATGCATTTGGAGTAGCTTTGGATATCATGCTTAAAGATACATTTATATAACCTAAAACATAACGTAAAGATACATTTGAAGGGCGTTAGAATCTTTTTCTTTTATTGTGAGTATCAGTTAGTAATTATAGGGGTGCAGGAAGCAATAACCTCTTTTGAGATCTTCATGTTTATTTTGGACTTCCGGCCCATATTATCAAAATTTCAAATTGATGATTATTATTACCAAAAAAATTGACGATAATGAGTGCTATATCTACTGCATATTGAGCTTCTAACTATGACAAATACCACAACAATGAATATGATCCAGAAATTACCAATTTTAGATAACGTTTTAATGTGAAATAGCAAAAACAACATTTCTTGAACCATACGAATTTCAAACATTCATTATTTAAGCGTTAATGAGTCAACTTCCTTATCTCTAATTCTTTTAACTAATTCTGGAGATTGTGAAAGATGTTAGTTACCCAAGAAATATTTGTTATGGCTTCATATTCACAAAGTAGATTCAGTTCTAAAGATTTCGAAACTACAAGTTTATCTGTACTAAATATCGTAAATATAAGCATAATAGTTTCATATGACTTTCAATAAAATTTAAAAAACGAAGTAAATAATGGTTTCACAGAATCAATGTCAGAAAATAGCAGTTGGAGATAAAGTGAGAGAACTGATATCGCCTGTTACCAGTGATGCATTGTTTTTCAATTGGTAACAACATTTTGAGTTTTTGCCTATACCAGTTGTGCATTTAACATGTAACAAAAGTTCTTCAATGGATAACTCTAAAACTCAATTTACTAGCTTTAACACATGATTTGCCAGAAAATGCAGTGGCTCAATCAACTAGTTTATCTCATTGGTAAATTAACCACTTGGTCAACATTCAAATTAATTCAAAAATCAAATGTCCCGTAGCTGTTTCAATTTTCACAGGGACCAAAATGAAATTAACAATGAGTACAGGGATTAAAACTACATCTTAATATACCTTTACCCCACTGAAAAACCAGCTCGAGTATAGAAACAGGGTCAACGTTGGTATTATAGCATACAACACCTTCAATTTTAAAAACTAGTTGGTTGGAAGAGAATGGCTTCAGAGATATGCTGGCAGTAGATAACCAGATTTTACTGTCTGTCAAATCAATTTTACTCTTCGGCAACAAGGAAGGGTAGTCCCCTAACATCCCAAATTAAAAAAAAAAAATTAAAAAAATCAATACCATTTACAGTTTTCTCAAAACTTTATTTACACAATATACAGTGATGTTAAAACAATCCAAACAGCTTACCAGCCTCCGTGTCTTGAGAAGTAGTCGTTATCTAATGATATAGCAAGAGCTACAGTTACAGCTCTCTCTGCAAGGGTCAGTGTGCGACTGACTTCAAGGTCTTCAATCTTCAGAGAGAACATCATATCAATTAGTTAAGAGTAGAGAAAGGTAAGGTTTCTAGAGAAAAAAGGTGTAGGGAGACTTTACTGCATTAGCAAGGCCAATCTTAGAGCTGGGATCAGAACTCCCAAATCGAATCACATACTGACCAGCATCAGTCAAAATCTGCACATTTCAGTCAACGTATAATTCAGGTTTGAAATCCAACACAACACCTATAATATCTGAAGAACTGAACATGAAATTCTTCAGTTAGATGACTCCACAATAACAGTTAAAAAGTTGATATTAGATATAGGCATAAAGTTAAATCCTTTGCACTTGAAAAAGAGGAAGCAAGAAACAAGGCAAGGATTTATGGTACACAGGTCAATAAAGGGCAGTTCATCTGGTTAAAAGCTGGAGGGAGAACCCATAATTATAGTATAGATATATAAATATATAGTAGATGATTCTATCTTTTCAACTTTCAATTGAAACTTGAAAAAACTGTGCTTAATAACATTAATTGTCACTTACCAGGTGGCATATAGATAACTTTAGCAATGTGGTTGATTATGATGAATATCAAATTAAGATTTAATTTGTAGAACAAAACCAATGGAAATCGCAATCTAACCATAGATATTTTCAAAAGGAAAGTTTTACTTGGAATGTTTAAAAGACAAGTAAGACAAGTAATGGTAAAAGATAAAAATAGCAGTCAATGATTAGCATGTTTAACAAAGGTAAGCTAAATTTTTTTAACAAAGCAATAGGTTAATGCCAAAAACCAACCTCAAAGCCAAAACCCCTCCAATCACGGTCTATTTGAGCAAGCACCTCACCATTAATATCTTTCAGTGTGAATGTCCAATTCCATAAGCCAGGATTCTCTACCACAGCAAATTGCTTATTCCTGCAAATTTTATTATTAGACTCACATTTTGTACAAAAGACGAATGCTATGAAATTTTAAACTCGAGCCTCTGAATAAAGGTGAATTCAAAGAAAACCAATCAAATAGGTCAGCAGCATATGTGAATTTTTTTTTTTGAATAAAAGTAGCCAATAAAATTTTATTCTCAGATAGAGCATCATCATTGATGAACACAGCAAACACAACAATAAAACTGCAGAAAATCAAACTTGTATCAAGGAGAATCCAAGAATATGTAGCCAAAGACAAAATAATAATAATGATCTGATGGTGCACTAACAAATGGTAAATAAAAACCGAAAAGAAAGACTTTTAGATGAGGAACAAGGGCAAACAAACAAGATCTAAAATAAAATGCTATAATGTTTTCCCTTGCTTCATTAGAAGATGCATGGAAAATGCAGCCATACAACCAGTGAACTCTAAGCATTAGCACCCCAGGCTTAAAGTTTCCTAACTATTTGGAAAGGCTAGAAAGCTGTGTCAGAGAACTGAACTATATATTGAGATGGTCGATCATATGGATACACAATGGCATCATAGATTATTACCATTGCATCTCTTCTAGAACAGAATCAACTTCTATAAACTTCCTATCAAGTTATATACAGATTCCTTTTATTCGGAGGGAGGGTGGTAATCCAATCCAGCCGGAGAGCTATGTTCACCAAACATTTATTTCTTCCATTATTAATTCTAGTATTTCCACTGTTTCCAACTCAATTCCTATTATGGCCACTGGTAAAATGAAATCCATTTTCCTCCTTCCTAAACTTAAAAAGACAGCGAAAATGACCAATTATTTGGAAATATATTAGGGAAAGATAACATGCTAATTGACTTTCATAAAATGAAATTACAGATAGATAACAGATAATTGTTACTGCAAATTTTGTCATCCAATGGGCATATGAAAGAAATATTCAGATGCAAAAAGAGATGTAAAGACATTATGATTTTGATAATTAATTATAACAAGTAAAAGAATAGTATCTTTATATTACCCCAGGTACAAATCATAGATTCTCCTCCAGAGATGCCATCGCCTGTGAACTACTCCAACTTCCTGAAGAGAGAACTTAACACAATTAACAACCAAAGTCATGAAAAACAACTTACTCATATAAAACAATGTACTACATTGTTTTATATGAGTAAGTTGTTTTTCATGACTTTGGTTGTTAATTGTGTTAAGT
>Ga0209389_1004149_pt1 | contig 11959 bp, 6 predicted proteins | sample CowpearedBW_FD_187526 | JGI IMG/M metagenome (GOLD analysis project Ga0209389, IMG submission 187526) | Root nodule microbial communities of legume samples collected from California, USA - Cow pea red BW (SPAdes) (version 2) | ecosystem: Host-associated > Plants > Roots > Nodule | place: USA... | reverse complement strand
CTCAAAGGAAGTATGCTCTTGATATACTACAAGAAACTGGTATGATTGATTGTAAACCAGTAGAGAGTCCTATGGACCCAAATCAAAAGTTAACAACTGAAGAAGGTGAATTATTCTTGACCCTGAAAGATACAGGAGGCTGGTCGGAAAACTACTTTACCTCACCATTACAAGGCTAGATCTATCCTTTGCAGTTGGAGTATTTAGTCAGTTTATGCAGTCTCCATGTGTTGGCCATTGAAATTCTATCATCCGCATTCTAAGGTACCTAAAAAAGGCTCCCGGGCAAGGGTTGTTATATGAAGATAGAGGAAGTTTTCATGTCTCTGGATATTGTGATGCGGATTGGGCAGGATCTCCTATGGATAGACGATCTACTATTGGATACTGTGTATTCCTTGGAGGTAATATTATTTCATGGAAAAGTAAGAAGTAGAGTGTAGTGGCTAGATCGACAACTGAAGCTGAATATAGAGCCATGGCATCACTAACATGTGAACTTATATGGGTGAAGCAAATACTTCAAGAACTTAATTTTTGTGACATCCAGACTATGAAGATGTATTGCGATAATCAAGCTGCTCTCCACATTGCTTAAAATCCAATGTTTCACGAGAGAACAAAACATATAGAAATAAACTGTCATTTTGTTCGTGAAAAGTTGTTGGCAAAGGAAATATGTACTGAGTTTGTGGGATAGAATGACCAACTCGCAGATATGTTGACCAAGTCATTAAGGGGACCTCAGATATAGTTTATTTGTTCCAAGCTGGGTACATACAATTTGTATGCTCCAGCTTGAGGGGGAGTATAGAAGTAATTAGTATATCTAGGCAATCATTATGTGTAAGCTAGGAGGTTGAGTGTTGGATAATCTCTACACCTAGCACCTAGTTGTAGCCTTTAATATTTCAACTTCCTTGTATCTCCTTTATCATTTATATATGTTAGAAGTGGGTTCTAAGCCTAACTCAACCCTACAAAACCGGCTTATAAGGTGAGGTTTGCACCTCACTTATATATTGTGAATTGGTCTTATCTTTAGTCGATGTGGAACTTCCAACACACCCTCTCACGCCGAGGTATATTTATCTCGTGCGTGGGACAAGAAATTAGTGGGTGGTCCGTTAGCGGTCCGATATCGGGTGGAATAGAATGTCCAAGAAAGTTCGCTAGGATAGGCTCTAACTTGGCTCTAATATCATGTTAGAAGTGGGTTTTAAGCCTAACTCAACCCCACAAAACCGGCTTATAAGGTTAGGTTTGCACCTCACTTATATATTGTGAATTGGCCTTATCTCTAGTCGATGTAAGACTTCCAACAATATAAATATAAGGAACAGTAAAGGGGACTAATCAAGCCCTCAAGCATATCTTTGTCTGTTTTAATCTCAACTCGGACCAAGAGAGGTAATTTTGTCCATCTAGCTTCTCGGAAGTAATGGAAGGACTTTTAGAGAAAGAAATAACACTTCCAGAGGCCATTTCTGATCAAGGGAACAAAAACAGAGAGCAGAAACACAAAAAACAATGGAGATTTTTAAACGACCGAGGGAGATGTCCGCAAGGGTGACGTCTGGACCTCACTAAATCAGAGTTTTGAGGGTCAGAACAGCAGCAGAAGGCTCTGGCGAGAGCTACGAAGGTGGCGTTGTGACGTTCCGATCAGTAGAACGCGATGCGTGAGGCTGGTTCCGGCACTGGTGGGGGTGGTTGTCGCTCGGAGAGGCGCTCCAGATCCAGTGGTCGTTGGCGAAACCAGGGCAGGATCGACTTGCTCTGATACCAAGTTGAGATTAAAATAGACAAAGATATGCTTGAGGGCTTGATTAATCCCCTCTACTGTTCCTGATATTTATATAAATGATAAAGGAGATACAAGGAAGTTGAAACATTAAAGGCTACAACTAGGTGCTAGGTGTAGAGGTTATCCACACTCAACCTCCTAGCTTACACATAATGATTGCCTAGATATACTAATTACTTCTACAATTTGCCTTTAAAAAGAATAATATGATCATATTAGTCTAGGTAAATTGAAGTTCTTTGAATGGCTTAAACAGCAGAAAAAATTTTGTTTAGAATAGCTAATGATTGTGAATAACAATATTAAGTCCATAGTGGGTCACAATTGGTAAATACATATTGTTAAAAAGAGAACTTTAAGCCTAACTCAACTCTACAAAACCAGCTTGTAAGGTGAGGTTTGCACCTACTTATATATTGTCAATTGGCCTTATCTCTAGTCAATGTGAGATTTTCAACACACCTCCCTCATGTCGAAATATATACATCTCGTGTGTGGGATTCGACATTATTGGGTGCTCTGATTGCGGTTCAAATAACGAGTGGAACAATCGTCCCAATTTTAGCTAGGATAGGCTTTAAACCATGACTCTGATACCATGTTAAATATCGAGAAAAACTGTATAGGGTTAATCTCTCTTGTATCTAAAATACACATAGGGTGAATATATTTATAATAAAGAGTGATACAAGTATATATGACAACCAAATATAAATATGGTAAATAGAAGATATTGTTACATACAATATCAACATTATCTACCAATATCAAACAATGTCTATGTTTCTCTAATAAACAATAGATGCTATATTTCCCTAATTAACATAAAACGCAATATATCTAACTCATACAGATAATAGTATGAAGTCCATACAAAAGCAATTGGTAAATATCCAATTCTACAGCCTAATAATTCGAAATAAGAGACATCATTCCATTCCTCCATTTGTGTCATAATTCATATTCCACAAACCTTTGGTAAGAATTTGTAAGAATTTAGAGAGAAGACAAACATATTTACAGAGGAAGAGAATATTCAGAACTAGGAACGAACCTGCAAATTCATCTCCTTTTCCTTTATCCCTCACAGTCCTTCAAATATTCATTTCTTTTTGTGGATTATTGTACTTTTCCACACTCATCCCAGAATGACACATGTCCAATAGTCGTTACTAACTTTGGCTTCATTGTTGTAGATGATGGATTCCGCCTTACCTATCTTGGCTATGATTTTCTTGCCATTAAAACTATGGTGAACAAAGGAGTGTTTGTTGCTGTTGGTCGTCAGATTGGTGTTGGAAAGGAATCTGGTATTTTAGTTAATATTCTTCTAATTTGGTGCTCTTCATCCAATCACATTTCATTCTTTTTGCTAATTACGCTGGCATTTGTGCTCTGCTAGATATATTTGAGGTTGCCCAGGAAGATGGAACTGTTTTGGCCATGAAGTTGCATAGACTTGGTAGAGTTTCTTTTAGAGCTGTCAAATCTAAGCGTGACTACTTGAGACATCGAAGTAGTTATAATTGGCTCTATTTGTCTCGCCTTGCTGCCCTTAAAGAATTTGCTTTCATGAAGGTTTTACCTCCCCCCCTATACTTGAATTATTTTATTTTTTGTTTAATTTTCTATCTAGTCACTGACACATGTTTGCTTGAGCAGGCTTTAGAAACCCATGGCTTTCCTGTTCCAAATGCTGTAGAGCACAATAGACATTGTGTTGTCATGTCACTTGTTCAGGGTTATCCTCTGTAGGTGTCCTTCATTACTTGTGCTTATGTTTTTTCTTGCGTTTGTTTTTCTTTAGCTGGTTTTCTTGTTTCTAGTCTTTCTTTTACCGTTTTTGCTGGTTTTGGTAACAATTGCTTGCTTTGTGTATTTGGTTTTTCAAATGCAGTGTTCAGGTGAAGGAGTTACAGAATCCAGAGACAGTTTTTGAGACAATTATTGGTCTAGTTGTTCGGTTGGCTGAACATGGCCTTATTCATTGTGATTTCAATGAATTCAATATCATGGTATGCTTTGACTTGTCTGCATAAGGACCAAAAAAGATTCTCAATTTTATTTCATTAAATGTCAGCCGGTTGGTTTTCAAATCTAGTTTACACTTGGAGTTCCATTCATTGTAGATTGACGATGATGAAAAAGTTACCATGATTGACTTTCCACAAATGGTATCTGTGTCACACCGTAATGCACAGATGTAAGTGTCTCCTTGTATGTCTTTCTCGTAAATTTCTTTTGACTTGTTATAACAGTTCCAAGCTACCCTGTCACTTTACTAACTTTTGTTTTGTTATTTGGTAATGTAGTTTACAAAATTTGCGGGTCATTTCACATTCTAATCACACTTAATAAGAATTTAATGGGCTAACACACAGTGTTCAAATAACTAATATCTCTCTCATAGTTCAACCTACTTCATCCCTGAAAAAGACTTTTTTTTTTTTTTTTTGTAATTTATTCATGTAATTAAATCATCTATGCAAATTCATGTCTTTAAATCTAGGTATAAGTTCAACAGGTTAAACCTTATTAATACGATTTTTAGATTTATTTTTGCATTTTTTTTCAATTTATGAATTAGAATATGGTAATAGAACTTTTCTAACTTCTAATTTTTTGGGGATAATCTTATAGATTTATCTTAGATTTGCTATCATTTGAAAGTTGTATGTGGGGATATTAATTTGAAAGTCAGTATTCATTGTGAAAATAAAATTTTGAAAATTTTCAATTAGTAAAAAATGCTTATATTGTATGAGTGTCATGTTAAAACAGAGTATATTTTATTTCTTGCTTAACTATATATTATTTATCCTTGTTTCAGGTACTTTGACCGTGATGTTGAATGCATCTTTAAGTTTTTCAGGAAAAGGTAGGTAGATGTTCTGGAATCATGTATTTGTCAACAATAAAGTCACTTTTGCATATTATTTTTAATATTTTTGTATCTTTATAATTTAAAATTGTTAGAATAAGTATTAAACCTGAGTAGGAAGTAGTTGTATTGGAAATCACTACCTGCTGTACCTTTGAGTTGTACCTAGGTTTCTAGTTCAGACTTCTGATCGACTTCTGATATTTGATCTTCCATCTTCTCATTGTATCAGAATTCTATCATTATAAATATGAGATCATAAGAGGAGTGTTTTCAAGCCCTCTAAATTATATTGTCTCTTTTATTTCTTGTTTGTTTATCTTAGGTAGGTAAAATGGTAGAAGAAAATAGAAATATAGAAATGATATTCTCATATCAATTGCCCGAACTGTAGACTTAACTTCAGTTAAGTAGCAAGTAACTACGAATGTCCGTGATACAAGTTAGCCTAACTTGTTAGAAAGTGCATTTAGTACAAATTATCAAGGACATGGTCAGAGATTTGGACTATTCTTACACTGTGTTTGGAAGGGATTTAAGTTAGAGAAAATAAATAAATAGGAAAAATCACGAACTATGATACTTTTTCCTGTTTGGTAGGATAGGAAGTGAAAGGAAAATGAGAAGAGCTGATTTCTAAAAATAAAAATTTGAACTTTACTTTCTTTCTGCTTTCCCTCAAATTTATTTTTCAAAACTTTCTCTCTTCCCTCACCTTCTTTCTTCACAACCAAACACGGGACTAGTTTCTATCCTTTTCTGTCTTTCATTCTCTCATCCTTTCATCAAATGAAGATATGCCTCTAAGGTACCTTCATGTTGGGAATTTTTTTTGCATTTACGCTCTTGGATTTTTTCTGTCTAATTTACATCTATATATAACCTATATCCAACGTGTAGTTTTTACTATGAACTATCCTCTTGTGGAAATATATTTATGTGATTCCTTTTTCCTGTATTTTGAGTATTATTTGAATATTTTTTCATTTGTTTTATGGTATCTTCTGCATATTTCGTTTTCATGTCCTGTTTTTGCTGCTTGGATGAAAGATCTTTGGTTGCTGAACTTGTTGAAAGGTTTTTTATATCTAGTATTTGGCTAATAAATCAGTTATCTTCATATTGTTCCCTCATCTTTGTTTCAGGTTCAATCTCTCTTTTGAAGAAAGCTTAGATGATATTGATGGTTCAGATGAGGGGAGAGATGAAGTTGGAAAACCCTGTTTTTCTGCAATAGAAAGAGGTGCTGGTTTTCTAGATAGGGAACTTGCTGCCAGTGGCTTTACTAGAAAGGACGAAGAAGATATTCAAAGGGTATATTGTTTTTCTTGTTCTTTGTGAGATGGGGAAGAAGATGGAGATTACTTTTCAAAAGGCAACATAACTTTGCTTTTTATATTTTCCACCTATCTGGCTTCGTTGCCAACAGCCAGCGTCTGGTGGAGCATAGTATCATTATCATACATGGGGATTAAAATTGCCTATTTTGGTTATAGTGCGTAGATTGGTAAGCTTTCATTTTTGTATTTGGTTCAGCCTCAAAGGTATTCAAATCTCTATGTGCAGTTCATTGAAGGCGGGGCAGAGAGTGATGCAAATTCAGATACTGAAGAGGTTGACGTAGTAGAAGATCTGAATGAAGCATACACTATTGACGGTGATTCTTCAGACTTGTTGGAACAGGTAATGTCATAAAAGGGATACAAAAGATGTAAAAGTGTGTTGTTAGATGTACATGTAAAGAGAGATAAAACAATATAAAACAAATACGCTTACCTGTAGGGGAGATTTTTCGGTGAGAAGCTGAGCTATGAATTGGGGAGTTGAGAAAGTTGTATCCCAATAAAGAATGAACTAAATACAAAGAGCACTATAAGTAACAACATAGCAGATTCGTGCTATAGAACTTACAAACAATACCAAAGTTTCTTTCTGTTCTTGAGATGGTTGAGCTTGAAATTTTTCATTGTTCGAAATATTAAATATAGTATCTTCTGTGATATAATAAGTGAACTGTGATATGTAAATTTGAATATCCAAAATTTGGTTTAGTTTTAGTTTGTCCATTGACTAGCGGGCATACATACTCTACTATGGATTTTTAAGCCTAGTTCATTAGTTGTGCGAGTCAAATTATGCATGCTGATTGAAGGACTGTTTTTGTTTTAACCAGAATGAGGGATATGAGAGTCAGAGGAGAGAGGAGAGTTGTGAAGCACGTGAAAGCAGTGGATCTGAAAAGGAAGATGCAAGTGATAATGTAAGCAATGCTTTATTCTTTTTATTAGGTGGTTATCTCAATGCTATGTTTGTACTGATTTCTTTTCCTCTTCATAATATTCAATTCAAAGAATTTCTAGTCTTAAACATTGATCCCTGATGAATATTTTGGGAAACAGCATGTATTATGCATATCCTCTTCCAGAGTTCTAGTGCATTTCTTCACTACTCTTGATGTGACTTGTATGGTATTCTGAATCTGGATTTTTCTCAACCATAGGCTCATTTTATTTTTGTAAATTTGCTAGTGACGTAATGTTGAACATTATTTCCTTGTATTGTCTCCCTCTTGTTTTATATTATTCTAGTTTATATAGAAAGCTTGCTATTCGGCCTTTATATGAAAGCCTCAATGGTGGTAATTTTGATTCACAGGAGGAAAACAATGAAGAAGCAATGGAAAATGAAGCTGAACTTGTTAAGAGCTTGAATAAGCAAAGACGACGCGCCATAGCATCAGCTCGCAAGGGGCAGAAGACTGCTGGAGCCAGAAATTCCTACAAAGACAAAGGTGGTAGGTCATCTCACAATTCTAAAATCCAGAAACAGTTGAGCAGCTGGTGACATATGATTGACCTTATGGGGTGAACTTAAAGAAGGAAATCATAGTTTCAATGGTGCCATTTATCGGACAGCATTAAGTTTTGGTAGACTGCCTTAGTTTGTTCAAGCTTCCGACATATAAAAGTTCAGACATTGGAAAGCAACTGGGTTATGGTCGAACCCCTCCTCTGGAGGATATTCATATTATGTGTTATATTTAATTTGAATGAAAATTTTGCCATTCTCTATTGGAAAATTCTGTCACATTAGCCTATATTTTTTTGTTTGACTTAGAAAGCAGCAATTTATTCTGGAATTGAGTCTAGAATAGGTTATGTCTAGAGTAAAATGTGATTAAATGAAAATGTATGTTGCACGAAAATGTTTGGATTGGCATTACAGCTTGAATCTTATAAATTTATAGATATGACAGTTATAAAATATTGCTAGCTTACACTTTTATTTGTTGTCTGGTTTCGCAATGATTGCTTATATGCGTGAGCGGATGGTGCGGCTAATATAGCTAATAGTGTAGTCCAGCAGTACAAAGGATGTTGTATAGAAGATTTAGTACTTTTTAGTAGTTTTATATGTATATAAATGTTTTGTGCAGTGTAAGTCTCTTATGATATAGTTTTAACTTTATTTCGGATAACCTTTATATTCAGGAGGACTATATGTACACAATACTTTTATGTATGTCAAAATATCAAGGAAAAAATAGCATATTATATGACACGATTTCTTTGTTTACAAAAGTTTTACTGCATTCGTTAGTTTTCTTTTTTTAAATAGGTGGTATAATATATCTTTTACATAAATATGAGAGATTTAAGGAGATATACAATGAAGAAGAGGAGGATTACAGGAGATTTCCTTGGAGTAATTACTAGAATTCTTAACAACTATAAAAAGGTATAAAGTAATCTATTAAATACATTTATACATATTAACATTGCTCTACAAATTGACGCTGAGCAATAATTTGCCAATAAGAAGCTGATGGCACTTTCTAATCATAAATTTGGTAAATATTTCAACAACTTGAAGAATAGTAGAGATGTAAGTGAGAGAGATGACATTGCTGGTCAATGTTTCTTGGATATAATGACAACCACCTCACCTCAATATGCTTAATACATTCATGAAATACGGGATTTGTAGATGATAAGATGCTGAAATAGCAAATCAATTTCAGCAAGTGCACTAGTGGGTAATAGTATCAATAAGTTTTATATCCACAGAAATTTGTTAAGATTGTCCAATATTTACTTTTGAATTGAATGGAACAGTATTTGTAAAAGTGGTTTTGATCATAAAGAGTCAAACTAAGATTTGAAAAATATAATAGTAAATGTGTGTTGAAGTTGGATTTTATCTCTTCTTCTACTATATTTTTACTTTTTTTTATACTTAATATGTTAATTATTTAATGTCCTAGGAATATTTTAAGGTAGATCTAGGCCTATTTGTAGAACCTAAGAACTTTCAAACCAGTGTGATTCCTCTTCCTATAGAATGAATTCTTGCCTTAAGTGCATAACTCTTTTATCCGGTCCACCTTCTAAATTATGTTGTCAACTCATCCAAGTATTAAGCATAAACCAAATCACAATATTAAATAAATGAACATACATAAATATTAAAGAGGTAGTAATACAAAGAATTAAATTCAATTACATCCAACCTCAACACATACATAAATATTAAAGAGGTAGCAATACAAAGAATTATATTACTTTTTTAAATATATTATTTGACCTTCGGTTTATGTTGCCCATTTCGACTTTTTTAGTTTGAGTAAGCTTGTTTGAACCCTCAGTCAAACTAGCCAAGGTTGACCTTTTCAGTTTAGGACAATTCATCTTGACCTTCAGCATGTGTTGCGACTAACTTGGCCAAATTTTGGTATGGGATGACTCAGTTGAATTTGGCTAAATTTTAGTTGGGGCTGACTTGGTCAAATTTGTCCAAATTTTGATCGTGACCCACTTAGCTTAATTTTGCTAAATTTCGGCCAAGGCTAACTCGATCGAATTTCGGGTGTCGCCCTTAGTCAAATTCGATTGAATTTTGGTTAGAGAGGACTCAGTCGAATTCGACCAAAATTTTTATCGTGGTTAGCTCAATCAAATTTCTATCAAAGTCGACTCGGCCAAATTTGACCAAATTCTGGTCGTGGTCAACTCAATTGAATTTAGCCAAATTTTTGCCAGGGTCAACTTGGTAGAATTTAGCCGAATGTAAGCTGAGGTTGACACGGTAAAAATAAGCCAAATTTTGGGCATGGTTGACTCATTCTAATTCGACCAAATTTTGTTCAAGGATGACTAGTCGAATTCGATTGAATTTCGATCGACCGTAGCTTAGTATAGTTCAACCAAATTTTGGTCGTAGTTGACTCAGTCGAATTCAGTCAAATTTTGGCAAGGGCCAACTCGAGTGAATTTCAATCAAGGCCAACTGGGTCAAATTCGAATGAATTTCGGCTGGGACCAACTCAAAAGAGATGACTCGCAGAATTCGACCAAAGATTAGTCGTTGTCGAATTTGACCAAATTTTGATCATGGCCCAGCCTAGCCCCTTTCAACCTTCGATTCGGGTTGGCCTATTGTGTTTAATTATAATATTGTTTCTAGGTTCATGAAAGTTGAAAATTTACTAATAAATACTTATTAAGATTAAAATTAGGATTAAGGATGTTAAATCAATGTAATAGATAACGAAATCACTAAATTAAAAACACAAGAACTAAATTACGGATGAAAAACCTAAAATTATGAAAGTTTAATTGCAATCCTAAACATAAAACGGTGAATAGCATAATAAACAAATAACCAACATTAAATTCTCTAACTTGAAAGGATCTTCTAAAATCTTTGTTCAAAAAATAATTAATTACAAAGCTCTAAATAATGTACTAAAATATATCACAACATTAAATTCCCTAACTTAAAAGGATCTTTTAAACTCTTATCTCAAACAATAATTAATTAAAAACCTCTAACTAAATGTATTAAAATAGATCACATATATCCCTTACCAAATACATAAAATGTAATTAATAGAACCACCTTTTTATATTTTTAAAATTTGACTTGAGGTTTGGATATATTATGATCAAATCAAGCCAAAAGAAAAAAATAAATATATGCTTGTAGTTCAATTTGAACATCATAAATGAAATACTGTGCCATTGAAATTAAAAAATATCTCTTAGAATTTCACAATTTAATGAACAATATTTTAAATTCTTATTCAAAAATCGTCGTAGTATATTTGGACCTGTTAACATTTTCTAACTCAATAGAAAAATAAATTAAATATTTAGGAATATTTCAAAATCTTATAAAACAAAATGGTATTGTAATATCTGAAAAAAATAAGTGAAATTAGCTGAAAATTAGATTATTTGGACATAAAATATTTAAAGGCACAGTAACTCCATTAACTCTCTCATCATGTATTATAGAAATTGCCTTTAAATGTTTTTTGTGAAATAAAGTATAAAAGACTACATCAACTACTTTTAGGATGTCATAGTTAAAATATTAGAGTTATAAGTAGACAATTATTTAATAGATTTAGAAAGGTAAAAAAAAACTCGAAACAGGGACAAAAGAATTAACTAAAAATTGAGATAAAAAATATTAGTTACAAATCTTTCATGTTTAGGAATTCGCTCTCCAAATGCCTTCCTGATTATAAAAATTGATTTTTAAGAATTAGACTTTGAAGGAATATTAAAACAGAAAATGGAAAATAAAAAAGAATAGATTATGAAGTACCATTTAGAGACAGGAATGATACTCAAAATAAATATAGAAGTATAGTAAAAGAAAATTCTTATCCATATGTGTTAATAAATATGAAAATGATTTAATAAACAAAAGAAATTGATCCCATAATAGATTAACAAAAGAAATATTAGAAAATGATATTAAAAATATTGTTCAATGTTAATATTTATTATCTTATTTTGGTTTCGAAATATAATTTATCAAAGGAAAAAATAGGTTAAAATATCTTTTTGGTCCCAATTTTCGTCAAGTTTTGTTAAATAAGTCATAATTTTGGTTGTGTTCAAATAGGTCTTAATTTTCGTCAATTTTGTTCAATTGAGTCTTTTTTATAACACCGTTTAAATCATTAACGGCAATTAACAATGACTATCACGTGTCACTCCGTGGTTTTTTTTAAAGTTTTTTAAAAAAAATTTAAAACTTTTTTTTAATTTTTTTTAAATGTCCATGTGTCAACCCAGTACCATACCACATGTCAAAGTCAATGTTCTATATTCAATTTGGTCCCTATATTTGTTTTTTTTTTCAATTTAGTCCCAATTTTATTTAAAATTGACCAATTTTGTCCCTATCGAAGATGTGACCAAATTTATTTTTTATATCAAAGTTATAATGATGTGAATTTTAATATATTATATAAAAAT
>Ga0209389_1004147_pt1 | contig 11962 bp, 5 predicted proteins | sample CowpearedBW_FD_187526 | JGI IMG/M metagenome (GOLD analysis project Ga0209389, IMG submission 187526) | Root nodule microbial communities of legume samples collected from California, USA - Cow pea red BW (SPAdes) (version 2) | ecosystem: Host-associated > Plants > Roots > Nodule | place: USA... | reverse complement strand
TCCTCCTTTAATTGTTCTTGGTTTTCTATAGTTTATTTGCTTTCCATTTCCTTTTTGTTTTTGAATCAATCCATCATTTTCTCTTGAGCTTTGTGAAAGGAACCTTCACATCTAGATAGCTTGCTATCTTAATGTCCCATGGGGATTTCACTTAGCTTTCTTAATCAACTCACACAATATTCAACAATCTAAAAGAAAACAACATAATCCTTCATCATTTCCACGTCACCTTCATCAACATTTAATGCCATAAAGGCTCTCACTACCCGCATTTATTAATTAATTATTTATTTAATCAATTAATTTCACGGGTCTTACAATGATAAGTGAAATTGTGTTTGAATTAAGGATGTCAGTACGTTTTTAATCAGTGTCGCATTGATTTTAATCTGTTGATTAGCATTGTGAATCTGCCAATCCCCCTTTGTGTTGAATTGCATCTGAAAAGCTCTTTGAATGAAAGGTTTGGTCTTTGAGAGACGACCTTGGTTGAACTATTGAGTATTAAATTTACATGTTTTATTTGGTCGGGTACGACCTCGATCACCCACCTTGGTGAAACCCATCTTGTGCATGTTGAGAGTAGAGACTCTATTTAGTAGGGTAGTAAACTCTTCAAGTTTTCCTTCCACAACCACTCCAAAATGCTCAATGAATTTAGAGATGAGCACAACATAGGGGAATTTGAAATCTATGAGCTTATTTGCTTTCATCATGTGGTCTCAGATTGTGTTAGTGATGAGTGCATATTTTTTCCCTCATTTAATGTTTAATTTTGGGTGTTTAATTAAACTTTTGTGCTTAAAGATTGAATTAATTAAGATTTGTGATAACTTGGTTTATTGAGTTTGTGAGATAAAAATGCATTGAAAATTGCTTTTTAGTTGTATAAATTATCTTTGGATATTCTAACAAAAGAGAAGCATGACAAAAGAAAAGGCATATGCTCTTTATCTTTATTTTGATTACTCTAGTGTCAATTCCATGAAGTTGGTTTTGGTTGAATATTTAAGTTGACTTGTTGACCTTGACTTTGCGATTGACTTGTTGACCCAAGATTAGCTTAACCTTAACCAACATGCTAATGTCACTTGTTTGCTTTTGTAGGAATAAGAGAAGTGGGGCCACATGAGGTAACACTTGGTGCATCTAGGAGGAAGGAGAAGGAGCAAGACCTTCTAGAAACATGTAGAGAGGGGGCGACCCACATGCCTTGGACACCAAGACTTCTAGAAGCATCTAGAAGAGCCTTTTTGGAGCCTTGGCCGTGAAGTCTTGCCTCCTAGATGGCTTGACCGAGAATACTTTCTAGAAGCATCGCATGTGCACCTATGTTAACCTACCTTCTAAAAAGGCTAGGTTTATTATGTAATCCTCATACTTTGTTGTTTTGCTAAGAGACACATAGACTTTTGTATTTAAGGGGATCTCTAACACTTGTAAAGGGGTTGAACATTTTGAGAAATTATACACCTTTGTGTTTCAACCTTTTGTGAGAGCTTCCCTCCTTAGGGAGGGAATTTCTTTCAAGCCTTATCTTGCCTTGGCAAGTGCCGGCATCCACCACTCATCTTCAAGGTTGCTATGGCTTCTAGCCTAGCCTTGTAGTGGCGTGATCCTTCCATCTTTTTCCATTTCTTTACTTGTCATTTTTATGCTTCTTTCACTCATTTTGGTTCAGTGTTTATCTTAGCTTATGCGTTTCCCATTTATATTCTATTTTTGAATCAATCCAATCTTCTCTTTTCTTGAGTCTTGTGAAAGGAACCTTCATATATCAATAATTTACATCTCTATAATTGTTCATGAAATATTACAAAAATATGTATTTGTATAATATTAAGAGTTCTACATCAGAATAGAAGATTATCTATATTTTTAATATCTCCTCAAGATATTAATATAAATTATCCATCAGTCAATCTTCAGAAGATCCACCAATAATATCCCGAACAATTCTCACTAAGCAAGTTTCCCTTCTACTCATGCAATAGGTACATATAAAAGAAATATATGAAATGAGTGAGGTCTTTATAAGCCTTAAATATCATTCTTAATAAACTCAACAAACAATACAGATCGGGGAAAGGAGGGGGGGCTAGAATTGGACCTATAAGCACAAAACTAGATCTTGTTATACCAAAGATATGGATCCATATTCCACTTCTGATGATCCATTATGAACATCAAAAGTTACCTTTGAAAGTGATTAGGTAGTTGAGTATTTCTCATAAAACATTGATACAATCATAATTATTTCTTTCTCGAGAATATTAGCCATTTATCGACCCATAAAAGAGATATATACTCACTACCTAACATTGGTGATGCCGAACAGGTAGCGGATAGTCCCAAGTTTGGCTTATGAATATCCTAATCCAGCGTGCTATTCTAAACTATCCAGATATTCAACCACTTGGTAAAACTTCCCTAGACCCCACCATCGTCTCTACCTCTCATCCTATTGTGTAGCAAACTATGACATCCCAAACACAAACATTCTAACACTGGTTTGATCTCAACTTATTGAAACCAAACTTAACTCTTTCTTAACTGAGATACTCTTGGACATTATCAAAGGTCATAAAATATGATAACTATAAAATTATGTCATTGTATAAACTATACACAAAGAATATAAAATAACAATAAAATGTACATTTAATTTTTTCAATCCAAGCTTACTGAATAAAATAATATTTACTTTTATTTTATTTTTATTTATTTATTTTTATTTTTTTGAAATTATAAAATAATGATAAAATAAGAATCAAAGAAAGAAATTTAAATAAATAACTAGATAAGGATTAAAATGTTATAAATAAATATAATAACAAAAATATAAATTAACTAGGACTAATGCGTAGCTGGAGATATATTAAATAAATATAAGAGGATAATAAATGAAAATAAGTTAAATGGAAGTAAGTAGAATAATATATGATTCAAAATAAATAAAAGATTAATATAACACCCATGAGTTTATCAAGATTAATATAAAAAGAGCTTAATCTCACTCCCCCTTACCTTATTGATGGAAGGGCACACTAATTATATTTGAAGAGGACTAGAATCTTTTTGAATCTTTTTCTATAAACTTTCTCTCTCTATTTTCTCTTTATCTCTCTCCTTTTCTTTCTTTCTATCTCTCTCTCCTTTCTTTCTCACGTAACGTCTTCTAGTGGCAGAATTTGGATAAAACTTTTAGGGGTGCCAAATTAAATTTTTTATATATAAATTATTTTTTTAATTAGACAAATAAATTTTTATTTTCTCTACTTAAATTATTTTTCTACATTGATTTAAAGATGTACTTTTCAATTTTTAATATTTTTCATTTCTATTCCAATTTAAGACTATTCAACTAATTTATTATGTGTAACAAAATTTGTAATGCAACCTAGATACATTCATAAAATTTTACAAATTTAAATAGAAAATACAAAATCCCTAAATTTCATAATTAGAATTATACTAATATGAGGAAGACTACAATCAGGTTCATGCCAATTTCATAGAAGAATTCCTAAAATCTTGATTAGGGTTCATATTAATTTGTGAAAAATTTAAGTTGGGAAAAATATCGTAATAGGAATAAGAGAATCATAAATTTAAAATACATAAATCATAATAAAATACTAATCTTGATTTATGAGATATATTGTGATAATACATTCCTCAATTTCTTTGTTCTTCCATCTCTTTCCCGATTATCATTTTATCTTTTTTTTTTACTTTCATACTTTCTTCATAACTTACTGAAGAAGAACCTTAGGTACAAAGATAAAATCTTATTCCTTTTTACTAACGAACATCAATCAAATTGATTTTTATTTTATTTTTAAACAATAAAAATACATAAATAAATAATACATATAAATAAAATGATAAACAATTTTCCAAACTTAATATATATATATATATATATATATATATAATATTATATAATTTTAAAATATATACATTACTTATAAAAAATAAAATTAAAAAGATTTTGGGGGAGCCATGGCTCCCCTTAGTCATAATAAAGTTTTGCCGATGATGTTTTCCCTCATTTCATATCCATATATTCAGCCATACATGTGCTAATTTTTCCAAATCATCATTACTTCAATTAATGAAGAAATAATGTTTATCTCTTTAGCTTATCTTTTCTTTTTCTATTTTTTCTTCTTCGTATCTTCTCTCCTTATCTTCTTATCTCTTTAGAAGATTCTTCATTCATTTTTTTTCTTTTAATACACACACCTATTTAATAATATTTTAATTAATATATTTTTACTTAATATTTTTTAATATATATATATATATATGCATATTTTATTAGTTTTTGTTTTCTTCTTATTATTTTTTTAATAAGTAAAAACTACATAATTATAAAATATATTTTTAATGTTTTTTTATGAAGTTATGGAGATTTGATGGTATTCATGTTTGACAAGCCTTGAACGCGTGCCCTCCACATGGATCAAATTAGAAAAGAATGCTTGATGTTTTTAATTCAAATTATAGACCTTGTAGCATTAGTTTGATGTATTTGGTCTTTATTATGTTTTTTAATTTGTTGAAATATTTTTCAACAGGTTAAAATGTGTCTTTTAGTCTATTGAATGGTTTTCCAACAGGTTAAAAGGTTAGCTACAATAGTCTTAAACTATGAGTTATTCAATCAGTTGATTTATTTTTTAATCGACTGATTTCACTTAAGTAAAGTGAAATCAACTGATTGATTTGAAAATCAACCTGTTGAATTTTGTAACAGTTTAACTATAAGTGTTATGATTTTCGAAAGAGAGGTAACAAGACCATTTTGAGTGCGAAACTGTTCTAGAAACTTGTGGATTCTCTCTCTTTCGTGATCATTCAAATTGTAGCTGTTGAAGATTGATCTTGGATCAATTCTTGGTTTGGCTTGTGTTTGAAGCTTGGAGAAGGTATTTGTGGTAGGCAAGGTTGATCTTTCTCAAGCTTTGTGTGTGTGCCTGGTGGTTTTCCAAGTCTGCAAGAGTTGTCTTGTTGTGCTGTTGTGATTCTTGTGTGATTCAAGAGTCTTTAGTATGTGTTTTGCTTATTTTGAAAGTGTACGAGTGTAAACTTTGTAAATCTTTTGAAATAGTGCAAAGTTAGGCTCATGTTGCCTTGACAAACTGGATGTAGCTCAAGTTTGAGTGAACTAGTATAAAATTCTTGTGCTTCAATCTTTTCTCTAACCCTTCTCTCTTGCATTTTTATTTAAATATTAAAGAAATTGGATTTAAACCATCTTTTTTTTTTTATATTCTTGACTATTTTGATGACATCTGCAATATTGAGCATGTTTACATAGTCAATTAGAACATATCTTGATTATTCTTTTACATTGTTCCTGTTCTAAATCACAAGTCTGCATTTCTGCATTTTTTCCAGTACTTCAGTCGACCGTTTTTCTGATTCAATCGATTGATTTTACCAGTATAGGTTCTATCTAGTAAAATCAATTGACTAACTCTATTTTTCACTTATTGAAAGTATACTGTCTAGAGGTTTTTTTTATCCAAACTTGGTGATCCAATTGATTCAATTAAAGATAGTTTTTAGCCTTTAAAGATTGCTTAAATTTTTAACTAGCCAATTCAACCCCCTTCATTCTTGGCATTTCAAGCATTTCAAAACTTACAGCTTTTACATACAAATATGTGATGAACAAATCAAATGGATTAAATAACAATCAATTAGTTGATTTCACCTAGCTAAGTGAAATCATCAATTGACAGTTACTTTTCATCGATTAAATATGTCAATCTGCGTAACCTATATATGCTCTAGTTGTCTTTGAGGTGTGTGATTTTTTGTGTGGAGCTAAGAAAAACAATTTGAAAAATCTTTCATTCAACACATTTCTTTAGAGAGAAGTAGAGATGCTACAATATGTGACTGTTCATGAGGATTTGGAGTCGTGATTGTCTCCGTGTTGGTCTTTTAAGAAGATCTTGGATTAGCTAGGGAGAGCTAATCATTCGGGTTTTGTCCTTACTGGTTTTCGTTTCATTGTTTAGGTGTTTTGGTGTGATTTCAGTCCTATAAGAAGGTGTTCTCGTGTTGTGTATGCTTCTTGTGTGAGTCAAGAAGATTGTTCGTAGTTGTCTTTCAAGAAATATGTTTGTAAGGAATTTGTAATTTCTTGATTGAGTGGAAAGCCAAGCTTGATGTAAGTAAACCAATATAAATATTTCTTGGTTCAATGATTTAACTTTTTCTGTAATTTTTTTTTTGCAAAAGTTCATTCTTTGAAATAAAATTTGTTGTATAAATATATCTTGGTTCCAAGCTTTGTTTTTTTGCTTCCCTTTGGTCTCTTTATATCTTTAAAATAATCATAAATATCATTTATCTTTATAATTGTTATGAATATCTAAAAATATTTGGAGAGATATAGTCATTTCTAAAATTATTTAACAAATATAGTTAGTTGATAATATAAATATCTAATATAATTAAATTAATTAATTACTTATAGATATATGATAAATTATCACTAACTAATATTTGCATTAAATTTCCAAACCAACCAATTGCAATCTCCTCCAATTATCTTTTAAATAATCCAATATCTCCAAGATATATTTGTTTGTTGTGGAGATCTAAAAGGATTTAACAAGATCTTGCCATTTTTATTAAGACTTGGTAGTTATTATCTTTTGATATTTTATGATATAATTAAATAAGATGATTATTTAAAGATATCAAATAAAATATCTAAAGATATATTTTCCCCAAATTATCTTTCACCGTGAATTATCAAAGCCCTTTTCTCTGGAAAAAGACAGAGAAAATTGCAAGGTCCAAATTTGGTTGCTCATTCCCTCTTTATGGCTTAGCCAAACTTCTTCACATTTTCAAGCTTTTCTTGCCTTCTTCATGCAATGCTTTACTTGAATGTTTTGTCACTTTGATAATTGTGTATTCTTGGATTTATCAGTAAGGTGTGATAAAGCTTTAATCAATTTATTTCCACACCTCCATGAGATCAGCTTAGCTGCAGCTGCATTAACACACATCAAAATATCCACAAAACATTTATGCAACTAAAAAACTATTTTTAACATGTTTTTGTATCTCATTGTTAATAAACCCAATTATAAGAAATCCTAATTAAATAAATCTTTTAAGAACAAAATTCAATTAAAAATCCAGAATTAAACATTAAATGAGGGCATAAATATGAATCAAGCCTTTTTAAAATTTTGTGTTGTACTGCATGTCCTTTTTTGTCTTGCTTATTTCTACCATTGATCTTGTGTTTACATGGTTGTATGATGATTAAATCTCACTTTCTCATTGAATTCGATGCATTTCACTAAGAACTCAAATTTGTTTTTCAGTGCAACATTTTTTGTTTGAGTTACTTTTTTTCATTTTCATTTGGTGAATTCTTGTTTAATTAAGTCATAGAAGTAGTCTCATGATGGTCTAGTGATACGTGGTTTAACTTAGATTGTAAAATCATGGATAAGTTCATAACATCTTAGTTTAGATAAATAGACTGAAGAGTAGTTATAAGAATAAAGTTTGTGCTTTAGCCTAAGTGTCATTAGGAATAATCTTAATGTGACTAACATTAATTATGAGCTTTGTGAGTATAATGTAGAATAAAGCTTCAAGGATAACAATTAGATAATCATTGAAGGTCACTGAAGAATCCAAATCATCCTAGCCTCATGAATTTTGTACAGAATTGACTTTTCCAATGAGAGTTGACTAGAAGGTTAACTCAAAGTTGAATTTTTGCATTTGACCTCCAATGGACATGGCAACTATGGGAGAAGCTTAAGGGCACTCAATTAAACTTATGCTAACCTTGAACTAATAAAGAATTGGTCCAAGGCTGCATTGAATTTCATATTGTAATTATTGTTTGTGTAGTTAACTAGTGTAATGTAGTTTGTGGTTTACTTTCTCTATTGTTAACTTTTTCTTTAGGTTCTGAATGAAAAGAGGTTAGTGATGAGTGCGTATTTTTGCCCTCATTTAATCATTAGTTCTCAATTCTTAATTGAATTTTACTGCTTAAAATATGGATTTAATTATGATTTGTGATAATTAGGCTTATTGAGTTCATGAGATAAAATAGCTTAAAAAGTGATTTTTAGTTGCATAAATTATTCTTGGATATTCTAACGTTTGTTGATGCATCAAAAGTTAAATTTTGATATATTCAAAGCGTAAAAATAAAGTGTTTCATGCTTCAAAATAAAGCCAAAATGAATAAATTCCAAAACTACACCCCTTAAATTACACACACACACCCTTTTCAATAAATGAACCACACAATCAACTTTCATTATTACACCTCCCTATATTTTTATCTACACCCCTCCTTCCACTCAAAATTCAGCCTCATTCATAAACTGCCATGTGACCATCCTCAACTTTTAAAATTGGCCAACTATTAGAAGCCAAGTGGGCATAATCTCCACTAAAGAATCTGTCCAATGAAGTAGTGACATGTCATCATCATCTTCTTCCCATCTTCATACAACCAGACACCCTATATTATGTTGCCACCACCATCCATGTCCATCGTAGTGCCGTCGAAAAATGTGAATGCGTCATCAACGAACCATGGCAGCAACTTGAATGCTACCAACCACGCAAACAAGGTTACATCATCGTGAAACTGCGAAACAACCACCAACAAAACCTCGACTCTGACGACGTGAACCAAAGTCATCAACGGCAAGCCACGACGCATCACCATCATCACATCTTTAACACTAACCTCCATACACACGTGTAGCAAAAAACATGAAAGCGCCTTGTTCAACGTGGAACCTCAAAGTTGCCAACAAACTTAGAACTTCGTGGTGTAGATTAGAGCAACCATCACCTCTACACAAACACGCACCTGTACCATACACGAGTCACTGGAATGAATAGAAGTAACACAAATTCGTTCATCACTACAAGCTTCGTTAGTTCACGAAACACCACCACGGTTATTGCCATCACCATACAATAGAGAAACACGATTTTTCACCTCCACCTTCAACCACAAAAACGCAGCCATCACGCCACGTGAAAGGTTCGTCAGAAAACAAAAAAGAACAAAGCCCTAAACAACGCGAGAATAAAAATGAACCAGATGCACCAGAATGGCTTACACTAGAGAGGGAGTGATGAGTCATCATTTTCCTCCATTCCGTTAGCCTTTGTGTACCCATTTGATAGTTTTTCATTGCTTAATTGTTCATCTTTTATTAGGCCACTGTTCCGAATTTGGGTTAATTTCACATTATTTAGCCTAATTTTCATTTTTTATTATTTTTAGGTATTTGGATGAAGCAATTTTTGAGCTTGAACATTAATATTCAGTTGAAGAGAGTTGCCACATCATTTCCACATTATTTCTATGTCATTTGAGTGAATGGGCTAACATTTGAGGCCCAATAGTGGCATTTTTGTAATTTTGAGTGGTAAAGTGACAATTTTGTTAATAGTGGTGGCAAAGTTGAAAAGACAACGAGATTTAGGTCATTTTAGTATGGACAGTCGTGGCTCTTCTTCTCCAACCTCCATTTTCATGCTCTCAAGCTTTGGTGAGTGTCCATGGAGGTGCTCCTTGCGGTTTTTCATGTTTTTGCCTAGTTTTTACCGTTTTTATGCACATTTGACAGCTCCCAATGAGGGTTTTACGTTTTGAATTTGTTTTCTAGCTTGGGCATCTCATTTCATGGAATGTATTGACTTGGAACAACACCCATTGATGGGGTTTTCGGTTTTTATATGATAGTAGTGATTTTCGTTCATTTAAAGCCTTGAAATTTCTCTTTTGCTTTTGAATTTGTGTTTGAACAATTCGTAGGTTAGCGTTTTTGGTTTTTGATGTTTTGTTTTGTGGCATTCAGATTTGAAGTGTTTAATTTGCCCATTTCCATGTCTAGCTAAATTCGTGTATTGACTCGTTGATGAAAAATGCAATGAAGCTTTGAGGTTGTGTTTGTTTTGTGAAATCTGCCATGTCTCTTTGTTCTAAATTTGGGGAATGCATGTGATGAATTTAAGGATGTGTGCATTGCTTAATTGCACAATGAAGCTTGATTGTAACTTTCACTTAGTGAGTTCTTATCTAGTGGATTGAGAGAACGCAGAGGTGTTAATTTTGTGGCCTATGATAAGTGAAATTGTGTTTGAATCAAGGATGTCAATACGTTTTTAATCACTGTTGCATTCAATTTAATCTGTTGATTAGCATACTGAATCTGCCAACCCCCCTTGTGTTATAGTGTTGTGTTCATCTGGAAATTGAAGCTTTAGACGAAAATATTGATCGTTGGGAGATGACTTGGTTCAACTTTCATATACTGCATTTAATATGTTTTAATTTGGTGGGGTACGACCTCTATCAGGGAGAGAGAGGGAGAGAAAGGGAGAGAGAGGGAAAGAGAGGAAGAGAGAGAGATGCCATGTGGCAGTCTCCCATTGGCCAATCAAACTATCAAAATATGGTCAAAGTCTAGTAAAAAAGAGGGCTGAAATAGAATGGTTCATCTTTCTGGATTTCAATGGCAATTTGGACCACAAGATCGTGGGGGCTAAATCGGATTTTTGGACCAAAGGGAAGTAAGCTTATTGGGGTTTGTACGATTGTAATTTCACTATGGATTTTGAGGTTAAAATGCAATAATTGTAAGACCCATGGAATTTAATTAATTAAATAAATAATTAATTAATAAATGCGGGTGGGAAGATCATTTTATGGCATTAATTTCTGATTAGTATGACGTGGAAAAGTACTAGCTCAAATGGTTGAGAGTACTTTGTATGTGTGAGAGGACTTGGGTTCAAGTCCTGTGTATGCCATTTATGTGTTATTTAATTATTATTGTTTTTTTTAATAATATGATTGATCATGTTCATATGATATAATATCTGAATTATATTAGTTAGCATGAAACATGAATTGGTATGATGGTTTGCCGTTGATTTGGCATTTGCTTAGTTATGGGTTCAAGTCTTGAAAAAACCCAAATTAATTTTTTTTTTTTTGCTAATGTTAGTTTTGGATGGAATTGAAAGGGGTAAAGGAAACCCTAATTTGAATCAGTAGCCAAGAGTGGTTGTAACAACAGTCCATAATTATAAATGAATGGCCATTAACAATCTATTAAGTGCATTTTCATTTTGATCATTGACCTAGCTTTAACGCATCACTTTAAAAGGCAAAAGTGAGGTTGTAGGAAAGGTTTTGCAAGGCTGGAAATATCCTTAGAAAACAGAGACGAAAATCAAGAGTGAGTAGAGGGTAGTGAGTGAACTATTGAGGCTGGTTGAGGAGAATCAAGGGTGGTCATTGGTGGTCAAAGGGAGAGCTTGAGATTTTCAAGTTTGGCAAAGGAAACCAGGTTAGGGGAGCTGGACTCCATTTTCTTTGTTCGTTTTAATAATTATATGAAATATATGCTCACTTGAATGCATGGTTTCCATTTTATCTGCGAAATTCTGATTTCTGGAAATTTTCCAGAAACCGCCTGGCGGGCTATACATAACCCACCAGGCGGCTCATACCAAAATGTGTGTTTTTGGGTTTCCTGATGAACCACCTGGCGGTGAAGCCCTATACCGCCAGGCGATGCAATTCTGTAACTTTTTCTTGGGTTTGAAAGATGACTTTCCTAATGAACCTTGGTTTGTTGACATTGTTAACTATTTGGTTGTTTCTGTTATTTCTCCCTCATTCTCAGAGTTTGAAAGAACCAAGCTGAAAAGTGAGACAAAGTACTATATATGGGAAGATCCAATCTTATGGCGCATGGGTAGTGACCAAGTCATAATGAGGTGTGTTCCAGATATTGAGATACCTTATGTGCTTGAGTTATGTCATTCATCTCCTTTTGGTGGACATTATGGCACACAAAGAACAAGTAGGAAAGTGTTGGATTGTGGATTATATTGGCCTACTATCTTTAAAGATGCACAGAGGGTA
>Ga0209389_1004146_pt1 | contig 11963 bp, 8 predicted proteins | sample CowpearedBW_FD_187526 | JGI IMG/M metagenome (GOLD analysis project Ga0209389, IMG submission 187526) | Root nodule microbial communities of legume samples collected from California, USA - Cow pea red BW (SPAdes) (version 2) | ecosystem: Host-associated > Plants > Roots > Nodule | place: USA... | reverse complement strand
ATATATATATATATATATATATATCACAAACACACCAAAGGAAATCCATCCTTTGATTCTATACCACATGGCCACCACCATGTTAACCGTGTTCTACATCTTCTGATGAGTACCTCGTGATGTCTTGCTGCCACACCTACAGCCACAACTGGTAGAGCACGTGTGGGAAACCATGCTACAGACCGTACTCTGTAACGCCAAGTGGAGTTCCCAATACGAATAACATTCGTAACGTCCCAAGACTACCAAACTGTAAGCTTAATACTGAGGACGGTAATCTAATTGGACCCATCCGTACACGTTACAACGTGCACACTCACACCGGTAACACTCGCTGACCCGAGCCACAACTCAAGAGTCCCTCATGTTCATCCGTCATTTTGAGCCACAACTCAAGGAATGTCATGTGCTTAACCCCTTGTTCCGAGCCACAACTCGAGAGATACGTTCCGAGCCACAACTCAAGGAACACCAGCAAGCAAAGCTTTGAAGTATCACCAAAGCCTTGTAAACCACGCACATCCAAAGTAAGCAAAGCACATTTGCCTCAACAGTATCGCCTGGCGCAGCTCACGAGTCGCTAGGCGCATCAGGCTTTTAGACCGCCTAGTGGGAGACACGTACCGTCAGGCGCTAAGCGCCTCGAGCACACTAACACTATAGACATCGCCTGGTGGGACCTCACTCACCGCCAAGTGCACGCGTTCCAGGAGCCCACTATGATTGACGCTATTGCCTGGCGGTGCCGATTTTACCACCAGGCGTTAACCAGTACACGCACAGTTCTAGTTCTGGTTTGTGTTCAAGCACAATTACACAAACACTACCCACATGGTCACTCATTTAGAGTTCTATAACTTAGTTGATTACTATCAACAATGATTTCTAGTTGTCATAACTCCTCATGTATACATTCATTCCCTATATGTCATCGTATAGGCATCTCAAGTATTCACTATTATCATTTCTTTATGAACTGATGCAATCTGCGTTTGGCACTCTAGTTCCTAAGTGCATGACACCTTCCAATCCAACAGAACTCTAAGTTTCTTATGTCTTCACGACAATGTTGTTATTATCACAATTCTCCCAAATCTCAATTAACCCCTAGTTAATACATACAGCTATATCATGAATAGACCATCCTCATCCTCTGTCCCATGTCCCATGATTTGCTCATAACTAATTCTACTTCCCTAGAGACCCAAACTCACAATTGTACCAAAAACCACGTAGTACCACTTGCCTCTTCGCTGGCGCCTGGCGGCACATAGCCTGTCGTCAGGCGGTGCTTCAGTCCTGGGCAATCCAGGATTCTTCTCTACACTTGTGAAAACCTCAACCAACCCATCTATTCCGATTTCCCTCAATTTTTGACTTAATACTCACCACTCAAGTGTTTAGGTTTACAATTCATCCCTAAAACTTTTAATCACACGAAATTCCATTGATATTCCCATTCAAGTTGGTCCAACTCTAAAGTCCCAAATTCACAAACCCTAAGACGACATTCATGAGATTTTCATCGAATTTAACCCCTAAGCATGTATAATTCAATGAAATATAGCATGTAATCATTCTCACACAATTAGAACAACCTTTTTCCCCGATTAGAATCGTCCAAAACACCCAAAACATCAAAATCGAACCAAAATTGGTTCGCGTTGCCTGGCGGGTTTTCATCACCACCATGTAGTTCATGCCGAAACCCAGAAACTAGGTTAGCCACCAAGCATCGCTTGGCGGATAGACTCGTGCCGCCATGCGGTTCCATCTCTGGAACCTAGAAACAATACAAAAATAACATAAGTCGCCTGACGGCTTTGAATGCCCACTAGGCAGTTTCTGGAAAATTTTCAGAAACCTAGAATTTCAACGTGACAAAAAATGATTCATACATATACAAGCTATTCATAAAACAATTAAACTTAACACACAGAAGTAGCGAGTTCTAGCTCTCCTAACCTGGATTCCCTTGCTTAAAATTGCAATACTATAGTTCCTTGTTGATGGTAATACCTCCCTTTGATCAACTCTAATCCTCTCCAATTGATCTCCAAATTCACCCTCACACAAAAATTTTAGCACAACTTATTGTTCTAACTTTAGAAAGCTTCTCTCTCATTAGTTTTGCCTTTAATCCCAATTTCAATTACACTTTTAATTGGTTTAATGGATAAAACGAAAATTAACATTACACCCACTTTTAATTTCTTTGTCCTTTCCCATTCATGCCAAAGATAAGTTCAGCAAAAAGAAAGCTTAATTTTGATTATACCAAGATTTGAACCCATAATCATGCTAATGTCCAAATCAACGCACAATCATTTAACCAATTCATGTTTCGTGATAATTCATATAATTCTATGATTATGTTATCACTCATCATGATCCAGCACATTATTAAAATAATAATAAATTAAATAACACAAAAATGACATACATAGGACTTGAACCCAAGTCCTTTCACACAACTAAGTACTCTCAACCATTTGAGCTAGTATTTTTCCACGTTGTACATGTCAGAATTAAATGCCATAAAGGCTCTCACTGCCCGCATTTATTAATTAATTAATTAAATTTCACGAGTCTTACGGTGCCTACCTCTTAGGATCATCAATCATAGTTTACACTTGATCATGCGATTATCAAGTACCTCTTGACTAAAAGTGATTCCAAGTCAAGATTGATTTGGTGGATCTTTCTTCTATAAGAATTGGATTTGGCCAACAAAGATAAAATGGGAAGTGATAACCTAGTTGTAGACCACCTACCAAGGTTTTCTAATTAAAATGTCACCAACCATGAAGGAGAAATTTTAGAAGAATTTCCTAATGAGAAGTTATTTCCAATACAAGTGATACCTTGGTTTGCTGACATAGTAAATTTTTTTAAGGAGACTGGAGTAATTATAGAAGAATAGAATTGGCATTAAAGGAAGTTGTTTATGGTTGCTAACCAATTCAGTTGGAATGATCCTCACTTATTCCAAACTGGTGTTGATGGACTATTAAGAAGATATATATTTGGTGAGGAGATCAAGGATGTATTGTGGCATTACCATAACTTGCCTTATGGAGGTCATTAAAGTGGAGAAAGAACAATAATGAAAGTGTTACGATCCGGTTTTTATTGGCCCTTTATCTTTAGAGATGCTTATAGACAATACAAGAATTGTGATAAGTGTCAACGAGCTGGGGGAATTTCAAAGAGAAATGTCCTTCCCCTACAAAGTATAATTAAATTAGAAATATTTTATTGTTGGGGAATATACTTTGTAGGACCACTATAAATGTCTTATTCAAAAGAATACATCTTGGTGGTAGTGGACTATGTGTCAAAATGGGTTGAAGGTATTGTTGTAAAAACAGATGGCTCTTGAACAATGATTAAATTCCTTGAATAACATATTATGTACCAAGAATACTCATCAGTGATGGTGGTACTCAATTCTGCAATGAGTAGCTAAGGAGGGTGTTAGAACACTATAAACTGAAGCATAAACTTGTAACTCCTGATCACCCTCAAACTAATGGCCAGACAGAGGTCTCTAAAAGTGAGCTTAAGATGATTCTGGAAAAAATTGTCACAAGTTCTAGAAGAGACTCTTCCTTGAAGATTGATGAGATAGTATGTGCATATAAAAGTGCATCCAAGACCTCCATTGGACCAACTCTATTTCAATTAGTACATGTTAAAGCTTTCACATACTAGTGGAGTTAGAGCATAAGGCATTATGGGCCATGAAAGCCTTAAATTTTGATCTAAAATTTGTAGGGTAAAAGAAGAAGCTATAAATCAACAAATTGAAAGAAATGAGGTTGTAGGCCTATGAGTCATCATCCAATTACAAGAGCAAGGTGAAAGCTTGATGAAGTCTTAACCCCAAACAAGGATGGAGACACATGCTTAAGAAGACTAAGCATGATTTGGAAGCAATCCCTAATCCTTCATCCCTTTCATTGTTTTTCATTATGTTTGAATTTCATTATTATGACTTAAACTTGGTTGATTTGTAGACCTTTGATTACCTGTAAAAGTTATTAACCTTCAAGCTCGAGAGGCTTATGAACCTACCCGATGCAAAATACATTATTATTGCCAGATCCAAAGTGTTGGCACAAGCAAGCTTGAAGCAAAGAATTGATAAAGCCATGTGCATGAAGATCTTAAGTGTTTGATGAAGATTGATGAAGATTCTTGAAGATTAAGTTCTAGTGTGTTAAATCTGTAAATAACATGTTGAATGTAATATGTTAGTGTTATATCTTGTTGGTAGGCTATATGACATAGGTTAGATGTCTTGTGTGCCTTAGTGTGTCTATTTTAATCTGTTAAAATGGGTTTTAACAAGTTAAAAGGCTTGTTGTATATAGTTTCTGATATGAATGTATTCAGTCAGTTGAATTATTTTTCAATCGACTAATTTCACTTAAGTCAGGTGAAATCAGCTAACTGTACGAAAAATTCAATCGACTGTTTTCACTTAAACTAGACTATATAAGCATTGTTTTTGCGAGCAGAGGTGCGAATATGAGTTTTTGTGCACGAAATTTTGTCATTCTTCTCTGGAAAAGCTTTCTCTGCAATACACAGCTGCAACTCGTGTTTTGAAGATCTTGGTTGATCTTGGTTGATCTTGGAGGCATTTTGGCTTGTGAGTAGCTTGAAGAACACATGTATGGTTGGCTAGGGATAGCCACCATCAGGTTTGGATGTTCTTGTGCCTTTGGTTGGTTTGCCTGATGTGATTTTAGGTCTGTAAGTGTGATTCTTGTAGGGTGTGTGTCTATATTTTTTGTGAGTCAAAAATCTTGTGAGTTTTGTTGTTCAAAAGTGTAATCTTGGAGTGTGATTTGTAAAACTTTTGAATATAGTGGAAACCAGGCTTAGGTTTTTCTGGTAAACTAGATGTAGCTCTGTGATTGTGATTGAGTGAACCAGTATAAAAACAGTTGTGCATTTCTCTTTTCCTCATCTCACTCTCTTTGAAACTCTTTAAAAACTCAAGAAAACCAAGCAATTTGATCTTTGGTGTGATTTAATGTGTTCTTGTGTAATCTGAGGTTGTATACTTGTTAAAAATACTGATTGGAATAAGTCTTGTATGTAAAAGATTGTTGTTTGAGTTGAATTCGTGAATTCTAGGTACAGAACGATGCTATCTCCTCGGACTTGGGTTCAGAACATTGGTGCCACCTTTGTGAAAAATGAAAACCATTTACCTTAGCCCTCCATTGGGGGATGAACCCTCATTCTAGCCTCAACTAGGGGGCTTGTGTTCCGGTACACCCAATAATCTTACATCGCTTAGAAGTCGGGGTCAAAGGAAGTTTAAATACTCATTTCTCCTTCAATCCAACGAGGCACATTTTAAAGACAAAATGTACCATAATAGTCAAATCGACCACCATGGACCAATGGCCAAGTTAGTTGTAATGTCATAATATTCGGATAAGACCGCTAACTTAGGAAAGTCACCATAGTGGCCGGATCAACCACCATGAACCAATGGTTAAGTTATCTGTTATGTCACAATATTCAAATAAGACCGCTAACTTAGGAAAGTTGCTAACCCTAAAGACTGCTAACTAATAAATACTCATCGAACTTAAAGGAATAGTACACGGTGAAACAATATTTACATGACGACCATATTCGCTAACTACACGATCTTCTCGTAACTGGCAGGGCCGCCCATCCTAACTTGGAATAAAATAGTTAAACCATTAGGGCAAAGTGTTGAACTTGATGTCCGGGCTTAATTAGGCCCATACGAGCCTAATAAAGCCTAACCCATAACCTAAATCAAGCAAAATATGATTAATGTTCTATAAATAAGAGAGGACCAAGACAATTAAAGGTACACATTTTCATTGGTGCAAGAGTTAAGACTTGACTTTGAGAGTTTTTGCTAACTTGATCGTTGGAGTCCTTTCTGCAGATAATCTCGCACGCTCCGCAAAGTGCTAAGAGACAAAAACACGACAAATAGGACCGGAGAAAGTCCATCCGAGATGTTCAAAGATCGTGGTAAGGTGAGATTTAAGTCTCATAATAATCTGTTATTATCTCTGCAGAAAAAAACCATGACAAAAACTCTAAACTCCAACAATAATTGATCCTAATAATTATGTGATCATACTTGGATTGGAACAAGATCTTTTTGTTATTATTTAAAGCTAACTTCTTGTGCATACTCACAAACGAATGTCCAGCTAAAATAATATGTGCGTCCAAGAAAGTACTTCACCGATTTGAGTCAAAAAACGGAGAAACAAAATACAAATTAGACACGCCAAAAAAGCATTAATAGATTAGTAGTTAATAAAGTCGAATATTTCCAAGGCAACAGCTGAATAGCAACTCAAAAGATTTAGTTCGAGGTGAAAGAGACAAAATTAGAAAGCATAAGACAAAACTGAATGAACTCACATAAAGCCTTGCTGCATAGGACAGGGAGGAAAATTAATCGAAAAGGATATGTATATTTTATTGTTTACAGTGATGTGATAACGAGGAAGGGGTTTTGGGGTATTGAACCGTAGTTGTTGGTTGAAATGCAAGACGTTAAATAAAGGGTTCTTAGATGTTATGTCATTTTATGCTTTTAGGCCAATATGATATCCAATGGGATATGATACATGAAGAGTCACCCTTTTACCCAGAACATGAAAAGGACAAGTAGCTGTGACCTTTGCTCAGGTAAGGTGGGTCAAATGGACTCCACTTGCCAACCAGCAATTAAGACATTTCCACACTTTCTCCTATTTGGTGCCATATATTCCATTACTTTCCATTGCAAGGATTGCAAAAACATCTTAAACCCCCTCTCACATCCAATTTACACTTATCGATTCTTCTATTATCCACTCTTCACCATGGACTATGCTTAAAAGTATTAATATGGTACTTTATGTTTTCAAAAATATTCTTTTTTATTTTTATAACCAAAATGTTAAATAAGTCAAAGACCAACTAGTCTTTTACATAATAATATAAAGAAGTTATACATTTATGAAAACATTAGTATATAAGTATATAATTATAAAATGTATAACTAGATTAATTAACACTATTATATTTATATACAGTCTTAATATAAGTTAAAATATAAATAAAACAGAGATAGAGATATATTTCTATTAATGGCACAAGAAACTGAAATATTATTAAAATAATAAATTGAAAGTATTTCAAGGAAAGAAAAGAGTATTTGTTTAAAAAATAACATTTTAAACACATTTACACTAAAATTCATTTACATTTAATGACTTCAATAATCTAAAATTAGAATACTAGAAAGAGTACTTCAGTCAACAGTCGTACAATAACGTCTCGATTTATAGTGTTGCTTAATCAGAATTATTTTCTATAAAAATAACATAATTTATAATTTATAATTTAATTTTGCGTAAAATAATGAAATAGAAAGACTTTTAAGAAAATAAAAAAGGAACATCCTGAAAGAGCATTTGGGTGATTCATTTTCCTCAAACTGAGGATATTTATGGTGACGTAAAGTTACAAGAAAAACCCACCATTTAATGAATATGATTCGAATGGTTGGGAGTTGATTAAAGAAGTTGCAAGTTTGCCATAGGAGACCTCAAATGCAGCGCAATGGGATAGGGACAAATAGCAATAAATTAAAGAGCACTGTCTTTGAATTTTGTCACGACGCTGCACTAGGAAGCAGAAACGAGAAGGAAAAAAATAGGACAAATTATCGTGCAGTACAAACCCAATCCTTGCTATTCTGGGATTACCATAAGATTAGTGTGGGACACACTCAACACATAGCCACTTCCTCTTAAAAACCCTGCTCTATCTGCACCTCCTAATCCAACCAAATATCACATTTTCCTCCGCAATATCCAACACCAATTTGCTCCATATAAAACTGCGAATTAACACTGATAAACCTCAAAATAAATCATTACACTGTTCTAACAAACTCGGTACATAGATACATAGCAGCAGCAACGTACGAAGCAGAGGGTGATAATCTACAAAACTAGGAGGTTTTTCTTCCCCGTAAAGTGTATTAAGTTCCAATCCCAGATTTAAAATCCATAGTAATATTTAGAATAATTGATAATGATAATAGCAAAATGCCAAAAAGTTGTTTCCTTTCATGAGACGGTTTTCATTTTTCATTTCTCATTTTCATCTGAGAGAACCTCCTCACCCTCTCGCTAGTCCTTCAATACAGCGGGGCCCTCTGGGGGTTCCCTTTCCTCCGGTTCATCAGACCCGACGAGATTTCCGACACAGGCGAACACGCCGGTCGGCACGGTGGCCGGAAACCAGACCCGCCGGTTCTCTTCTTCCTCACAATCTCAGTGGTTGCAGTGCAAGCCAGGGTGGTCCTGCAATCCACCCCGCCATACCCTCCGGAGCCTGACGAGGTTCGGGCCGAACCGGCCGGTTCCAGAACCGAGTCAGGGGTCATCAGACCATCGTCGAGCCCAGATTCTGGTAACGGCAAGTAGTTGCACTCGAAGAGGTAACCGGAGAGAGAACCCGTTGTTCTGACGAGATAATTGATCTGTGAGAAAAACAATACAGGTATATGAATGAGAAAAAGACCCGTGAGAGGAAAAAAAAATTATATGCACAAAAAAGGATGGGAATGCATTATATATTAGGAGTAATAAAAGAGGACCTTGCAAGAAAGGGAGCAGAAGTGGTATGGGTCTTGCAGACTTCTGTCACAGGTGCTGCAGAAATTGCCGGAGCCTCTGAAGTTCCTTGTCTGTGGCCTTTGGTTTAAAAATACCACTTTTGCACTGTTGGTTGTGTAGGACTGTAGAGAGAGAAAGTAACCATGTGGGTGTGAGTGATAGAGCTCAAAACATTTCACAAACCCAACCATCCATTTGTGCAACTTCCACCACCCACAATCATGTAAGACAGACATGAAAGGAAAAAAACAAAACATTTAACGAAACTTGATAACTTTGCTCCTTTTAATTAGCTTGCTTGAAACACCAGGTTGAGGGTGAAGTTGCACGAAGGAGATTAGACACCGCCATAATTTTTATTTTTTTTAAGCGTGTTTTTTTAACGAAACTTGATAATTGGCTCAATTATGCCGAATGAACTGAACCTGTGTATGAAAATCAAAGGTAAAAACATACTTGAACCGAAGTGCAGTCAATTAATTTTGCAGCGTCATCCAACCTCACAACATCATGATACACATATCTTCTAATCTGCAAAAAAGGGTGTAAACAGAAGTTAAAAGAATTGAGCATCGGATTTGTTTGCATCTTCTGTGCAACGTAGTGAAAAAACAGTACCTGCAAGAGTCTATGAGAGCGGTGAGGGGACAAACAGTGAGGGCAGAGACTGATGCAACAATCCAAGCAATAGACGTTCTTCTCGTTCTTCTTCGCCTCCTCGTGAATTATGCAAGCGTTGTAGAACTTCTCCGTAAGGAGGACTTGAAGCCAACGAGGAGCATGAGACGAGGAAGGAACGAACTGCACGGGTGACTGAAGGAAGGAACGAAGTGAATTAAAAGAAATTCAGCAAAATAAACAGAAAATGGAAGAACAAAAGAGAAGAAAACAGGAAGCAAGAAAAGAAGCAAAGTGAGAAAGCCTAAGAGGAAGAAAGGACATCCACCATGATTATTTTTTTCCCTTTGCAATTTGAATTTTGAGGAGTGTTTGCGTCAGGAGAGTGAAGCGAATTAAGTTGAAAAGAGGCATAAAAATGGTATAGCTAAAGAAGAAAGCAGTGAGGTGTGTGAAAGGTCATTAAATTTAAGCAGAAAGATGTGTATGAGTGTGTAGTGTGTATGTACCCACCATTGTTTTTGGTAGTGAAATTTGAATTTGGGTGTGTGAGTGTGTCAGGTGGAGAATGGAGAAGAAGGAAAAAGAATTGGGTGTGTGCGAATGGTTATGGAGAAGAGTGAGGCATGATGAGAGTAAGTAAAAACTGGATTTTGAAAAAGGAAGAGAGAGAAAGAGAGAGTAAAAGGAAACGGCGCCTGGCAGCTGAAGATACAAATATTACTGTTACCAAGAAAGAATAGGCGAGAGAAGGAAAGAAAGGATGTGGTAAGGTGAGGAATGGTGGGGAGGGTAGCCACAATTAAAGACAATTCAGTCGTACACTACACTTAATTGCTCCACAAGCTTCATCAAATAACTCATCAAAATCTTCAAATAAAATAAAAATAAATAAATAGATAATCACCAGAAAATCTTACTCTGCATTTTCGATTTGTTTTACCGGTTTATTCATTAATTCACTGTTATTCCTTTTTCTTGTCTGACGATTATAACGAAAATGTGTTTGTGTTGTGGGAAACCACTCAGTTTTGGTTTTGGTGATTTTGGTTGCTGTATGAAATTGAAAGTTTTTATTTTTAAGGCTTGCTATTATATATGTTAATTAACTTTATCTGTTGATTAAAAATTTAAATGATCATTTCGATTATTAAATGCTTGTTAATATATTGTTACTTAACAAATTTTAATATTCATAAAATGAATATTAATTATTTTTATTAAAAATAATATATTGAAAACTAAAATGAAAATTTTTAGAATAGAAAAATATTTTATAAGGATTAGAATAAAAATTGATACATGTTACTGAAAATAAAAAGGTCATTTCAACTTTTGAGATAAAAAGTAAAGGAAGAAACTATAGAAACCAAAATTATAGCTAGTTAATTTTACGATGACTAGAAACATATCTAAGTTTTAATTATATACGTAATTATTATGATTTAAAATGTTTTTTGTTCGTAGGAATTATTAAAAGTGAATTTAAAATAACTAATTTTCTTTGAATGTAATAAAAATAGATTTTATAAAAGAAAAGGTTTATGAATAAAACTAAAACAAAAAATTTTTGAGAAATCACAAACTACAGGTCTTTATACTCAAAAGATCAATTTAATTTTTTTTTTTATAAATTTCAGTTACTTTTTTAACACACCGAAATTTTCAAATACATAGTTCATTTAAAAAACCGCTCAAATGTTTAAATTAATCTTTCACAAGAGTTGTTACTTTTTTTTTCCTTATGTTTAGAAATTTATATTGAAATAAAGACTTATTCCATTTGGATACAATATTTGTTGCTTTCATATTTAAGCACATGAAAGAGAGTAAATAACATTTGCTATAAGTAATTGTAGAAAAAGTGACCAAAATCACACCAAAATATGACAGCTATTTTGGATTATTTATATAGAATAATTATCATAAATAAGAAGAATATTAATTACTTCAAAAAAATATGAAAAAAAATAACATAATTAACTTTTATGTGAATAAAAATATTTAATGATAATAAATTAGAAAATAAACATGGACAGATGTGAATGTAACCATTTTAATATTTTTCTTTTAACTGTCAAATTTGTATTACTTGAATTCAATCAATTATTCAATAATAGACACATTAAAAAATTAATTAATTTCCATGTTATGTCTATAAAATATTTTACAGAACTATAAAATAATTAAGTAAGAATATTATAAAAGTTAATAAATTCATTATAATAAGAATCAATGTTTTATTAGTTAGCACATTATTAGAAAAGTAATATTGCAAACTTTATTTAGCTTGCTATATATTACCTATTTAAGTTTATTTTTATTATCTACATTATTTTGTCGTGAAAATATTTCGTCAGTAATTTCTTATAATTAAAAGCAAATAACCAACATTACATTCACACAAGCAGAATTAAACTTTCCATAACGCAGGTAGAAATTGACTGAAATCCCATAAATAAAGTCTCAAAATACAAAAAAATGTAATTTAAAAGAAAAATCTCATAAATTCTAGATTTATAATAAAGATAAACCTATTCATGATGTTATAAAAAAATATAGCTATATAGTAAATATAAATAATTAAAATCAATTACACTTTTGATTACAGAGTCTACAAACGCCAATTAACTTAAAAGAATAATCATATTTTAGTTG
>Ga0209389_1004145_pt1 | contig 11963 bp, 8 predicted proteins | sample CowpearedBW_FD_187526 | JGI IMG/M metagenome (GOLD analysis project Ga0209389, IMG submission 187526) | Root nodule microbial communities of legume samples collected from California, USA - Cow pea red BW (SPAdes) (version 2) | ecosystem: Host-associated > Plants > Roots > Nodule | place: USA... | reverse complement strand
CTTCTATTAAATCCATATAAACAGGTCTTTGTACAACCAGAAATAAAGATTACGATGCTAGTTGCTTTGAATTGATAACTAAGATTTTATGCAGGTTTGATCTCGATGACTACTGATATATGATACACTTAGATTTTTTAAGATTTTTCTATATTGTAATTCTGGTTACATAAATTCATAATTATCTTATACTCTTATATTTAAGTATTTGCAAATGAAAAAAAAGATATATTTGTTCTAAGGTTGTTTTTCCTTTCTTATAAACAACTCTCATAAGTCTTTTTATTTTCTCCCGTGATAAGTCTGAATATTAAAATATACGGTGCATAAACCAACTATTAATTCTATGATTAAAATAAAATAAAATAAAAAAGATTAAAATAATTTGGTTACGAGGTGGGAGTCAACTTAGCATACCAGGGGGTGAGAATAGCAATGTTTTAGTGGCCCATTGTGGCGGGCTTCAATATTCCCGGAGAGCGAGTCGGTTCGCATACGCATGCGCTGACGTAACATTTCTTCTCGGTTTCTCTTTCTTCGTACCTTATATATATATCATCAACACGAGGCACTAAAATTATTCACCAAAATTATTGTGACATACAGATCAAAGAGCAGAAAAAGTGAGACATCAAGATGGCTCTTGCCAAAGCTAAGGAGATTGTGTCGTCCAATTCCGTTGTCGTTTTCAGGTCTCTCTTGTTTTTCCTTTCATTTCTGTTATGTGAATTTGAACGATGCTGGATCCATTTTTTCTTTAACCGTGGTTTCTGACTGCGTCTGCAGCAAAACCTATTGCCCTTTCTGCGTCAGAGTGAAGCAGCTCTTCGATAGCCTTGGCGTCACTTACAAGCTCCTCGAGTTGGACGTTGAACGTGAGTGTCTTTTCGTTGCTTTTCCTTTTCGCTAAATCCCTTTACTTTTGTTCCTGTGATAAAAAAAATTAATATTCGTACCGCGTGCACTACCGAGGTTATTGTTTTTTAAGGAATCTCTGTTCAATAAGGACACGAGATTCAGCCGGTTTTCAATTATTTAAGACCGCATGGTTTTTTCGATTTTGAACACTAGGTTTGTCGCTATCTGATTTCTTTTTTCTTATTTTTTCGTTATCCTCCTTGCTTGGGAGAAATTTTGCTAGATCCAGCTTGGCTTTCACGTAATTTTGATTTTCTGGTGTAAAAATAGTTGTTGAGGAATGCGGTAAAACATTTGACATCTGTCAATCCCTTTCACAGCTACAGAATAATGATTTTGTACTATATGAGCCTGTTTCTATCCCAGCTAGAAGAGCTTTTGAGAATTTTTCCTCTGTAAAAAGCTCTGAATGAATATGAAGGCTTACTTCTGAAAGTCTATTTCAGTAGAAAAAAAAATCTCCATAGCCCTTTTACCTTGTATCCCAACAGGCCTTATATTCGTTTTACAAGATGTCATGTTTTCTTGTCCACAAGAGCGCTGTAACATTTCCTTCTAATATATATATTTTTGGGTTCAAATTTAGTGTATATGCAGAATATTGTAATAGAGAATTTGATTCTGACTTTTCTCTTGTCGCGGCTTTTACTTACGCTACTCCTAGGTTGGTAGTGAACTATAGGGTGGACAGAAACCAATTTTCTTGATCCGAGGATTTTATTAAAAATTCAGTATATTTAAAATCGATTTAAATTTCAATTATATCTATTTTTTAAATATGGATTTTCAAAAAGTCCAATTCAATTTTTCAATTTAAATATTTAGATGGGTTAGATTAAAACTCGAGATGGAGTAGTTCAAATTTGGATGTATTCAACTAATTGCCGTGATCTTACACAAAATTTGATTGTATTCAACTTAATTTACCGTGATCTTACACAAAATTTGATTATATTCAGCTGAGTCGACCTTGATCGAAATTTGATTATATTTAACTTTGACTGAAATTTTACTGAGTTGGCTTTGTTTAAAATTTGGTTGTATTAGGCAAATTAAATCCGACAAAATTAGGTCAAATTTAATTAAGTCGATCTCGACTGAAATTTTGTTAAGTCGGTCTTGGCCTAATTTTGGTCATCGTCGTTGTTGATTGAAATTTGGTATGTGGTCAAATTTTATCCGATTAGTCTTGGCCAAAATTTGTACATACTCGGCTGAGGACAAATTTGACCGAGTCGGTTCCAATCAAAACTCGGCTGAATTAGATTAAGTCGATCTTGATCAAAATTTGGCCGGTTCAACCAAAGATGAAATTCGACTGAGTTAATCACAACAAAAGTTTGCTAAATTCGATGGTTTGATGACCGGAATATGGCTATAGAAAACTCTGTTATTGATTAAATTGAGCTGATTTACGGTTCCAAGTTATTTTTCTGATAATAAATCTCATTGGTTTTGCTTTAGTCGTGTGGAAGCTAATGGCTTTTCACAGAAATGTATGGAATTCAGTATTTGGATTTCTTTTATCTGTGAATTTGCACCCTGGTCTCCAACAGCTTCCTGCAACCTATAAGAAAGAAATGGGTTCTGGGTGAATCTTGTGTCTTTCTCGTTACTTGCTGCACGGTGCAGTGAGTGAAGAGGATTTATGAATGTGAATTTTGTGTTAATCATAGTGGTTGAACTGTTGCAGGTGATGGAGCGGATATCCAAGCAGCATTACATGAGTGGACTGGTCAGCGAACTGTGCCTAATGTGTTCATTAGCGGAAAACACATTGGTGGCTGTGACGGTAAGATTTAGATACTTATATAGATCTTCGCGAGTTTCTTAATCTTTAGAGTTTTCATTCAGTTGGCTAAACTTTTTGTGCTTCTGCGCAGACACAACTGCACTGCACAATCAGGGGAAGCTGGTGCCCCTGCTGACTTCAGCTGGAGCTATTACCACCAAATCAACTGCTTAAAGGAGCTCGATTCCTTGTTTAGGTAGTTAATTAGCATAATAAAAATCCACCCACTTGTATGGGTTGGATTTTATTGTAGTCCTTGAAGTTACCGTGTTTGTTCCTGTGTGACCTGTGTGACTCTTTCCAAATCGTTGTTACTATGTGAAGTAAGGAACTTAAGTTGCACCATATAAATAAATCTACTTATGCAAGGTGCAAGGCTTGGTCTGTAGAAACTAGTGGTAATAAATTTGTGCAGTGTTTGTGACTGTGTTATGCATTTGCTTATAAAGGTAAATTATATCAGGTTATAATTTACAAATGATGGGCGCAAATTCACTGAAGAATGACATAATTTGAATTAGATTTTTTGATATTAAATTATATAACGAACAACTAACTATATACCGGGAGATAAGACTCGAGTAAATAAACAACTTTCTGAACCTGGTTATTTTAGTAGAATGCTGTTCTCATCAGTTGATATATATGTACGACAGAAATGGGAACTTCTCTATCTAATGAATGAGTAATCGATTTTGAAATTGTCCGTCCTGCACCCTACCTTTCCCGAAGAATATATGCTTCAACAAGCATCACACAGAGGTAGATTCATACAATAAAAACCTTTGATAAAATATTCACTCGTAGTCCAGTGGACGGATAAAGTACATTAAATAGTTTGTTTTAGGAATTGGCGACTTATCCATTCAATGACTTTGACATCGGACATTCCCAAAATATATAGTGTACTGGGTCGAGTGAATTCAAAATATAGATGCCTATTAGCATTCCGACCTTTCTTTTGAGTGAATTCAAAATATAGATGCCTATTAGCATTCCAACCTTTCTTTTCCTTTTAGGGTCTGTCCAAAAGGAATTTGGTCGAGTTGATTGTATTCGACAGAGTTAATCCTGTATGAAATTTGGTCGAGTTGATTCCAATTCAAATTTAACCACATTGGTTGAGTTAGTTCTGAAAAAATTTGGTCATAATTGGTTGAGTTATCCACAACTAAAATTTGGTCATATTCAATCTAGTTAACTTTGACTAAAATTCGGTCGAATTCAGTTAACTTTGACTAAAATTTGGTCGAATTCAATCAAGTTGATCTTGATAGAAATTTGACCGAATCAACCCCTAGCCTAAAAGAGTCAACCCTCGGTCCAAATTTGTTAGCATTCAGTCGAGTTAACTTGGTATAAAATTTAGCCGTTTCAGTTGAGCATGTTGTGATTGAAATTTCACACAGGCTAAAATTCAATGTAATCAACCCCGAATTTAGTCGAGTTGGTCTTGGCCCAAATTTGATCCTATTTAACCAAGTCGGTCCAAACAAAATTTGGCCGAATCGATCTTGACTAGAATTTGGTGTATTCAACCATATTATCTCTGACTGAATTCTAGTCGTATACAGCTAAATTTACTGAGTCAGTCCTAACCAAAATTTGGATATATTTTTGGGTGAGTCGGTCTCAACTGAAATAAATTTGCTTACATCAATCCTTACCAAAACCATGTCGATGTCGATATCGACCAAAATTTGACCGGTCTCGACCAAAATTTGATCAAGTTGGTCATGACCGAAAGTCGATCGAGTTCGTCCCATGATGAAATTCAGTAGAGTTGGTCCAACCAAAATTTGGTTAAATTCAATTATGTCCCCATAGGAAACATGTTTTAGAAAATTTAATATAAATTTAGGTATAAAAAATAGATTCTAGATTTTGAACTTGAGTCAAATATTTGAATTTAGATTTAAATCTTGATCCAAATATTTGAATTTAAATTTAAAAAAATTCAAACTAATTCTATTAAAAAAGTAGATTTGGATCAAAAATATAATTTAATCATTCAAATCTAAAATAAAATTTGGATAAAAAATATGATCTAATAATTTGAATTAAAATAGATATGAATTGGATCATTAAAAATCTAATCCATGACACCCTAATTAAGAAAACAAATTTGTTACAAGTCCTTAAAGACCCCTATTGGTCTAAATAGACGATGTTTTAGATGGTTGCTTCTGCGTCATCAATGTCATCCCTCCAAACTTACTTGAACTTCCTTCATATTTCAGTAAAGAAATTTTATAAAAAACTACCGATTAAATTTTGAACCCTTACATTCCTACTCCATAACATACGAGAACTCTATCCTGACTCTAGGTTCTAGCTTATCATCATCTGCATAAGAGTATATTGGACAACCAAACTCCTTAATATTGAGTAATCTACTAACATATCCAATCATATCTTAATAGAAGTTTCAAATTCATTGACCAGAAAAAGAGACCAGTTCACCAAAACACATGTTGTACTAACAACTTCAAACTAATACCTTCCGTCAAGCGTTAAGTGAGACAACATATACTTACATGTCTCGCAATGGCTTCATCTTTGTAGAAATTGTCAAACTCTTTGATATACAGTTCTAACCCATTATTTGTTCCTAATATAAAGAATATTACTATGAATGAACCAATATAAAAAAATTGTAATTTTCTCCTCTTTTTGTATAAAGAATATTTGCATGGTTAGAACTACTAACCACTAACCACTAACCATAGCCATTGAGTGAATGAACCAACATAAAATATTTGTACGTATAGATGTGCTTGTGTGTGTGTATATTTTTTCATGTGATCAGTTTATAAAGGTGTAAATGAACACACTTGTTATCATGTTATGCATTTAAATATTTATCAATAAACAATCTTTTTATGATACACATAACAGTTTTATTTTAAAACTAGTTAACGCATTTTCAGTCCAACTATATCAAATCTCCCAAGTTTGGAAAAAAGAGAAACTGCTCGATTAATATCTTATATCCCTATACTTAAGACAGTAGAAACTAAAAAAAGATTGAAGAGGGTATGAATGGGGATTAAATGAGATGCATATGGTGTTTGTGGGGAGTAAAATGAATAATTTTTAAAATCCTAAAATATATACAACTACAAATATTAAATGAGTAATTAAGCAAAAAACAATACAAACGATGTTGTATAGTTACTTTAGCAAAAGTGGGCATATACCATTTCTGCGGACTATTGTGATATTGAACACAAATCTATCTGCGGACCATGAGTTGATGAGTGACACACTGGTACATCGATAATCACACAGTAAACATGATTCCTAGTTCCTACATAAATCCTGATTCTACTTTGCTCTCAAAAGCAGTTGTATGGTAGCAAAATTAAAGTTGGTTTTGGAAGTTTCACTTTACCATGTTGACTGAATATGACTAATTTGTTTGAGCCATGAGCAAGTAACAAACCTCAACCATCCACAGTGCAGCTGGGAGAGCCATATTCTGGCTCTTTAGGGGGACCAAGTCTGATACCACTCAATCTTTAGAACTGAGTGGAGGAAGGGAACCATTTCGACAAGAAATAATGTTTGGTATCTACAATCAGCTTAAACATGGCATAACATGGAATATGTAGCAACGCAATCAACAAGTACCTACAGGTCATGAAGAACACATTGGATTAGACATTCATTGGGAAAGAGGAAATAAAATGACTCAGAAATAATCCTGGGGATATGTGTTGCTAATAAGAACCACGAAATTAGAATATAAGCAGTTCCAATTGTACTAGTAATGGAATCTCCTGTCTGAACCCAAGTTACAATAAGAACAAATCGGAGAATAAGCAACAAAACCAATTTTATCTGTAATTTCGTATAGTGCATTGTAGCATGGACTCGACTTCCGATTTACTTGTTTGGCTAAGGTTTTCAACTTATAAGGCTGAATCCTCATAATACCACATCCCAATAACGTCGTATTCAATTTCCCTAATATGCTTATCAACCAATTGCTTCAATCCTATTTTGAGCCTTTAGCAGTTCGTGTTTCAACTCTTCCCACATGCCATTCCTCTCAACTGTCATTCAGCTTACTAATCTTCATAGAGGTTGACTGACATCTCCTTTAACTAGTGTTGTGGGTGACTCACATACAATGCCTTCAAAGAAATCATTTTAGTGGCTGAATAATAATTGGTGTTATACCAGTATGCTACCCAACTCAACCACTTACGGCCCATTGTTTTGGTTTTGTTCCTGTCAAACATCTGAAATTAGTTTTTGGCATCGATTCCTGTACAATGAACCGTGTCTTTTATTCTGTTCTAGTACGCTGATTCTTCTTTGGCTGAAATCAAATGACCCAAATAAATCCAACAAAGATGTTCTTCTATTTGTTGGAAAACAACAAATTTCCCGTACGATTTGTAACACCAATTTCAAGGGCTCTATGTTACTCTTTTCCATGTAGGTTGTAGATCAGCATGTCATCGAAGAAAACTAGATAAATTTCCTTATACGGGTTAAGGACTCTAATGATAAGAGATAGGAAATGTCCATTAGTATGGGCAAATGACGTGACCAAAAATATTCATAATGCTCTAGAGACGAACATTGAGGATTTGACAATTCACTTTTAGGTTGATGGCATGATCCTGGTCCCTCAATGACAGAAGACTAGTTTGTCCCAAAAAGACATTGATGAATTCGAGAGACCTCTCCTCCTTACAACTTATGAATCAATTCTTAACTTCAACTACCACCCTTTATCCTCCTATTTATTAGCTATTAAGTAACAGCTGTGTTTCCCCTCCATTAGCCCTTACATACACTTTGTTAACTACTTTTCTTCTATTAATACTCACCCGTAAAACTTTAACCTTGTCCTCAAGGTACAAATCTAGAAAACGAAGTTGAAGGCCTTCAAGTGTTTCCCATGCATGGTCACAATCAGATGGCTGAGCCCACTTCACTAGAACTTCTGCATGCACCTCCCTTTTGTAATGCAACTTCAGGATATCTTGCAATTGAGGTTGAATTTCCCAATCTTCAGTAAAACTCTAGAATTTGTTGCGGTTCATAATCAGCTAGATTTGCTTTCTTTGACTTGCAAACATGGAAAATTGGATGGATCTTTCATTCAAAAGGCAAAGGGAGTTAATATGCACTGGACCTACTCTTTCTGACACCTGAAATGGGCCGTAAAATCATGGAATCAATTTCTCATTCCTCCTCTCAGCCAAAGTCTTCCATATATGAGAGACAACCTTTTTTACTTTTGTATAAGCAATAAAACATTTATTATACAAATTTCTTACAAGGGGCAGCCTTGAGACGAATCTAATCTCTTTGCTCTAGTTATACATCCCTCCTATGCTTATCTACTTGCTTATACATCCTTTGTTGCACCACATTCAGTTTCTGTTTTGCAGCTGATTAAGGAAAATATCTCTGCTTGCCATCATCGAATTTACTGCTTCAACTGTAGATCGAAAAGTAGGCCCTTAATGGTGGGTGAGAGGTTCCTTCTCCATATGATGCCTTCAAAGGAGTCATCCTAATGGAGACACTAAGTTTGGTATTAAACCACAATTTTGCCCAACTCAACCATTTATGCCAAGAACGTGGTTTATCTCATCCAGAACAATGTAGGTATGATTCAAGGCATCTATTGGTCACCTCAGTTTGGCCATCTGTTTCTATGGGAAATATTAACTTTACTTGAATTTGGTACCCGCCATCTTGAACAATTCTATCCAAAATTGGATAAGGAAATCAGTATCTCTGTCAGATGAAATTATTTCTGTAATAAATGCTTCAAGCACCTCTTATCAGTAAAGGTCTAACACCACCAAATGGGCATATTTAGTGAGTCTATCTACTAACACCATGATTGTACCCTTGCCTTGTACCCTAGGTGGCCCACCATTAAAATCCATAGAAATCCATATAAGTGTAAAGAAATTGGCAAGGGATGTAATAATCTTGCACAGGACAATGTCTCATTTGTTTTGTCGGTAAGTATCACACTTGCCTATAAAGTGATTGACGTCATTGTCCATACCTTCCCAGTAAAAAACAGATGAAATGTGCTTGTGGGTTCTAGAAAAACACAAATGACCACCCTGGGGAATGAATGAAACCTTGATGAAATGGTAGGAAGCTCGGAAAACTACTTAGGCAACTCCAATCTATCCTTGTGGAATAACCATCATCTTTCAAGGAGAAATTGGTAACGGGGTGTGACCACAACATGACTTGTTATCTCCTTCAATTTCCTTCATCCAACTCCCATTCAGCCACATTTAAACTTGCATGCATGATCTACCTGCATAGAGCCTTACTTTCTCTATTTGAACTTCCCAGATTGTACTCCACTTCGAAGTAAAAACCGAGCAAAATGGAAGTCCAATTAAATTGATCCTCCCTCAACCGTTTTTATCTGTCAGAAATTTCAAGCTCCTCTAATCTGATTTGATGGTAAAATGCTGACCAAGAAGACAATGTCTCCATTTCTACACTACCATCACAATGGCCATCGAGTCTCTTTCATGAACAGATTTTGTTGGGCCCTTGGAGATAACTGTTGGCTGAAATAAGAAACTGGTCTTCCTCCTCGATTGCTTCACTTTCAAACATAAATGGCTTGAAGAAATCCTAGACAGCCAAAACCGGCAAAAAATTCAAGATCCCCCTAGTGCCACAAATTACTTTGGGTTTCAACCCCATTCTATGATCTTCCCGATCTACTTTTCTCATCCACGTTGTTCCCCTTTCCTAAATAGTTAAATTTCTTCCTTCCATCAAGGCCTTGACAATGAGATTCCATAGTGATCTCGGATTATACAACTTCAGCTCTACTTGCATTTCTTCCTTCAACCCATTAATGAATATGCTCTCCAAACACTATTCGCTTTTTCTTCTTCATTGGAACTATGAACATCTCGAACTTCTCCCCCATAATCAACGACCGTCTTTCTTGTTCTAAGACTCAACAATGAACCCATAATACCTTCTCTCACCTCAACCATCTCTCTCTCCAAAAAATTTGGCATACCTCACCCCACTATTCTCAGATAGGCAGTTAGTTAAGCATTTCTCTCGCCTGATTTTGATTCTGCGCATTGCCCTTTTTGCCTCCTAACATATACCTTATTCTATTAGGGGTTACATCAATTGCCCGCAAAGGCGATGACCACAAAGTTCATTGTATCCAAACTGTCACTTCCTTTCACAATTCTAAAGTACATTTTACAGAAAAAACTCAGTAATAAAACCTAACATAAAAAGGCAATACGCTGTTCCCTCAAACCCGCAAGTTTTGCTCGAAAAAATTTCAAATAAGTTTTCCACCTTGTCAATTAATTTGAAAATATCCAAATGAATATTGTAGAGAAAAATGGCATACCACAATGGAGAATAGGGTGATTCCAAAGTAAGGAAGGGGTATGGCCACCTGTAGTAATCATAATTATCATATTGTTAGTAAAACCAGTGCGTCTGGAAAGTTTGACATCCAAAGCATTGCGTAGCTTACCAAATCCAGAAAAAGGCATGAATAGTCCACTGGAAAATGACATATATACTTGTCCATAACACGAAGAAAGACATTCCGAACCATTGTACTGGCTGAAACATAGATTAAATTAATTCAAAATCTTTCCTGCAGTTACCCCAAATAAGAATCTCAAGAAAACATGAAAATATTCACCAGACAATTTAGAGCTGCGTCTCCAAGGAGGAAAAAAACATTTAGTGTATGCATGTTCACTGTCATCTACACAAGATGCAGAACTGATAAGATTTTATCATTAGGAGATAAGAGAAGGAAAAAAGAAGTCTTATCATAATCAATGATATAGCATAATATCTTGCTTTATTAATTTTGTAAAAGTCTACTTTGTATGTGGTTATTATAGTGAAAAACAGAAAAAACATAAGGGAGAGTTGAATTGTGTTTTAACATTTTTTGTAGTTTTTCATAAGATTTTAACAAACTGAGCTTTAAAGACTTCACTTTCTTTAAGTTAGCTTAACAAATATAACATACAATGTGATAGCTTAAGCGGGGAAAGATTACTCATTGCTTTTATACAGGTTTGTTTAATAGCGCATATTATGTTCAGTTCTTAACCAACTAGTCAAGTACCACTAAGTAAATTATTATTGTGAAATACAAACAATTATTATTTCGGATCGCAATATTATTTTGGACTATAGTCACTCTTGACTAATCCCACCAAGTATTCTTTGACACTTAGTTACTCCTGGATAAAAACCTCGAGTACTTTTTCTGATCTTTTCCTTATCGTATGGTTAACACTATCAAGTATTCTTTCAACAAGTCACTCTTGGATGACCAAAATATTCTTTCAATGAACCACTTCTAGATAAAGAAAATCGTCTTGTGATCAGATATCAGTTTTCACTCATTTAAAAAAGATAGCATCTTTCAACATTTACCGGTTAAGCTCTCTCTACTAGTTTGCTAAATGTTTGCTAAATGAAAACAAACAAAGTTATTACAAAACTTTAGGGCATAGAGAAAAATCAACAAAGTTTTAGCACTTGAAAACAATGACTATTCTTTTTTCCTTCTTCGAGAAGTGACTATTCTGTATTATTCTTTAATCGTTTGTCAATCTTGAAAGTTGAGAAACATTAAATGTGCTTCATGAAACATTAATTGCCCTTCCCTACTTTAGGCAAGATCCTTGATAGCTAGATCTCCCTAGATTGCATAGCTTTTTACTCCAAATCATGGTAAAGTGCACATCGTACTGTCCAAACAATTGGACCAGAGTTGAAATATGCTTGTGCTAGGATAATTGGCAGACAAAACAACTTTAGCTTGGTTCCAAAACGATATTTGAAAAAAACTTGTATTTGACTAGATTCTTATCGGCACAAATGGTGAAGACATTCACTACAATACAGAATTAAGCTTCAAGAATATAATTTTTGTTTACCTTGACATAAGGTCTATTTGCACTTTTCATTTAATCATCACAATGATTTATTAGATGAAGTGGAAAGAATCTGCTTGGTGCTTTATCACTTATCAGATAAAGCACTTGTAATTTTCTGCAAGATTTGTTTATAGTGTATCAGATGCATATACTTCATGTTCTATGCTTTCTAGTATTCACTTAATCAAAATCAAATGTTAAGTTTTGTTCTAACAATTATTTATTTCTGTAATTAAGAGTTATGATCTTCAATTGTTTCAGATTATTGACATTCTCAATGTATTTGTTTTTTTTTATGGCAAATG
>Ga0209389_1004141_pt1 | contig 11966 bp, 3 predicted proteins | sample CowpearedBW_FD_187526 | JGI IMG/M metagenome (GOLD analysis project Ga0209389, IMG submission 187526) | Root nodule microbial communities of legume samples collected from California, USA - Cow pea red BW (SPAdes) (version 2) | ecosystem: Host-associated > Plants > Roots > Nodule | place: USA... | reverse complement strand
ATGTCCGTGAAAACTTGTTGTGCAAAAATCTTTAAAGTGTTCGCCATATAGGTAGTTAGTCATTGCCATTTAAAGTTGCAGCCTTAGTCAAACCAAATTATTTTTGAACTTCATGTGCTTCCCATATCTTTCCTACACAAAATAAGTTCTACTGATTTTTTAATAATAAAGATTGGTGAAAAGAAAATGCCAATGAAGTTGCAACCTGTCCGTGAGAACCTGTTGTGCAAAACATTGTACAACATTTGCCATTCAAGTAGTTTCGGATTGCCATTTAAACATGCATCCTTTATGAAACCAAATAATTTTTTAAATTTACGTGCTTCCCAAATCTTTCCTACGCCAAGAAAGTTGTACTGATTTTTTAATAAAAAATTTTAGTGAAAAGAAAATGCAAATGAAGTTCCCACCTGTCCGTCAAAACCTGTTGTGCAAAATATTTCATCGCGTTTGCCATATATGAAATTTGTGATTGACATTTAAACTTGCATCCTTGTTTTCATTGTTAGGCATTCAAACATCCTTCCATTTTTTTGAGGAACTTATTTCTGAACATTATGAGCATGCCACAACGTCATAAGACAAAACAAAATCTAGTGATTTATTTGCAGCCCACAACATGCATAGACCCAATAATGCACTGAAATAACGAAAACATGTTGTTCAATATGACTAACTGAGTTTGCCATATAAGTACTTAGTGTTTGCCACTTAATTAAAAGTTGAAATCCTAAACATTTATACATTAAACAAACATGGTACTACGTCAAAACATTCAGACATGAAAACAAACATAAGTTATCAATTGTCATCATTCGATGATGTTGCATTTGATGTTTGCCCAAGATCAGTTGAAGGTACTTCATGTAATGGAGGTTTTAGTTGAAGGCACGAAGTTGTCACAGATATCACAAGGAGCACGTCAGTTTCCAATGAAAACCCTAAACCCCAAAAATACATTCAACTCCAAGAAGCCATGATTTCCAATCAAAACCCTAAACCCCAAATTGATTTATAATCGAAAATCCTAACCTGCAACTTCAATGCTTTCCGTCAACCACCGTCGGGAACGTTCCGCTGTGATTTCGTCTACCACCGTCGGGACGAACTGCTTTCTTGTAGGTGGAATTTGATGTGCAACGATAAATGCAACGGAAAGTTTAATCAATGGAAATTTGCAGAAGAATGGTTCTCTCACCGTGGACAAGAAAAGCTTTAAGAGCGGGCCAAAAATGAACTCCAACGCGGGAGCAGTTCTGTGAGAGACAATCCCATTTTTTGAACCACGTCCCTTTTCTTCAATTTCTCTCTCACACGTGCAGTTTCTCATTTTTTAACTCAAAAAAATCATTTAATATATGCCACGTCAGTTTGTCAAAAACTTTGTAACATTTACTTTGTCAAACAATCGTTTTCCTTTGTATAAGATGAAAATGCTGGAAATTAACAAGAAGGTTTATTGTTATGCAATCTACTCACACCTATACACCTATCCCACATATCCCACACAGTTTTGGTCATTTTACAAATAAAGAAAAGATGATTTATGCTCTCCTCAATTTTTTCACACAACTCGCATGAGATATTCTCTAAATGTCTTCCTTTGTTTGCAAGCTTTGTCTTTGTTGTCACCTTATTATTTGTGCCTTCAGAATCAAGTTTAAACTCTACAAGGTTTTAAAAACTCTATTATCTCCTCGTTTATATTACCTCCTCGTTTATATTACTTCATAGAGTATTGTATCCGGACCTTACTATGTATGCAATGGCAATCTTAGTTAGTGTATGAGGGGCCTTGTCCCCTAAACTTTTTTTGCATTAATATATGTTAATATATAATAATATTTTATTGTTTTAAAACATGTAATATATAATAACATTTTTTATTGTTTAAATATAATATATATATATATATATGTATATAATATACTTTTATTGTTTTAATATATATTATTCATTAATATATAGGCCGTGTCAAGGATAAAATCACTAAAGTCATTCGTTTTAGGCCTAAAATAAAAGTTCTCAAAAAAAAATTACTACTAATATTTTCCTATTAATAATTAATTATAAAATTGTTTTTAAGAAAAAAGCCTCAACAAAATATTTTTATATTAATATACCTCTATTAAATTAATTATAAATTTATGTTTGAGATAAAAAAGGAAAAATAATATTTTATTACTAATATAATTCTATTACATTAATTATAAGTTTATGTTTGAGAATAAAATTTAATTAAATTATTATTAGTGTATGTTAATTTTTATTGGTATTAAAAATAATAATAATGAATTAAAACATTTATTTAGTAAATTATAATTTTGTTTACAAAGAAGATAATGATTAACTATTTTTATTCGCTTATAATATTATTTTCTTCTTTTATCTTTTTATCTCCTTGTCACTTCTCTTATCTTTCTTTACTTACTTCTCTTCTAGGGTCTTGGCATATTACATTCCTTAAATCTCATATTGTCCGTGTGTACCAATTTTTCACCCTCATTTTTTGTTAGTGTGTTTTTCCTTTCTATTTGTGTTGTTATAGTTTTTATTCTGTTTTGGATTTGTACTAAAATTAGAAATATGTTTCTTTTGTCTAGTTTAGTTTTTTGGTATTTTTCGATTTACGAGTTTCAAGAGTTTTTTTACATATATTTTGACGAGGAATTGAAATTTTTCTACAAAATTATTAATTAGATTAGGGTTAGTCTTTTGGTAGATAATAGATTAATTGGAGTGTAATTCAAAGTTGATTTTTCTGTAGATAGATAATTTAAGTTTAGGGAAAAAAAACTTACTATCAGGTTGAAAAGAACCTAAGTTTATTGAAAAAACATATTAGATGCAAAAAAAAACAATTTGATGAAAACATTGAGAATAGAATTGTAAAATCTTTTCAAGAATCGTTTAGAATTGATTTATTTTTTGTATAGTTAGATAAAGAAATTACCACACTTTAGAGTATATTTGAACAATTTAAAATATATGAAGATATTTTTTGTTTTTTATGTAGTGTTAAAAATTAAAGTTACTAGATGGTACATTTTTGCAAGAAAACTGCTTAAACTTTAAATAATCTTTAAAACATGATAATTTGTTGGATAATAATGGATTTGATTTATTTTCATAATTAAATATCTTAAGAGAAATTATAGATTTGAAAAATGATAAACCAATTGATATTCTTAATTATATAAAAAAATAGATTCTTTCCCAAAAGCATATGTAACTTATAGAATAATATTAACAATTTCAGTGTCAGCAATATCTCAAGAAAGATTAAATGGATTACCCTATTGTCTATTGAAGAATAAATGTTAAATAAAATTAATTATGATAATTTAATAAATAATTTTGTATCAAAAAAAGCTCAAAAATAAATTTTAAATAAAAGGTCTCCATTTTTAAGTTTGTTTTAGGTCTCTCAAACTCTTGATCGCTCTTGTTTATGTTTTATTATATTTAAATATGAATACTCAAAAAATTATTTTTCTTATAGATAAAATTCAAACAACTATTAAATTTGAAAATATAAAAATATTTATCATGATTTTTTTACTTATTTTCTGTCGTCATTATTTAATAAATTTTTTACTAATTTACTAATATCAAGAGAAAACTAATTTAAAATTTTAACTTCACAATTCAACTTCACTATTTTATTGTGGGTGTACTTAAAATGAATTTTTTATTTTTTCCGTTATGATTTATCAAAAACATGATTTTAAAATGAAATGAGAGATAAATTTCATGCACACAATATGATTATTTATATTAAAAATGAAATAGCTAAAAATTTTAGTTTTAATTTACTTAATAAGGAATTCAAATAATTTATAGTTATAATTATATTAAAATACATATTCATTTTTGTTGTAACTAATAATGATTAAATATATAAATTTTGAATATATTATTTTGACTCTCCCAAAATTATTAGTCAACTTCTGTCAGTGTGTGTATGATCCATCTTATGCGTTGTCCCATACCTAAGAATCCTCATAATTACTTTTAGGAGTTTGGCAATTTATGAGTTCCAATAATTCTTGTTCTTAGGTTGTTTCTTAGACTAGTCTAGCTCTTCTCCAAGTTAAATTTCATACTCACATGTTATCTTTAAAATTTGGAATTGCATACAACCTATAAAACCTACAAGAGAGTGTTATTCCCCCTACCCATTTGTCCTATCAAAACTTAATTTTGTTCACTTCCCCCACTCTTCACACAACTTTGTTTTCAAACCAATTATGTTGTTGGTAGTATCTACAAATAGAACATGGGTCTTTCTATAAGACCAATGGAATTAATTAATAAATGAGGGTAGTGGAAGCCTTTATGACATTAAATTCTAAATTGGATGATGTGGAAAAGTACTAGCTTAAGTGGTTGAGAGTACTTTATTATGTGAAAGGATTTGGGTTCAAGTCCTATGTATGTCAATTGTGTATTATTTATTTGCTATTATTTTTAAATTACATTGATCATGATTGAGAATAATATAATCTTTTGATTATATTAGTTATCATAAAATGTGAAGTGGTTGAATAGTTGAGCCTTGATTTGGCTTTGGTGTGGTTGTGGGTTCAAGCCTTTGAGAACTCGAATTAAACTTTATTTTTGCTAAACTTAGTTTTGGCATGGATATGAAAGGGTAGATGAAACCCTAGTAGGGGGATGGAAAATAGTATCTTAAGTGTGCGACTCATGCTTGGAGATGGGTTTCTAGGTTCTTGAGAGAGGAACCACCTGGCAGCTGGGGATGTGCTGTCAGGCGACACATGTTCCTGAGGATTTCTGGGTTTTCAGTTGAATTACTTGGCGGTGACGAACACCCGCCAGGCATAGCAAATCAATTTTTGGGTCGATTATGGTGATTTTGGGGTTCCGGATTATCTTTGCTTGGTGGGAAATGTGTTGAAACCATAAATTGATTAAAAAGAGATGAGAATTTGTGGAATTACACTGCAAAGCGAAAGATTGAGTGAAATTGGTTAGGTATGACGATTAAGGTTAACAGAATTGAGTTTTTTATGATTAGGAAGTAATTATCGTGAAACTGAACCGGAATCCATGATGGAAGTAGTTAGGGTTGATTATAGTACCACTGTTGTTGCGTTCGCGAGTGAATCGAAGGAGATTGGACAGGGAACGTGAAAGGGGAATGAAAGAAGTTGTTAGGTGGTGAAACAGAACCTAGAATTTTCTAGGACTAACGCACCGCCTACGGGTTATAGCGTACTACTAGGCGACATCGCGACACCAGGAGCATTTCTGGGGATTTTGAGTGTGCTGGGTTGGGTTTGGTGTTGTGGTGATTTTGGGTGTGAAATGGTATTAATTAATGAGAGGAAAAATCCCTTTGGACTATTTCGAGAGTCGGAAAGGAAAATTATATAATGAAAGAATATGGGAACTAAAGAGGGGACTGGAGCCATGTGATTTTAAGTGTACTGTGGCTACGGGATATTAAGTGTTCCTCATAAGCCTAGCTAGTAGTGTGGAGGGTTGACTTAGAGAATTTGACAATTTGAGCATAGGGAACAAATAGCATTTTAAATGATAAAACATGATATATGGTTGTGATGTAGGTATGAATGGACTATTCCCATGACTGTTAGGAACAGGTTGGAAAGATGGAAACATAAGTGTTGATATGCTAATGAAAGTAGGTCTTTAAATAAGAATTGGATTGTTAATGAAAATGAGTAAAAATGGTAAGTATTTAGATAATGAAGGTGTATGACAAGAAGTATGCTAACTGGAATTGACTCATACAGTATGTGACTAAGATATGATTGCAGAATGAATAAGTAATGTGAAAGGTTGTGTGAGTTAGTGAGCTTGAACCTAAACTAAAACCAGTACTGTGCAAGTATTGGTGTGGTGCCTAGCGGTGGGGATTGACCCGCCAGGCGAAAGCATAAAAATAGTGGGTTTTGAATCACGATGGCGCTTGGCGGTAAGGAGGGGTGCGTCAGGCGGGGTTTGCGGTCCAGTGAGTCCTAAGGTGTGTGGCGCCTAGCGGTAAAGGAAGTCCCGCCAAGCGATAGTTACAAAGGCAGTGAAGTTCTGAGATGCTACGCGCTTGGCGGTACGTGTCCCTCACCAGGCAGTCTAGAAACCTTGGGCACCTGGCGCCTAGTGTGTAGCGCCAGGCGGTATCGAGAAGCACGCGGCTTTGCTTGCTTGGATGTTACGTGATCTACAAGGCTTTTGCTGATGCTTCAAAGGTGGATTGCTGGTGTTCCTTGAGTTGAGCTCGGAACGTATCCCTTGAGTTGAGCTCGGTATAGGGGTTAAGCACGTGGCATTCCTCGAGTTGAGCTCGGAATGGCATCCCTCGAGTTGAGCTCAAGATGGCGGATGAACAGGAGGAACCCTTGAGTTGACCTCGGGTTGGCGAGTGTTGCCGGTGTGAGTGTACTGGTTATGGCCAGGATGGATGGGTCCATATAGATTGCCCTCCTTAGAAGTTAGATGACGAGTTTGGTAGTCTTGGGACGTTGCGAACTATTTCGCAATTGGGAACTCCACCTGGCGTTACGGTGTATGATCCATAGCAATGGTTTCTCGTGTAACGTCCTAGCCGGAAATTACTTATTAAAATAAATAAGAAAATAAATAAAATAACCACCTCATTTATCTATCATCAATTTCCCAAAAAAATGCGGGAAAATTTAAATATTAAAGTCCAACGCGCCAATACAGATAAAATAAGTCGCATCAGTAAGTGTTACAATTAAAATCGTTTATAAAATTGTTACATATAAAATCATATCTGCTCCCATGTAACAAGTTACATGTCACAGGTTTGTCGCCTATAAAATTATTACATATAAAATCATATATGCTCCCATGTAACAAGTTACATGTCACAGGTTTGTGTTCCGTCCGCCTGACGGCTCTCACACGCCGCCAGGCGCTATACTAGTAGCGCACATCATACAAGGATCAACTACTAAATATAAAGTTAAATTTAAGTTTTTCCCAAGGCTAGAACTCATAACCATGCAATGCCAAGTTAATACCAAACCATCATGCCAATCCATTTTTCATGCCAACTAGTATAACCCAATTGCTATCTTCTTACTTACATGCACATACATATTAGTAAATAAATAAAAAAATAAAATTTAAATCTTATACAAATGGCATACATAGGACTTAAACCCAAGTCCTCTCACACAAACCAAGTACTTTTAACCATTTGAGCTAGTACTTTTCCACGTCATGAAGATTAGCATTCAATGTCATAAAGGCTTCTCTTACTCGCATTAATTAAATAATTAATTATTTAATTATTTAAATTTAGCAGGACTTACATCCCGCACGTGCTATATCGGTTGTGGCCAATAGGTTTGGCAGCAAGTCATCTTGAGGTACTCACTAGAAGATGTATAACACGAATAACCTGGTTGTGACCAGGTGATATGGAATCGAAGGAAGGGTTTCATTTGGTGTGATTGCATGATATATATATATATATATAAGTGTATTATATATGTATATAAATATAGTTATATGTTTATTCTGTTAAGCTCACCCTATCTGCGTGTGTTTGGCGATGGTCGTGTACGTGGTACACGTGAGCAGATGATGTTGATGCAGGTGGTTCTGGTGAGGCTTAGCTTCGGAGCGGGGGATAGCTCGGGAGTTTTATATATTTTATGTTTTTGGAAATAAATTGTAATCCTTTACTACGCAAACTTTGGATATTATAATATGGTTTATAATTATGGTTTGGATTATTTTGATTATAATAAAAGATTTCAAATTTTCCGCGCTTTTGGGAAATGATGTTTTATTAAATGGAGCGTATTTATTATTTTCTCTATTTTTATTATTTAAATCTGTAATATCCTGACGGGATGTTACACTTTCCATCATCCAGATTCTTACACATAATTATTTATTATTACTATTATTTGAAATTATTCTTTTGTTAATATTTTATTTTACAAACTTAATTATTTATAAGTAAGTTGTTATAATTGATGAGCCAATATTTTACAACCAAGAGGAGATGAATTGGTTTCGTAACTTTTTTTGCAGTTATTTAAACTTTAAAACAGTTTGTAAGAAATCCTTAATCAATTTGCGCTATGTGTTTAAGAATGCATTATTTTAGCCTTTATACTTAGCAGGATGTAAAAAGATGATGAAAGAAAAGCACAAGAATCACAAATTTTTATATTGGTTCGATTTCACTAAATCTACATCTAGTCTCTTGTTATCCACACCAGAAATTCTACTAAAACATCAAGAGTTAGGAATACAAGATTCACCTATGTAAAACATACACTCTTAGATACACACTCTTGAAAAACCTTTAAAGAAATGCAACCAGGTAATGCTACATGCAATTACCAAAACCTATCACAGACATAGTGATAAAATCACAAAGTTTCAGTAACAAGATACCAGAAATTTAGTAACCAGAAAACAGAAATACAATGAAAGAAAGTAATGAAATGAATACACCTTAGGCTTATGCAAAATTTGACATCACATCCATTCAATCTTCTTGGAGTCTTGATGAACAACTTGAAAGTATGAAGAACAATGCAGAATTTCTCCAAGAACTCTCTAGAAATCTTTCTTTGAACTTTGTCTCATAAACGTAACTCAAAACTGATGTAATGATATGATTTTAGAGTACGACAGTTTTATGGTGTAATTAATTGATTAGGATATCTATCTAATCAATTAGATTATTTACAATGTTAAAGTTCATATTCCAGACACAATCTAATTGACTAGATTAATATTCTAATCAATTAGCATGACAACAAAATTAAACATCACACTCCAAACATAGCCTAATAGATTATATTAACATTATAATCAGTTAATGTGAAAGTTTTGACACATTTAGCTTGACTCACATATTGTTCATACGCACATCTACATCTTGTGTAAATTCTACCTATTTTAAGTTATCACTCTCCTATGACCATCATAAAAATTGACATTGATTTTCTTTGAAAACAATATAACCGAGTTTAAAAAGAATAGTTTAAATAAGTTGCACTCAAATTGTAGTAAGTGGTTAAATTTTGAAATTACTCACCAAATTACACATTTACATTGTGTTTATATAAAAAAATAGAAATTAATTTATTTTTATCACAATTTTGAAATGTTTTGTGGTAAAATTCTTAACATTGATATTGTATGGATATTTGTATCCACGCAGTATCTTTTTCTAATTATATTTAATGATAAATAAAAATTTATAAAATGGTTTAACTAGTTGATGAGGTAATAGCTTACCAAGGCGATGATTAGTAATTGGTATGAGAGAATGATCAACCACACTGGGATTGAGACACGACCCAGACTTGTATAGGAGGCAATAGTAGGGAATTTTCCGCAATGGGCGAAAGCCTAACGGAGTAATGCCACGTGAAGGTAGAAGGCATATGGGTCATGAACTTCTTTTCCTATAGAAGAAGCAATGATGATATTCAGGGAATAAGCATTGACTAACTTTGTGCCAACAATCGCGGTAAGACAGAAGATGCAAGCGTTATCCGGAATGATTGGACATAAAGTGTTAGTTGGTGGCTTTTTAAGTTGGTTGTCAAATCCCAAGGCTCAACCATAGACACGCTGTGGAAACTACCAAGTTGGAGTACGGTAGGGGCAAATGGAATTTCTGGTGGAGCGGAGAAATGCGTAGAGATCGGACAAAACACCAACGACGAAAGCACTATGTTGGATTGGCATTAACACTAAGAGATGAAATCTAAGGGATTAAATGAGATTAGATACCCCAGTAGTCCTAGCCGTAAATGAGGGATACTAGGTGTTGTGCATAGACTCGTGTAATGTTGTAGCTAAAACATTAAGTATCTCGCTTGGGAGTATGTTCACAAGAATGAAACTTAGAAGAATTGGTGGGGGCCCGCATAAGTGGTAGAGTATGTGGTTTTATTCAATGCAAAGCGAAGAACATTATCAAAACTTGATATGCCACAAATCCTCTTGAAAGAGAGGGGTGCCTTCGGGAACGCGGACACAGGATGTGCATGACTGTGTCAGCTTATGTCGTAAGGTGTTGGGTTAAGTCCCGCAACGAGCGCAACCCTCGTGTTTAGTTGCCAAGATTAAGTTTGGAACCCTAAGCAAACTTTTAGTGATAAATCGTTGGAAGGTGAGGATGACGTCAAGTCATTATCCCTTTATGCCCTAGGCAACACATGTGCTACAATGGACATAACAAAGGATCGCAATCCCGCAAGGGTGAGCTAACTCCAAAAACTCGTCCTTGGTTTGGATTGTGGGCTGCAACTCGTCTGTGTGAAACCAAAATTTCGGTATCTTTCTTAACCTAATTTCGAAATTCGGTAATTGGATTTCGAAATTCGATAATTTCCTTAATCGAATCTCAAATTTTAGTAATTTCCTTAACCAAATTTTGAAATCCAGTTTACCAATTTTTGAAATTCGTACTTCTCTAAACATGTTTTGTTCCCTAAATCGTGAGGAAAGTGTGAGGAGGTGAGTGCTTGTGGGTGGTAAATATAAAGAGTGAGAAAAATTATTTTTTACCTCGTTAAAAAGTGAGGGGTCATAGGGGACTTTGGAAAAATTTAGAGGTGTAAATCTCCAATCTTAATCTAACCCTAAACAGATCAAGTCCTTGCATATAAACTCAAAATATTACTCGACTCAAATACATGGTTACAAGCAAGTAAGTACTTTTCTTCCTTTACTTTTTTCTTTCGTGTCATAAAATATGTAATCTACAAATTATGACATTAGAATTATAATAAAAATCCATGTGCCTCCTTTTTTTTAAGAATTTTCGGACTAGGTGTTTCGAAATATATTTTTGGATTTGAAAATAATTTTCGGAACACTCAATCTAAAATGTGTAAGGAAATATATTCTGGATTGAATATTACATAAGATATTTTTGGATATGAAAATAATTTTTGAAACATTCACTTTAGAGTATACAAATATGGATTGACTCTTTCAGAAGATATTTCCGAATCTAGAAACCCATCACTTTAAAATGTATAAAAATTATATATATTATGGATCGGGTATTTTAAAATATATTTTTGAATCTAAAAATACCATTCAAAATACTCAATCCATAATATAAAAATATTTTTTAAATTGAGTATTTCAAAAATATTTCTAAATTTGGAAACACCTTTTAAAATGTCTATTATGAAATATTTAAAACAAAATTCTTTTTAGAATCGTGAATTTGGAATGCATAATTCTCCCCTTTCAAAATAATCCCAAACAACTTCGTCCACAACGGTGCTTCTTCCACTTTCACACTCCTTCCTTCCTACCCCTTCAGCCCCCAATTCCACAGTTTTACGGGACTGCAGGAATAAAAAAAGGAGGTGCAAGAAGAAGTGCCAAAAACCTATACTACTTGGTCCAATTTTCGTGATCATAGTCCTCGTGATTGTTGTCTTCCATCACATACATAACTGAAAATTCAATAAACTGAATTTTGAACTTAGATAACAAAATCTATGGATGAATAAAGTGAAAATGAGTCTATTCGGTCTTTTTTTAGCAATTAATTCTAAAAGAAATTCAACAAAAAGCCAACATAAATCACTAATATTTTATAGTTAAAAAATGCATAATAAAAACAAAATGCCTACACACATACAAATGAAAAAAAAAGTGAAATTAAAAGTTTAACCAAAATACTGAAGTCTATAAAATCTAGAATTAAGACCACAAAAGATGATAATAATAATAATAAAAACCAAAATTAGAATTTAAGTTTTAAATTTGAAAGAGTATTCTTAAAGTTAGTTTTGCTCACCAACAGGATGATGTAGTAGATTGACATAACCAAGCTTAGGTGTATCTCTCACCTTTCATTGCATGTTTCTCAATCACTTTCTTCATGTGCAAATTCTTTAATGAACACTACTGAAGCCTATCTTCAAAGTTTTTCCCAACTCAATCTTTTTGCTTCA
>Ga0209389_1004137_pt1 | contig 11969 bp, 8 predicted proteins | sample CowpearedBW_FD_187526 | JGI IMG/M metagenome (GOLD analysis project Ga0209389, IMG submission 187526) | Root nodule microbial communities of legume samples collected from California, USA - Cow pea red BW (SPAdes) (version 2) | ecosystem: Host-associated > Plants > Roots > Nodule | place: USA... | reverse complement strand
TTAATCTTAAGATGTATTGACATCTTGAATAGTCACATTATATGTAATTGATTATTGCATAGAAACCCATAACATTGAAGACTTGTTCATCTTATAAGTATGTCCATACTATCATTTCTCATATATTAGTCTACGATATTGTTCAATTGAGTTATACCTTATAATGTTAACTTGTTTATTCATAAAATTGTTGAAAATTAAAGTGTGAGTCTAAGTCCTACATTGAGTAAAAATGAGAAAGTAAAATACTATATAATAATAAAGATACATAAACTCATCGTCTTAAGGTTTTTGGTTGAGAGTGATGTTAATGTCTTATGTGGTTGGACTCAGGTCTCATTGGTGTTGTTTCTCTCCAATGAAACCCCCTCTATAGATCTAATAAGTGGTATCAGAGCCTGGGTTCTTGAGGTGAAATCTCCTCTATAGACCTAATAAAAATCATGTAGTTTTTTAGTTGTCAAAACCTATCTCTTTATCGCATCACATTTGTGCTCTGCCACTTATGATAATTTCTCTCACCCCTAAGGTGTTAACTATTTTATATAATCTCGTCAGTTTTTCAAATTATTTATGTATCAAATCCACCATATGGATTTTTTCCTTTTGTGACTCAAGATGCACTAGTTCCACCAAAAAGGATGGGTTGAGATTAACATGGATTATACAAATCCATCTATGGCGTTGATAACAATATGTCTTCAATTTCTCTTGTGAAGTTACTTTTCGTAAGACTTTCTTCTAGTACTTCCTTCAAATTCACATTTAAATTTTCAAAGTCATACTTTGATGAATTTGTCTTGTTGTGCCAACCATGTTTTATGTGCCACTGTTAGCATTTCACAATTCTTTCCAACATCACATTGCCTAATTTGATGTGTCCTCCATTTAGCTACTATTGACTTATCCTAATGTAATGGATGCAATACCTTCACCAATTTCTCCAACAACTTCATTTTCAGCCTTAAATCTTGTTAAGACCTCTCTCCAAGTCACTTATGCCAATAAACAAACCATAAACTCATCATCAGTTGTCTTTTAAACTATTTCTTTTTCACGTTATTTTTGTTAATTCTAATCAACCTAAATATTCTCAAACTTTTAGTTGTATTTGCATATGCATGGTCTATTTAGCTATAGCTACTCTATTCTCATTCTTTGCCTTATTAACCATGGAAATCAACAACCACATGTTCATCTCATTCATCAATTTGGTAAAATCTCAAATGCCTAGGCTATTATATGATAATGGATTCCCTGGTTTAGTGTCACCCAATTACAAAAATTTGGATGAGTAATCTTTTCTATGTCGAAAAGGAGGTGCATGTTTTCTCAGAACCTTAACTTGAACAAAGATTTTATGACCCTCAAACTATTCTTTTATGTCACAAAAGAAAATTGTGTTAACATAACTATAAAGAATATTAAGCATATAGGAAACCTTAGCACAAAAGGTTTGTTTGAAGAATTTGGAAAGGAATGATTCTGAGTTCAACTTCACCAAATAACAAAATACTAATAATTACGCTTTGTGACTGAATTGATTTGACTAAAATTTAATAACAATCGATCAAAATGAACTTAACTAAATCTATTAAAACCAAACTGAATACATTACCTAACAATCATGCGCTACAAAATAAATATTTTTCACATTCTTGTCTCTTTCTATCATTTATTTTATATAAACTTTAAATTGTATATTAAAGATAAGTAAAATTAGTTTAGTACTAATTTTTTATTTAAAATACTTTTTTTTTCAACTATTAGACTTTTGACATCATTAATTGCTTTATCAGATATGAGTTAAACATTTAACCACATAAAAAATCATAAGAAATAAAAAAAAATGGACGCAAAAATTTAGTTTATAAATTGGTTTGATCCAAAAGTTACATTTGTATTCATTTGATTGATTGTTTCGATTTGGTACTAATAACTGGATTGATTCGGCTTGAAATTAAAATAAATAAATAAAAATTAATGTAATAATTGGTCTGAAATGACTGATTTCCTAGAGCATTCTATTAAAAGTCGTACGCTGTAAACATTTGATGATTGCAGAATCCAAATAAAATTCTTCAATGGCTAAGCATCCCGAAGGAATGAATTAGAGAGGGCACTAACACGTCTGCTATGTACATAAAAGTAATAAAACAGATAGATAGAGAGCGGATCTAAATACTTACTATGCACAAGACACCCTGGCTATTTCATCTAGTAGAACTTTTATAACTTGAAAAAATAAAAATAAAAACATGTTCCTTTGGGATGAGGAACACAACAAAAGTAGCGGAACAGACCAAAATTCTGGAAGGCTCTTCCCTACTTCCAAAACTCATCATCCCAAATGTACTAAAATTACTTCTTTAATAAAATTCTATATTTCATTTTACAAACGAAATGGCTCAACAGCAAACCCCTGGGAAGCCATTAAAATCGGCAAACAATAAATGCAGGCTTCATGAGATGGAGGCAGCACCGGGTGTGGGGGGCCAAGAAAAATTCACATGAAATAGCTGAGTGCTTTCTTTACTCTTGAACCCCCTTCTCCATATAGTTCATTCCATTGTAAAAGCTCAGTCATGTTTACTGATTCAGAAGAAACACTTGCACAAACCTGCGTACAAAGTAATGTATTACCAAAAGGTGGGATAACTCAGTTCGGGAGAGGGTTTTGCATAAATGGAATTTCATTTCATACCTGTTGATGAGCATATTTGAAGTCCTCCATGTTTAATGATCTGACGTCCCCACTGCTACATAACGCTGGAGCTGGTTGGCCTTCTGCTAGTGCAGTAACGCGGTCCTGTCATTCAAAATCCAAGATCATCAAGAAATCACTAAGGTCATAATTTTATGTACCATATATAAATAGCATGTAGACTTTACGGAATGATTCGTGCATTCAACCCATAGATACCAAGCACAACACCAGCATATAGAAGACTCGTACCTTTTTTTCTTTTTCTAATATCTCTTTAATAGGCCGATGTGCTGCCGTAACACATAGATTCTGCAGTACAAGAGCAAGAATTAAATATCGACTAAAAGTTGAAACATTAGTGACAGGAATTTGGGTATAGTTGAGTGTCTAAGTCCAACAAGTATGGGATGATGATCGATGTATATCAAGTATTTGGTTCTTTTCCCCGATGTTTAGGTACTTACTTATCGATTAATTTCTAAAGAATAAGGTAACTAGAAAAATAACACCAGCTACCTTAAGATCACTTCCGGAATATCCATCTGTCATAGTAGCAACTGCATCCAAATCAACATCAGGAGACAATTCCTCTTTGGCCAGTATGACTTTCAATATTTTTGCTCTATTAGGAGCATCTGGTAAATTTACCATCAATCTGCATTTAAAACAAAAAACATATTATGCTAGGTCTCCTCTCAAGTTAACAAAACAATGGAAAGGGGAGTCGAAACACAACTAAATAAGTTATTTACCTTCTTGGCATTCTCCTTATAACAGCTTCATCTAGGTCAAAAGGCCTGTTAGTGGCTGCCAGCACAAGAACTCTCTCTGTTTCCTTCGTACGTAAGCCATCCCAATTTACCATGAATTCATTTTTCATCTTTCGCATGGCCTCATGCTCCCCTGGGTTTTCCCTCCGACCCAACATGCTGTCAACCTGAAACAAGGCTATTAAAAGCTACATCCGATGAATCAATACAAAGTAAGACACTTTAGTTAAAAGACTTACCTCATCAACAAATATAACACTAGGAGAAATTTTACTCGCCAAAGAGAAAACAGCTTTCACATATTTCTCACCCTCACCAAACCACTGAAGCAAAAAAAAAAAAAAAGAGCAAGAACGTGAGATGATATGCCCAACAAACTGATAAAGGTGAGATCAAAATACAATAAAGGTGGGTACAAATTTAACCTTAGATGTAATACTTGACATAGAAATGTTAATGAAGTTTGCACCAGCTTCAGTAGCAATTGCTTTTGCGAGCATTGTTTTACCCGTTCCAGGAGGACCAAACAATAGGATACCTTTGCATGGCTGCACAAAAGGTAATTCAGAGCTGAGATAGCAGAATGGATAATATTTTGATAGTCAGTTAGATGATCATCAAAATTATATGTTTTATTTAATTGTCGTAATGCCAAAAAGAAATATTTATTGATTATGGAAAAGAAAACTCCAACTTTTCTCAAAAAAAAACTATCACAGTTGCTTTTAGCTTTTCACAATTAATTGAATTTTTCAATCAAGAAATAAGTTGCATATCCTGCAGAATGCAGAGGTCAATATCAGATATTAATTTGACAACCTAGATGTCAAATATGCCAATCAAACATAATTAATACACGGCAACTGATTCCACTTCCTTCGTTTTCCTCACTCACTTTTAGAGTGGGGACAGAGGAAGGACACTAAAAGATTAATGAAAAATAAAACATCACAAAATCAATCAACCAATCAAATCAACATAGATGTCAACCAAAGTAAAGAGAAGAAGTATAAATCTTTAAACAATAAAATAAATCTCAATCTATAAAGGAAGTGAACCTTGGTTAATTGCCCCTTGCAAAAAAGCTCAGGTCGCTGTAAAGGAAGCATCACCAACTCTTTCAATGTATCCTTGACCTTTTCAAGCGCTCCAATATCATCAAATGTAACATCAATGTCACTAGGAGGAATAACGTCAGCCAGAAGCCTCTTTTCAAATTCATTTTCTGTTACAACATCCTGAACAATCAACTTGATTTTAGAATAGTGTTTATGAACTCTACCAACAGAATAACTTGTATGACGTCTACATCACAAGCAAGCCCAAACAATCACCTTAAGAGATTTCTTCAGGCTCTTCGACTCATTCTGGACGGACTGCAAGATCCCAATTCCATACTGAATGCTGGAGTAATACAATATCACAATTGTAAAATACAATTAACCAAATATAATATATCAAATCACAATCAGTGTCAACTAGCAATTACCTCTCACATGACAATACAAGCTTCGAATCAGGCTTAGCTTCTGAATTCTGCATGAGGTGGTGACTTAAAGCCCAACCAATTATCTTCTCTGCATCTGCAATGTGGCAAACAATGATATAGGAGAGAGCCTATAGAAAAATCCAAAAGCACCGAATGCTTAGAACATACTTTCATTTGTAAGTGTCTGATCCTTAATGCACAACGTCTCAAGTCCTTCACATTCCATTCCACATCGTCCCAAAACCTATAAATAAAATGAGTTAGCTGTGATTACTGAAAATTTAAAACATCAGAACAGCAACTCTGAACAATAAGAATTAACATTGAAAGTAGTACGAATTTATGACTCCGTTTCAACATCTGTGTCAAGTAACACTATTATGCACCCTTATTCAAACAAAATAATTTAATGAATGTACTTGACTTTCTACTAAACCTGAATTCATAAAAAATGAACCTTAGGAAATTATAGCAGTTATTGGAAAACTTCCACTAAAACAGACCAAATTAATCAGATGTCTAAACTTTACTATATATACACATATATATACACACACATACAAGTAAGAAATTACAGAATCAAGTAAAGGCCGTAGTAGATTCCAACTAACTTCCTAGTTTATAAAATTTATACAAAAAAGAAAACTCAGTGAAATACCAACCACGAATTAAAACTTTAAAAGGCCAAACTAGGCCAAGCTAGAGAGTAGATAGAGACAAGGTAAAACCCTCAGACAAAATAAAATTCCAGACCCGCCAAGCATCCTTTCACAACTTATACAAGGACTCGTCTTCCAAACCTTAAAAAGTGGTGATTGTCATACATGCAAGGGAAACAAACTTCCATGGGCAAATTACTCTTATTGGATGTTCAACTGGTATCCCATCCATTCATATATAAATCATACTTTGAATTGTTTAGTACCACAATGAAATAATAGGATGAAGGATCATTGCCTCCAACTCTATTTTTTAAACAAAAAATGCAGAAGTGATGATATGAAAGACCTTCAATTATGCTGAATAAATTAAATTCACAAGCAACACACAAGGCACTCACTGCACGCAAGTGATGTAAATTCCCTTTGTTTTTGAGAGTTTCAACGTCTCGATCCAGTTGCTGCTTCCAAGATGCTAGAAGAGCCTCATCCTATATCAGGGAATATATTATTAATAATGTATAAGGAGAACAAAATACATGACAAACATACCACTGTATATACCTGAGGCATGTGAATTATAATTTTATTTGGGAAGAGCTTAGTCAAAGTTCTATTTGGTTTTGGAACCTCCTTCCCTCTGTCATGCAATCGTCCAAAACTATCCTAAAAAATTGAAGAGGCATAACAATTATTTCCTCAGAAAGCTCAAAGATAGTATTATTAGGTCGCAGGTACAAAGTAATACACAAAAGTACAAACATAGGTCAGCAATTCCTGTTCCCCTCTTCCAAACATAAGTAATAGAAGTTAAAAGGATATTAGTCATTACAGGGAAAGCCAAGTCAAGAAGGGCAGTCTGATTGCTACCAAATTTTGTAAATAGCAAACCACCAGGATGTGACTGCAGGAGAAAAAAGTTATATATCAATTAAATAATCACTTATGAAGAAATCTAAACCGGTGAAGTAAGTAAATTCAATAAATCAAATACATAAACAATCCAGATTGCATTTTATTTCACACGAGTCATTCACAACTAATACAAAGCAAAGAGAAATAGAAAGCCAACAACTACAACAAAAAGGTCTTTTAGAGACTGATTAATTTATTCTTTCAACAATGCCATAAACCAAATCACATCACAAAAGGATTCCAGGGTACATTGTACTAAACTATTGACCTTCAACTCTTCTAATGCTTCATGGCTGGAGCCAAAAAACACCTCGCTGGTTACCACCCCCACCCTTTTTTAGAATTCTTCAAGATTCTCCAATTATTTTCAAATATGTGACGACAGTTTTCCACCTACTGCTGACTTCTGCAGTCTTGTTCTGTTCCTTAGTTTCAAGTCATCTCTTGTGCCCGTAGCCACTTTCCACTGCATCAAATACTATTTCAAGCCAACAAGTACAGCCTTGATCTGTTCTGTCCCTATATAGTTATTTCCTTTCATCTCTAGGACTTGCTCAACGGCCATTTTCCATCATGCCCATCACCTTTGTTGATATGATGTGCAAGCGTAAAATTCCAACTTTAGATCACTAATTACACATCTCTAATTTTGAACATTTTATTTTATTTTCAGTGAGCAAGGATCGATTATGAAATGTGCATCAGATAACTTCATAATAGTGGTCTTCCAGCCTGCCTCCTCTGCCATTTTTCTGGTCAGCTGCTCTAAACCCCTATTTAGAACTGACTACTGTAGACTTTTCATTTTAAAAAGAGGTTACATCATGCAAGTCCCTATATTTTCAAACTTGTACACATACCTAGAGCCTCAATGACTTGCACTTATTCCTATAGAAGATCCTATGCATCAACTAAAGGTATGGCCAAGTTATAGTATATAAGTAGGTATAAACCTCACTTTACAAGTCTATTTTATAAAGTTGAGTTAGACTTAAAATTCACTTTATAAGATAGTGTCAGAGTCTATTCTACCAACGCTACATTGGGTCTATCATGTCACTCATTATCAAACCATCCACACATATTTAGTCTTATGCTTGAAATGTTCAGTCCTTAGCATGAGAAGAGGAGTATCGGAGATCCTACATTATCTAGAAATATGGCTAAATTATATTATATAAATGGGTGCATATTAGAGATATAAATGTACAAATTCAGTTATTCAACTGGATGTTAGCTAGTTATCTGTTATCAGTTCTCTTTCTGTTAATTTTATCTCTATTTTCTCCCATATCAAAATTCTGATATGGTATCGTGAGCTAGAAATTGTTCCACAAAGGTAAATTCAAGCTCCTTCCCATTCACTTTCCAATATTTTCCCAATTCTAATAGATGAAAAACTCGATGATTCCAATTATCTCCACTGGAAACAAGTTGAACACAGACTTCACAAATTTGTTGTAAACTCGGTGATTCCTCTGCACTTCCTTTCCTATGATGTCCAAGCTTTTGGAATAATAAATCCAGCCTATAAAGAATGAGAAGTGCAAAATCAAATCTAGCTTACTTTGCTTCAATTGACGCTTTAAAAGTCAATCTTGCCTCGTGTCCTTGGAGCTGTCCACTCATCAAGTGTAGGAACAAATTTATGATCACTTTTTTGCCCAAACCAAGCTATTTGGTAGACAGCTTCGCACTGATCTACATGCCACCTCTCTTGAAAACAAAACTATGTGTGAGTTATTGGGACAGATCAAGTCCATTGCGGGTGAACTTGTTGGAATTGGATGTCACATCAAATATGATGAATATGTTGATGCTATTCTTTTGAAGGTCTTCTGCAAGAATATGCTCCAGCTGTTTATGTAGTTGAAAGTAAGTTTGAAATACCTCCAATAACAAAAGTTGAAGCTCTTCTTCTTGCCCATGAATCCAACAGGTTTCAGAAGAAAACTTTCCCTCCTTCGGTAAACTACTCTCAATCATATGCAAATCCTCACTCTTCAAGATCATTGCAGTTATTCATGTGGAAATTTCAGTCACTCATCTTTTTTCTAACCAAGGTTTTCTTGGTCGTGGTGGTTGTGGCCACGGTGGCCAGTTTGCTAACATCCCATGTCAGATTTGTCTAAGATATGGACACACTGCTAATATTTGTTACTAGTATGTTGATTCATCTTATTGACCTAATGAATCTCTTATTCTATACGAACCTCTTTTTGCTAATCTTTTCTTTGTTTTCTCTTATATCAAAATTTTGATTAAGTCCACTTTCTATGAACTCCCTATCCCTAAAGCACTGATTGCTACTTTATGATATTATAAATAAAATCTAACAATATTTAAAATTTTTGGGTCCCTAACATCCAAAAAAATGGGGTATGATTCTATTTGGATAAACATCTTCAAAGACACTTGTAGAAGAAAATATGAAGGTATAATTGAACTTCTCACGTAAGCTAAAATCAACTTATACACTAACTCACATAGAGCTATTTTCAACTAACTCCTTCAAAGGATAAGGTGAATAATAGACAAGTTTATCCAAAAAAGGCAAGGACTCAATTCAAAAGTTGGTACAGAGATATTTACAAACATTAAAAGAAGAGACCTGAATGTAAATTGCGATATAGGTTCCTATTGTGTACAAATTAGTTTAACCAAAAATATAATACCTTCTCCTTACGACTGTCATTTTGAGTGTGAGAACCTATTACGACCACATTGTTTGGAAGATTTTCAAGCTTGCTTTTAAATGCATATGAATCTCCATTTCCTACAATAGACTTCTCAGCATCTTTCATGAACAAAATGAATGGTGCATTTCTACTCTCACTAAAAACAACCTGAAAAGAAAATTGAATATATATCAGTAATTGCAAGATTGAAGCCAAAATTATTAAAGAACATTCTTATACTACAAGGCAGGGTAAATGGCAACCTCAAACAAAGAATGAATAAGTAATTTGTCCAATTCTTCTACAGCGCTACTTTCCAAGCGAAGATCAGTGACTGGAAATATAAAGTTAGCAAGATACAACTTTATTTAATATATGGATCAAAATACAATAATATAAAATTTCTAAAGATATAAAAGTTGTATCGAGTAGCGCATTACCATTGCAGAAAAAACCTTGACCTCCCTCACAAGCACCACCAAGATCAACTCCATCAGGTATGGGTTTATCAAATCTCACACCAATTTTAGACAAGGGATTATCATCAAATAGTAAGACTACCTTCCCCCGACCTCCATTAGATGGTCCCCTATATGTGAAATCACCAATAAAAATTATAATGATAATATATAAAAATTAGGACATCAGTTACACTTTGATTGGACATATAAAGGTCTTTTCATTACACTACTTTGGCCAGTACAAGTATTCATGGTAGCTTGGGCTCAATAGTTCACTGAAATGCAAAATAAAGTACTAAACACCAATGAAGCAAATAAGTTCAGCTAAGTTTTCTAAAAATCCATACCTTGAGGATGTTTGATATACACCACAAGAAGATGAACAGCTAAATTTCACCCTATCACCTGTATTTACAATATATAGAAAATACAAATAGTTTAGGATGACAGTACAAAGCGCGTGCACTGACATATGACAGTGCATTTATAATTTAAACTCATAACATCATAAATACATATAAGTTTCAATATTGATAATATCTTGATTAATTCATATATATGTATGTAATAAAATGAAATGAAAAGGTCAGAACAATGAAAAGGTTAGAACAAATGGATTAATGTATATGACAAAAGCACGCATCTTATTTCCTTTTTTATTATTAAAATTTGCTTAAGAGTTAAAAAACTGACTGAACCGCTGTGCACTATTCATTTATTTAATAAATTCTAAATGGCCACGTCCCAACCATGATGAAGGTTAAAAAGAAAAGAAATAATTAAAAAAACTAACTTTTTGATTGAGTATACATGTTATGTGTGTGTGCATGTCCAACATATGAATGCTGCACCAAAAGCTGTGCTCCATATAAAACCAACGCAAAGCAGAAGAAATGTAGAAGAGTACACACCTAATTTGAACAAGCAACTTTTGGCTGTCCCAGAGGTGGATGGCATGTTATCAGTTTCCAACTTAGGTTGAGAGTCAAAGCCCAGTGATGGTGCATTTGAAGAGCTAGGTGCCTCTGTTTCAGTAGCAGGTGGATCCGCGCTCCCAGTCATTTTTGTTGCTGTAGGACTTTGCTTAGTGCTGCTGAAAGATTTTTCAGTATTTAATCCATCTTTGAGTAGCTCAGCTTCCTTGGAAGATAAACCCTACGATAACACAGCAAATGGAGTTTCTTGTCAGAGTTTTCAGCAAAAAAATATTCAAAAACCCGGCCCAAAAAGGAAGCCTTATCTTACACCCAAAAGCAAATGACTATCAAATATGAGCAGCTTAGCTCCAAAGTATTTTGCAAGTGCCTTTGCCAACATCTCTTGATATATTTCTGACCCTGTAACCAGCAAAATTTTGCTATTAAGGGAAGAAATACTTACAGAAAAAGATGGAGAAAAGTAATATATAATATTTACACACCTGCAGGTCCTGACAGCAGAATACGAGGGTTTATGGTTGTAAGATCTGTAGTAAACTTTTCATGTTCTTTATGCCTTAGGTGCATAAAGCAAGCAGCCACCAAGACATTTTTTGTGCTCTCACTACAAAAAGGCATGAATGCAAACATAAATGAAGTACAAATTAACAATCCATCAAATAGAAGAGCAACAAAAATAATTTCAAGCACCAACACTTGAAAGACTCAATAACATCTAAAATTCTAAACAAAAATCAAATGTAACTTAGCAAATAAATTTAAATTACATGTCAAAAGTTATGTCCTTGGCATACTAAATATATAGATATTATTAGAAAACATAAACATGAAAAATGAAAGCAAATAATAAATATGCCTGAACACATGGGATAAATTCAAATATTTAGAAAAAGGTTGGCACAAGAAACTTATCTTTAGAAATTCTTATGCAACATAACTATAGATACCAAACAGAAGAAGTATACCTTAAATAGTAAGGGAAGTTGTCAAAAGAAACATCTATTTCTTTTCCATCCAATATAACGGCATGAACATCTTCTTTAAACACCGCACAGCGTACAGATGTACCCAAAGTTGATGCAGCCTGCATGTCCAGCGTCCCATTTTTTTCTTCCAAAACCTGTTTACAGATACTTTTGCTCAATTTCAGTTTACAACTAGGTCGAGCTAAGATCCTGAAGAAAGGCCTTAGGAAATCATTAACCCCAGAGAGTTTTACATTGCCTGCCTCTGCACCAGCATCCGGATTGCAATCCATCGTTGAATTCTTCTCATTTGTTTGAGCATCTTCTGCTTTATCAGTATGATTTGGAGTTGACTCTGAGGCATCAAGTTCAATTTCTGTACTATCA
>Ga0209389_1004121_pt1 | contig 11984 bp, 11 predicted proteins | sample CowpearedBW_FD_187526 | JGI IMG/M metagenome (GOLD analysis project Ga0209389, IMG submission 187526) | Root nodule microbial communities of legume samples collected from California, USA - Cow pea red BW (SPAdes) (version 2) | ecosystem: Host-associated > Plants > Roots > Nodule | place: USA... | reverse complement strand
TGATTCAGGGGGAGCTTTTGTTCATCTCTTGTGGTTGTTCAAGAGAGGTGTTTTCTAATCCTTACTCTTTTATAATCTATTGTAATCTGATTATTATAGTGATTGAGTTAATCTCTTTGTTTAAGATATTAACAACTGGACGTGGAGTCTTTTGATTTGAACCAGTATAAATATCAGTGTGCATCTTCTTCCCTTAACCTCTTTATTTATCTACACTTGGTTTTAAAGTAACTGTTATTTTAAGTTAATCAATTAAATTTTGAGGAAAATTTTTAAAACCTGTCAAGACTTATAAAAATCCAATTCACCTCCCTCTTGGTTTTTTACCCTTGTTTAGTCATTCCATTGCGCGATACCAACAATTATCACCCTCATTCACCTTCATTATCCTCTTCCTCTCTACCCTTCCACACACTCTCTCTCTTTCTCTCTCTTCTCAATCATCCATTTTTGTCAATCATTCATCCACTTTCATCCTCTCAAACACCTTTCCACCCAACAATTCATCATCTTCTTCATTTTTTCTCCACTTTCAATTAACACCAAGGGCACACCTTCCACTTCCTCTTCTAATCACTTCCAATCAGGGTTACACCTTCCACTTCTAATCATTGTGATTGAATAGAATGTTATGATTGTCGGTGATTTAGAGAAGCATAATTTCGTGTTAATGTTGCTTCCTCCTAAGCAGACTATTCACGTTTCTTAAGCTTTTGGGCATTCCTACATTTTCTCCATTTTCTTCTCCTCCGCCCTAAATGCACAGTCCCTAAATTTTTAAAACTTAGGAGCAAAACAAAATTTAAAATTTGTGTATGAAGATTATGGTGGTGATAACTCAATTTCTATACCTTCATATTGAAGCTTATTGCACTCCCTTAGCACCTTTGTTTCTTTTATCTTTTAATCTTAGCTTAGATATGTGTGTTTTAGGTAGTTTTCAGCAGCTACACACCACCCAGCGCATCCAAACTGCCACCATGTGTTTACTCCCTGTTTTGGTATCGCCCAGCGGCATTTATTGTTGCCAAACAAAAATTAAAATTTGTGTATGAAAATTGTGGTGGTGATAACTCAATTTCTATACCTTCATGTTGAAGCTTATTGCACTCCCTAAGCATCTTTATTCCTTTTATCTTTCAATCTTAGCTTAGAAATGTGTGTTTTAGGTAGTTTTCAGCAGTTGCACACCACCCAGCGCATCCAAACTACCACTAGGCACCTACTCCCAGTTTTGGTATCACCCGATGACATTTATTATTGCCTGATGCATCTTAAAGAAGAATTTTTTGTTATCGTTGCCGCCTAGTGATGAAGGATCGTCTCGGATTTGGAGGTGAAAATTCGTCTCGAACAAAAATGGGAGAAAATGGAAGACGTCGATTGGGGGTTTTGCGGAACGATAGGAAATCATGTCACTTGGAGGACGTTCTAAGATAAGTGAGGAAGATTCGCCATTTTGAATCGGAGATTCAAGATAAGGATTGATGGTTCTAAGGAGAACCTCGAGACTTGAGAGAAAAACTCTCTGTTTCATAATACTCAAATTTGAATACAAATGTATCTCATAAGAGCTTATATACTATGGACCAAAACACCAAAAAGCCCAACACAACTAAAGGTCCAATAAAAGCCCAAACAAAAACATTACAAAAATTAAAAAAAAAAATCTTATTCCACTATCTGAAGCTAATTTAAGATCTCTTTAAAGATCATGGGCGGGCATGATTCCATCATCTATTTTCTAATCCCTTGACAGTCCCGAACCACGCCTCGATCACCCGGCATTGCCTTGATGCCGCAAGGCACTAGCGAAAAAATGTTGATTTTTCAACACATTTGGTGATTGTTTAGATCATAACTTTTTTTACAAGTGTCCAAATGAGCTAGTTCTAGTTGCGTTGCATGTCTTTCAAGATATCATTGATGTATACACAAGCTTTACAAGATCTTTCTAGTAGTGAGATGAAAACATCTCCTCAATACAATTATGTTTTCAATTGTACTGTTCTTTTATCTTTTCTTAAGAAGACTTCGTCTGTCAAGCCAAATAAAGATCACAAGATAGTGTATATATTGGACAATGTACTTACAACTTACATCATGAGGAGAATCTTCAATAATTTTTATCTTATTAAACTTTTGGATTTAATAAATTGATTTGATATATATATATTAGGATAATTTTGTACTTGAACCCATCATATTAACATTATTTTGTTAGGTAAACTATTGGTAAAACATATGGAATGATTTATAATAGATTTAATTATTTACTTTGTCAAATTAGATTGTATTAATAAGTTATTGATTTAATCACTTTTAATAATAAAAATATTATATATTTTATAATACTTTTTAATTTTCAAAATATGATAAGTCAGAAAATAAAAGTAAATTTTCTGTTACGTTTCAACAACAGGAACTTTTGTTTTCTTTAGCAAAAGTACCAACTCAGAATTTTTTTAACATATATAACATCGATAATTATTTTAATTGTAAGAAATTTAATTTGTCACTGTTTTTAATAATTAATATTTGAAATTTTAACCTTCATAAATATAATTATAATTTTTTTTAGTGTTATACAATGTCAACATGCAATACTTCATACATATTTTTTATTTATTTACTTTAAAATGAACTTTAGGGACAAAAATAATAATTTCAAATTTTAGAGGACTGAAATAAAAAAATATATTTTACAATAAACAAGACCAATTTTGCTCACTTTACGAGAACTAAAACTATTAATTTGAAAATTTTAAGGGATAAAATGGAAAGGAAAAATATCAAAACATGCTCATTTTACATCAACTTGAAACATATACAAGTCATTTAACAAATGGAAAACAATAATCTTTATTTATAACTGGTTGCAATGAAGTTTCCATGTACAAAAAATGAAACTTCAAGAACAAATATTACCATTCTGAGCAACTGCAAAGGATCACTACTTCATCTGGGAGAGTCAAATTACCCTTTGGAGTATCAGAGTGCTTCTCAAAGTGCAGCAGATTAAAAATAATGGTAGCAAAACTGTGCCAAAGCTAGAGCAAATACTTTATTGAATTATTGAGTTTCATCCCTAACAAGGATTGATAAGGCTAGTTAAAACATACATTTCTCCAAATAAACTTCAGAATTAAAACAGCTGCAATGTTGGTGCTCCCAGATTCTAAAGGATAATCTAGTCTCATAAATAGTTCAAAGTGTAATATTATCATCAAGTAAATGACAATAGTTGTCTTACATGTATATACTATACAATCACTTAATTGCACCAACCAACTAAAAAACTTACACAATATGAGAAGCAAGGTTTAACTTGGTACACTCTCAATTTTAGCAGCATATGCAAATTGGAGACCCTCACATTTGCTACAAATAAACTGATTCCATTTGTCAGATAACAAGCCAACAACCGATAAAGATTGTTATTGTGTAGATTACTATGTTGAGAAGCTAAAATCCAGTTAGTACATTGGGCTATTGTCAACACAAGTTAACAAAGAAAGGAAATTTTCAACTAATAAAGTTGTATGTCAAACTTGAAGATCATTAACATTAGTTTTTAGTCCCTGAACTTTGACGCGAAATTAGCTTTTAGTCCCTGAACTTTGATACAAAATTAGACTTCGTCCCAGTGTAAAACTTTGATAAATCTTAGTTCCCAAACTTAAAAAATGAATGACTATAGTCATTTATAGTCATTTTCACTCAATTACGGTAAAAAAATTTTGACATGTCAAACGTGTTTCATGCTAGCATTTAAGTTGTTTACACCGATTGACATATTCCCGCTTCAATGTCAGCTAGAAAATGTATTTGACATGTAAAAAATATATAAAGAAATTGAGTTAAAATGACTGTATCTATTCATTTTTAAAGTTTTGAGACTAAAATATATCAAAATTTCGAGTGGAGACAAATTCTAATTTTGCGTCAAAGTTCAGATACTAAAAACATATTTAGTCCTTAATATTATATCATAAATTGTGAGATGGAGAATGGTATAAGGATTAGAGACATAATACTCACAAGGAAATGCACACATGGTCCTTTGCATCCTTTGCATCCTTTGCAGGCCTTAATAAAAAATTAGCTACCATCTGCCGATGACATTTACAAGTTAACTGCACAACAATTCATCAATCTTATGAATCTTCATTTAAAGTTCTCTGCCTATTCAAATAAAACAGAACAACCACAATCTGTAGCATAACATATAATGAAAGTCACAAAAAATTAAAAGGCAATTTCTAGCCAACAAAAATGTTCCAATCCTAAAGTATAATCAGATGATCAATTTGACTTCTGACCTTTGTATGCAGCCAAAACTAATGGCTCATGACTCTGAAATCGAGTCACATATTTCTTCAAAAACAATTTCTCACTGATCTTAATAAAGGTACTTATTTGCAAATCACTCTTTACCAAACCCCTTCTCTTCAAAATTTTAACCACTGCAAATCTAGGGATAACTGTCTTCTCCAAGTTGCATTTAAGAAGCGCAGGGCATCTAGCAATTTCTTTGGGTGCCAAACCCATATCCTTCATCAAAAAGCTCATTATTTTCAGAATCTTGTGTTCTGATGAGACCATAAACTGGGGATGCTTCTTGAAAGCTAAAAGAAAGACATCACTTGACCAGCCACACTTCTCCAAAACCTCGAACTTCGATTTCCATGATGCTTCACTCATATCTGCAAAAACTTTTAGTGCCATAACAAAATTTGTTTTCGAAGGATCAAACCCCAGTTCCCTCACTTTCTCCACAGCTTCAACAAACTTTGCATGCTTCATAAATGTGACACTAGGAAAATTGGCTACCAGGAGAGAAATGGAGCTTTGAGGCAGACCAAGCTGTCTCAAAGCCTCTATGTTTGGAAGTGAATTATTCACCACATTGCTGCTACAGTGCCACAGCCCATGCTTTAAAGTGGAAACTGCTTCATTATCATTGCGAACTAGACTTCTGATTACCCCATAACAAGGGATAATGGTTTTCTCCAAGCTTGATTTCAGAAATGTAGGTTTCATAACGAGGAATTTGGGAAGGTCAGTGGCTGAAAACCCAATAGAACGAAAGAACTTGAGTTTTGGCAAAAGGATCTTGTCTGAATTTGACAAAAGCACGGAAGGGAATTTCTTTACAAGGCTACATAGCTGGCTCTCTGAGAACCCATGGTTCCTGAGAAGATCAATTGCAGCATTTGCCCCATCTGGGTTTTTCAATTTCAACCTTTTGGAGATTTCCAGTGCCTTTTCAGGGGACAACCCACATGAATTGATGATGCTAAATGCATTAAAGGTGCCACCTTTGTGATGATTTGTGTTTGACACAGATAAAGTGCGTGAATTGAAGAAAAGAATGACATTGTGACAAAGAACACCAAAGTGAGGAGTCCTAGTTGTTAATCTAGCAAGCAGAAAATGGTGCATCTGTAACCAATAATGATATTTGATCAATGACTCACCTAGTTGTTACCAGTTTGCAGTATTCTGCTTCGCGGCTTCGCTGTTTCAAAGTGATTCAATTCAACAACCTAGGCTGACAACATGAGCTTGAGAATCAAAGAACCTACGAGCGGTTCAGAACGAGCAAAACGATGTCGTTTAGTGAACCTTCTTGCCTCATTTTTCTGTCTCCGACCCTTGGAAAAAATATTTAAATTGTGAAATCCAATTCATAAGATCTAAATTTAGTTGGATTTGAATTAGATTTAGATTTGAATAATTTTGAAAATTTAAAATTAAGGTGCATATAAGTTGAGTCGATGCAGTTAAGAATTAGGTTGAGTTAAGACAATCGATGACTAAATCAAGTCAAGTTAGTTGGGTCAAAGGTTGAGCCGAGTCAGTTCACGCTATAGGTTGAGTTAAGTCGGTCCAAGATGAAAGTTTAGTCAAATGGGTCAAGGTTGAGGCAAGTCAACTCGGGTTGAAGCATCATGATGAATCAGTTCATGTGAAGGTCAAGCTTAAACTCCTCGAACCAAAGGGTCGACCTAGGCTTACTTAAACTGAAGGTCGAGTAAATCAACCCAGATTATAGGTCGAGTAAATCAACCCAGATTATAGGTCGAGTAAATCAACCTAGATTATAGGTCGAGACGAGTCAGTTCAAACCAAAGGTCAATTTGAGTCGTTCAAGGGCGAAGGTTGATGGGACTAGGCCTAAGTTCGAGCCTAGTTGGTGCATGCCTAGGTTGAGCTTATGTCGAGTTGAGTATACCCAAGCCTATGTCGAGTTGAGTCATACGAACCTAGATCAAGTTGAGTCTGCACAGACCCAAGTCGAGTCGAGTTAATTTAGACCCAGGTTGACTCAAGTCAACTCTTGGCGAGGTTGAAGTGATGTGGCCTAAACCCAAGCTAAGCCAAGTGAACTGAACTTAAGTTTACATGAGTTGTAGGTTAAAGTTGAGCCAAGTTAACCCAAGCCTAAGTCGAACCAAATCGACCCGAGCCTACAGCACACAGATCATGCCTATGTCTAGTCATGCTTGCTCAACCCATGTTTGTATAAGCTATATTTTTAAGCTAATTCAATTCATTATTGTTGCAAATAATTCTAAACTTAAATTTACATTTAAAAAATAATTTGAATTTTATATATTAAATCCAAGTAGGTAGATTAGAATTCACACTAACACAAAAGTGCTTATAATGTCACCCAGTTAAAGTTTGTTAGAGAGAAAACAGACGTAAAAAATGATCAGTGACATTTTTGTAAATAAAGTGTCAAATTTGATGTTTGTCTAGATAATCCCTGAGGTCACATAACGTCGGTCTGTATCAGTTCCGACGTCACCCGACATCGGTTTTTTCACTTATTCGACGTCACTTAACGTCGGCTGGTCTTAGAACCGACGTCCCGCCGCATTGTATTGCAGATTTGCAACGCGAATAGCCATTGTTCCTCTACTCCATGAGCTCTCCTCCGTGTTTTGTCGGCCAATGCGACCTCCGCGGGTCTGTTTCCACCATGAAACTTGTTGAATTTTGATTTGTGCACTAATTTAAGCATTTTGAACCGATTGGATTTTGTTTTGGTCTTCATTTCACATAAATGCATGATTTCTTCCCCTTTGCACCGTGAACCTTTGTTTGCCGGTAGACCACCCTCCTCCATCTACATCCTTGTTTTTGCTACAAGAGGTTAGTTTTTCATTTTCCTCTAGTTCATGTATGTGTTTTTTTTTATATATATTTTTATTTGAAAATTATGATTTTTGATAAATTTGGAATAAAATTTAGATTTGTTATTAGATGGGTTACATGTTAAAATAATTTTAATGTATTTTGTTGATTTTTTTTGGCTTGTTTGTTTTTATTTGAAATTTTATGAAAGTTGATAAGTTTGGAATAAAATTTATATTTATTATTAGATGTTCTGCATGTTAAAATAATTGTAAATTTTTTTAATTTTTTAATATTACTATTGCATTGTTATTTTATATATGAAGATTTATTATAATTTTAGTTCACAATATTGAGCGAACCTTAGTTCCCATTTGAGATCTAATACAAATGATTAAATTTTCAATTGTTTGTATTAAATCTTGAATTGTTCGATCAGACAGTTTGAAACAAATATTTTTCATAATTGGTTATAATGAGTATATTGAGGTTTATGCATATATTGGTAACATTTCGCTTGAGGCAATTTGTGTTGTTCTCTGGATGCATACTTGATTGTGATCATGACTGATCTCTTTCATTTCGTATACTTTAGAGACCAATGCAAAATACTATTGAAATGTTGTCAAATTTATAATGTTTGACTTCTTCGTATACGTGTTAGGAAATTATGAGAAATAATTTTTTCGAATGGGTAGGGCCTTACCTAGTGAGAATTAAAAGTTTGAGATTGTGGAGATCTTTACGAAAATAGTATGGATCGAAGTTGGATGAATGAGTGTCACATCAGTGAAGATTATGAAAAAGGGGTTTCTGAGTTTTTGCAATTGCTCAAGAACACACAATCTCTGTTAATAGGACATATTTTTGTCCTTGTGTTCATTGTCTTAATTAAATACGTCACGACTTGGGCACAATGTGTGATCATCTATTCATCTTAAGAATAATGAGGAGTTATACACTTTGAACTTGGCATGGAGAAGTATTAAACAAGCCTACGTTATCACGAGGAACATATTATATAGACCAATGGATGAATGATCATTTAGAAGACATGGTACGTGATGTTGGGGAAGAAAATTTTGGAAAAGCTCATTTATTTGATTATCTTAAGTCTGATTTAGAGGAAGAGTTGTACCCATGATGTGCTAACTTTACATGACTGTCCGCAACTTTAAAATTGTTCAGTTTAAAAGCAAGGAATGAATGGACCAACAAAAGTTTCACAGAATTGTTGGAGTTGCTAAAGGAGATGCTTCCAAAAAATAACATGTTACATATTCGTAATTACGAGGCAAAGAAAATTTTATGTCCAATGGGTTTGGAATATCAAAAGATACATGCATGCCCTAATGATATTGCTTTATACAAAGACGACTTTGCTTCGCTGAAGGTGTGTTCAACATGTGGTTTATTGCAGTTTAAAAAGAAAATTGATGGAAGGCGTGAGGAAGACAAAGATGGTCCACCTTCTAAAGCGAGGTGGTACTTGCCTATAATACCTAGATTCAAACGATTGTTTTTTGTTCTAGTACACCCAATAAGTCCCACATCGCTTAGGAGTCGAGGTCAAGCATAGTTTAAATACACCTACCTCCTTCCTCCCTCCTAGACGCCTTTTAAGGACAAAATCGTGACGGAGTTCCACGCTGCTCCAAAGCAAACAATACCTCGAGAACGCGGTGGTCATTCCTAACGATGGCTGCTAGACGAACTTGGATCAAAATCGGAACAATAAGTCCTTTGCCCTCAACTAGAGGGCTTGTTCCAGTACACCCAATAAGTCCCACATCGCTTAGGAGTCAAGGTCAAGCGCAGTTTAAATACTCCTACCTCCCTCTACCCTCCTAGACGCTCGAATTAGAACATTGGCACCCACTATGGGGACCGACAACTCCCCTTCAACTCCCCTTGCCCTCGATTGAGGGTCTTGTTCCGGTACACCCAATAAGTCCCACATCACTTAGGAGTTGAGGTCAAGCGCATTTTAAATACTCCTACCTCCCTCCACCCTTCGATACGTCTTTTAAGGAAAAAACTGTGACGGAGCTCCACGATACTCCAAAGCGGACAATACCTCGGAAACGCGGTGGTTGTTCCTAATGATGGTTGCTGAATGAACTTGGGTCGGATCGAAACACGAAACATTTTCCATTAAAGAAGATGCAAAGAACCTGAAATGGCATGTTGATGGAAGAAAGTGTGATAATCTTCTTCGACACCCAGCTGATTCTCCACAATGGAAGAAGATTGATGAAACATTTCCAAACTTTGGTGTAGAGCCAAGAAACTTAAGACTAGGACTTGCTATAGATGGTATGAATCCTTGTGGGAACTTAAGTAGCAAACATAGTGTGAACACAAAAGGCTCATGCTCTACTGTAGATCATACTCCCCCAATACACACACATGACAATTGATGAAATTCGAGATCCCCATGCTCAAGTGCCTTTGCCAACTTCAGAAATCCAATTCTTTGGGGAGGCCTTAGGCACATTTATAGCTTGGCCTAAAGCATTGATGATGTCATACTTTGGCCCACAAAAGGTATCATGACATCATATTCTTAGTATTTCAATCTTACAATTTATAAACTTTTTGATCTTATACATTTCAAAAATCTTTATTTCAGTCCACCCATCCTGAAAAGTAGCAGGTCATGCGTCAACGTGTTATATGTGAAGATGATGACATGGCAAAAGTAGAAGATGAACCTTTGGGGAAGTTGCTCACAATATTACACAAATTGAAAAGAGGACTGGTAGTGCTGGAGTGGGAGTTAGAGTATTTGGCCTCCATTGTCATGTCTCATTGTACATCAATCTGAATGATGCACTAGAGACCGTTGCGGGAGACAAGATGTTAAATATTTCAATTTTACAACTATGGTGCATGTAAGATTTTTTTTATTGTATTCCATATTTAAAACTTGTAATTTATACTTTTTAATTTATACCTAACTGTCTTATTGTAGGTACATGGACAAAGTAATTGTGGAACAAGGTCGAGCTTCCATGTATGGATTCGTTGAACCTCAGACCATTCAAGCTTCTAGAAGCACACCTACATGAAAAGTTATTTGCAAACATTGATGGTTGAGTCAAACAAAGAGATTTACATTGTGTCGTACATTGATGGGTAGGTGTCATTGCTTGTAATATTTTATGAATTATTGTTAATTATTGGACTAAGTACTTGTGATTAATGATAAGTCCCATTGGCATTCTCATAATTTAGGGTAGAATTGTTCAATGTATTATTCTGAGAATACAATTCCTATATACAATGCTAGAATCCTATTTTAGGAAATATAATAATAGCACCTAGACAATCAAATCCCTATGATTCAGGGATACCATCATACACTGCAATTATAATCTGCTAAATAAGGAAATAACAAAACACAAATCCTGACAGATTTAATACAAATAATAAAACAGATTCTAACACTCCCCCTCAAGCTGGTGAATAAGTATTTTCCATTCCCAGCTTGGAAACAATACTCTCAAAGTTGTTGTTGTTCAGCCCCTTCTTTAGAATATCTGCAAGGTTTTCTTGTGAGGAGACATATGGAGTGCAGATCAGACCACTGTCTAATTTTTCTTTGATAAAATGTCTATCAACCTCAATATGTTTGGTTTTATCATGCTCCACTGGATTATGAGCTATGCTAATAGCAGATTTGTTATCACAATAAAGTTTCATTGGTTCATCCAATTTTATCCTTAAGTCTTCCAAGATGATCTTCAGCCAGAGTAGTTCCCATATCCCTTGTGCCATTGCTCTGAACTCTACTTCAGCATTGGATCTGGCTACCACGTTCTATTTTTTACTCCTCCAATTCACAAGATTCCTTCCAAGGAAAGTGCAATATCCCGTAGTTGACCTCCTATCCACAATTGACCCTGCATAGTCTGCATCTGTATATGCTTCTAGACTTACATTCCTATTTCGTTTAAACAAAATTCCCCTGCCTAGGGTTCCCTTCAAATATTGCACAATTCGTAGTGCAGCTTGTAAGTGAACCTCCTTCAGTTGGTGCATGAATTGGCTAACTAGACTCACAACGAATGCAACATCAGGTCTCGTGTGAGATAAATATATCAGTCTACCAACTAGCCTTTGATACATTTCCTTGCCCATTGCAATATCTTCTTCGGTGCTTCCTAATTTCAGGTTTGGGTCAATTGGTGTACTTGTAGGCTTTCATGCTGTCTTACTAGTTTCTTTTAACAAATCAGTGATATATTTTTGTTGAGATATGAATATTCCCTTTTTAGAATGGGCCACTTCAATTCCCAAAAAATACTTCAATTTTCAAAGTTCTTGGCCAGATGTTGGCTTAACTATTGTTGCTCCTCCTTATCATCACTTGTCACTATAATATCATCCATGTAAACCAATAACATTGTTACTCCCCTTGACTTAGAGTGTTTAATGAACTGAGTGTGGTCTCCTTGACTTTTTTTAAAGCCTAGACCTATCATAACTTTAGTAAACCTTCCAAACCATGCTCGTGGTGATTGTTTTAGCCCATACAATGCCTTTTTTAGCTTGCAAACAGTGTTGGCATTTGTTTTTCCACCATGTCCAGGGGGCAATTCCATGTAAATCTCCTCTTCAATTTCTCCATGAAGGAAGGCATATTTAACATCAAATTTTTGCAAGTTCCAATCATAATTAGCTGCTAGGGATAATATCATCCTAACTATATTCATTTTTGCAACTGGAGCAAATGTTTCCATGTAATCCACTCCATAGGTTTGAGTGAATCCTTTAGCTACTAACCTTGCTTTGTACCTCTCAATGGATCCATCAGCCTTGTATTTTATAGTATA
>Ga0209389_1004119_pt1 | contig 11986 bp, 8 predicted proteins | sample CowpearedBW_FD_187526 | JGI IMG/M metagenome (GOLD analysis project Ga0209389, IMG submission 187526) | Root nodule microbial communities of legume samples collected from California, USA - Cow pea red BW (SPAdes) (version 2) | ecosystem: Host-associated > Plants > Roots > Nodule | place: USA... | reverse complement strand
AAGTTGTGGCTAGCACTTTCTAGAATACTCTATAGGTCTATAAATACCCATGTACTCAATCATTTGATGAATGCCAAGAACTAAGATCACATCTAACACACCACTCTCACTACTACAACTACATACTTCTTCCAACTACAACTTTCACACTCTACTATCTACACATTTTCTCTATTCCCTTCACAACCTTAAAATACCAACCAACAATGATCAATATGAGATCCAATGGATGCCGACATTATAGTCATATATCACATTCTTTCTTACATATACAAATTTGGATAGGGATTTCTGAACATGGTAAGCTACTACAGAAAGTCTCATTTTCAAGATGAAATGCACAAACTTCACATTTTAGATATTCACACATCTTGGTTTGGCTTAATAATAAAATTACAACTAGATTATACAATTACAAACTATCAAATTATTAAACATTGATTTTCTAACTCATTACTTTAAAGTATAACTTGTCATATTTTGCATTATAAACTTCAATCCTTCAAATCTTACACTCCCAGCAATCCATAATGCGTTCATCTCAGAACGGAGTCTTGAAGCAAGCCATTATAAACTGCAAATTTTGTGCTAAAATTTATATGATAGGCGCCAGTAATGATAAAAAAATAATGGCAGACCAAATTTTAGTGATAAACAAAAACCCATTAGAGTAAATAGAGTGTACAACATGTAAAATGGTGTAAGCATAATTCATTTGAAAACACAAAAACTTTCTCAAAACGGAGCACACTAATAATTTGCTTACACCAATAAAAGCAGTCATTTCTTGAAAAAGTAAAGCCATGAATAATGAACCTAATATGCCCCAAAAGCCTGTGAAGAACCTTAACCCCATTCTCATGTGTAATGCTTCATAGAAAACATAATATTCTCCATGGACTGCTACTTTTTTAGGCTTTACTATGGTCTGATCAACTGCACAATTCTTGTTAAGTTGTTCACCACAAAGATCAATATTTCCTTCAAAACAAGAGGCATCAATATTTCCTTCCCAATGAGATTCTTCCAGAAAGAGAGTTGTGTGATAAGTCTAATTTTTGGAGAAAATCCATTTCAGAAAGAGAAAAAGGAATTCACCCATACTCAAGTGAACTTAAATTTTCAATCTCAGAAGGAATTTCTCTACTCAAATTGTTTCTTGATAAATTTAAAGAAACCATCCCAACCAAATGCACAATCTCTTTTGTTATTTCACCTGTTAAATTATTACTTGAGAGATCAATACTCTTAAGATTCCTTTGGGGATCTCTGAACACATGTTCCACACCTTTCCACACCCACGTTATGTCAAGCCTGTAGTAAAAAAACATGGAGGGATCGTAGATTTCCCTATAAGTAATATTGTACCCATATATAAGGCGTTGAATTTCAGTTATGTTGATGCTCTTTTCAGAAATGGCTGTAAAATTCTTTCAATCTTTCACCAACATCCAGCATAATTAAGTTAGTGCAATTCTTCAAACTGGAATGCAATTCACCTGTTAAATTATTCTTTCGTACAAACAAAGCTTCTAATTTAACAAGGTTCCCCCATGGATATGGGAATATTCCCAGACAAGTTATTGGTGCTCAAATCCAGAAATAGTAATTGGTCTAAAGATTGCCAATAATCAGGAAGTTGTCCCTTTATTTGATTGATTGATAAATCTAAAGTTGCCAACTTTGGAGTAATGATTTGGTTACATAAGAAAGAAAACAAATCTGAAAATTTGTTGCCATTCTTATTCACATTATTGTCCTGCCAACACTCATAGGAATAATATCCAAATTTATCATAGTTGTAGCACTGCACCTATTCCTTGTTTCATAATTTTTTATTCCTCTGCCACGGTATTTACTCCCTCCTCTGTTATGACTAGTTTCTTTTTTATCAATGTTGTTGTCATTTTAGTTATCTTAAGAATTTGAATTTCTTGTTTTGCCACCTCTTGACATTCCACGTGATCTCTTAGTTCAACCTCCACGAGTTTTATTTTGCTATTGACTAGTTCTAGCCTGAAACATGTATTCAACACTTTTTCAGAACTCTTTCTTTCGTTAACACATTGTTCACGTGCCTCCAAAGAGTTATGTTATTCTTCTATCATTAATGTTTCACGATCTCTTCACACACCAGTCATCACAATCTTTCTTATGAAATATGGGTACACTTCCCAGTATACCAGCAACAGCCATGAAAAGCGCTCACTTGAATTCTTCACAACGTACAACCTCCCACACCAACAGTCCTATGAACTCGTGCTCTGGATACCACTCTATTAGGCCTTGGAATCACTCGCTTTCACACACTTGCTCTGCTATCTACTAGACCAAGGCACAAACATATTACACTACTAAAAAAATACACATTTTCTACCGATTTTTTTTTCTGAAAACTTTTTCTTAAAAAATAATTATAAATTTTGTTATGAATAATAATTTGTAAAAAATTGATACAGACTTTTTTGCAAAATATTCTCTAAACATTTTTCATAAAAAATTTGGTAAGACATGCGAATTTAATAATTTTATAAAAAATAATTATTCGTAAAAGAATTATTTATTAATTAAAATTAAAAAAAATATTTTCTTACAAGATTTTATAATAAATTTATAAAAAAAAATCTCATTAAACGTGAAAAATTCTACACACATACACATATTGCTAATATACACATTATGCAAAGAAAACAAGAGATAATTTTCTCATTATCAATTTAAACTGAATTACATCAAAGGTTTATAAACAGTCCATAATAACACTTAGGAGAAACAAAAAATAATTATTACAATTCTTTCTTTATTATTTACCACAAATTCAAGAAAGCTATGCTTCAAGTGGATTGCCAAAAGCAAAAGTAGAAAGAAATTTCTTTTTATCATATTTTTTTATGTGCTCCGCGCTTTGTTGACTAACCAACGGAATTGGGAATTGTAAAGTAAATGTTTCTTCTTTTTTTTCTTTTACAATCTAAATTCTTTATATCTTTATCTTTTGTAATTGACTTTTGTCGTCAAAAAGCATTTAACATATTAGAAAAATGATTGTGGTCGCTTATCTACTTTTGTATAATCTTTTAACATGGCGAAATTGGAAATTGTTAATTGAAAACCAAGATTAACTATTGATGTAGCTATTCATGTTCTTATTTTTCTTTTACTTCTTCTTTTTCTTTACAGTTTTCAAATTTTTTTCTTTATTTTTCTTCTATTTTTTTGAATATTTCTTCTTATTATTTATTCATCTTCTTCAAATTTCTGTAAAGGGATACCTATTTTTCTTCCTTCGTTTTAAATATTAGTATAACATGCTTATTTTCTGGTTTTGCCCTACCTTCCTTAAACTTAAGTAATAAAATGTATAAATTTTCTTATCTTTTATCTACTCTTCCATCTTTATAATTTTATTTTGTACTGACACTGTTATTTCTCAATGTAGTGTAAATGTTGGTGGTATAACACCTCCTGGCCCACCCCAGCAATGTCAGTGTCAGGTCTGCAGCCCAATACACCCTAACCCCTCGCCCCAAGTGTCCCCCCACTTCGCAAGGCAGGTTGTTGTCAGTGGGTATCGAACTCCCAACCTGAACTTTAACACCTTGGCAAACCAGAAGATGTTACCTAAGATCTTCTGGTTTGCCAGGGTGTTAAAGGTCAGATTGGGAGTTCGATACCCACTGACAACAACCTGCCTTGCGAAGTGGGGGGACACTTGGGGCGAAGGGTTGGGGTGTATTGGGCTGCAGACCTGACACTGGGGTGGGCCAGGAGGTGTTACAGCACAACTGGTAACATCTTCTGGTTCACCAGGGTGTTAAAGGTCAAGTCTGGGGTTCGACCCCGACTGGCAACAACCTGCCTTGCGAAGTGGGGGGACACTTGGGGCGAAGGGTTGGGGTGTATTAGGCTGCAGACCTGACACTGACATTGCTGGGGTGGGCCAGGAGGTGTTACAGGTGGTGATGATTGTATTGATTAGGTATGATATTTTGAATCACCAGTAAAAAAAAGGAGAATCTATGACGACTTATTATGACAGGTATAAGTCACATATCATAATAAGTTGACCGGTGGCCTTTTTATAATAAAAGTAACAATTCTTATGACTGGTAAAAAGGGATCTATCATAATAAGTGTGAATGAAAAATTTATTATGACAGGTGCAGAGGACCTACCATAATAGATGGACGCGGTGACAAAATTGAAATTATGTTAAAAATATATTATGATAAATTTAGAGAAACATATCATAATATCTTTAAATTCCTAATTTTTTCATTCCCTCTTTTCTCTTTCTCTTTCTCATTTTCATTCTTTTTCCAAAAGTCACATATCATAATAAGTTGATCGGTGGCATTTTTGTAATAAAAGTAACAGTTCTTATGACTGGTAAAAAGGGATCTATCATAATAAGTGTGAATGGAAAATTTATTATGATAGGTGTAGAGGACCTACCATAATAGATGGGCGCGGTGACAAAATTGAAATTATGTTAAAAATATATTATGACAAATTTAGAGAAACCTATCATAATATCTTTAAGTCCCTAATTTTGTCCTTCCCTCTTTTCTCTTTCTCTTTCTCATCTTCATTCTTTTTCCAAAAGTATACTTTCTTTCTCAAACAGTCATGTTGCCTTCTTGTTTCACATTGCCATCGCTGCTCCGTTCATCACTCCGTTCGCCGCGCCATTTGCCGCATCGATCGTCGCGTCGTTCGTGCACTGTCCTCGCATCGTTGCACGTCGTTCGTGCACCGTCCACGCGCTGTCTGCTCGCCGTCCACACCATCGGCGCACCGTCCTTGCTAACATGTGTAGAACATGGGTAGGTATAGTAGTATACTACCACTTGCCCAAAGGGAAGAAAATTTCCTACTAATAAGAATAATACTTTCAATGGTGAAGGAAGCTTGAGCTAGCAAGAGATTTAGCACAAACATGGCTAATGACGATGAACCCAAAAACCATCTCTTCGGCATCAAAAATCTCTCTCATATGACTCTCCTAAAACTATGACACCAGAATACCTATCATAGTAAACTCGTTTTACCTGTCATTATAAGTCTAGTCTATTACTATTATCCAGTAGTGAATATTTTTCACGGATGATGATAAAAATTGCACACACATTTTTGCTTAAACAAAATATGTAAATGAAATTCATTGAAATGATTTTCGACAGGAAATATTCATGGTTCAGTATGGTTTGATTTCAATTTAATATAAAATTCGAACCAGTCCAAAATAATATTTTGTGATGCTCCATTTGAAATGCTTTCGGAGATGTTTTCGCTATAAAATTTTTAAATATTTACTTACAAAAGATAGGTATATATTGTATGATGAAAAATTACCCAAATAAAGAGACATGCTATTGTTTATTGTATAATTTTGTAAAGACATAATTTCATGTTTCTCTCATTTTCATAAAAAAATTAGTAACCTTATAGATAAAAAATTAGATTGCATATTTACTATAACATCCTGACAAGTATACATATAATAGCCAAATTGCAAAACAATTTTTAAGAGATACACATCATATAACTGCCGACAACAATACATATAATAGCCAAATTGCAAAACAATTTTTGAGATACACATCATATAACTATTATGACACCGGATTATGTAAATAATTTTGTCTCTCTTGGAAAAGAATTTCATCATATATATATAGTGTTTAATTTCATGTAACAACATATGTCTCTTTTGGAAAATAACTAATTCTTATAATTTTTATCCAAGCCAACTTAACCACATTATGCAATTAATTTTAGATTTTAGAAATAAAACTACAGCTTATGTAAAGCTCCAAAAATTTTGTATTTATATTCAAATTAAAGATGATTGAATCAAGAACCAAATGCAAAAAGAACTAACTTAATTGAATAACCATAGAGAAAGTTATGCACCAAACAAGCAACAAAGGTCAATGTTGTCAACAACCAAAATTATAGGGATCTTGCGATATAAACTGCTCTCACTAAAGACCTCTGATTCAAGATCCTACCAGTCAAAGTCAAGAACTATGTGACTAGGATCAGCTGTTAAAATTTTAGATTGATCCAACAGTTAACAAAGTTGGAACCTTCATTTTACGAAAAGTGTGCAGCGTAGGAAAATGGGTAGCGCCACACCATATGCTTCTTTGTTGTGAGATTTTGACTTGTTCCACTGCACAATTTGGTATCTTGCACTTTTATCTTCTCAAACTCATTTCAAAGTTGTTTATAAATGATACCAAACTGAACAATTGCAACAATCAATATCTCTCATTCCCATTGCATTCTAAACTACCTACATTCTACATTTACCAAGTCTATCAATTAGCAAAGGCAGAACATTAGCTAAGTAATATCAAACCCTTAATTCAAACATGGTTACAACCCCAAAGTCCAACCTTGTACCATATTCTACATCACCTGCCAAAATAAAAGAGTTTCATCCCCATTCAACTCAAAAACCATATTTCTCTAAGACCCGCAACTTAATCTCACATGCATCCACTATCAACATGTCACTATAACCCACCAAATTCAATATATGTATATATGTTTCTCATAAAATAGACAACCACAAATTCTTTGGTTGAGAAAGAATAGTTTAAAAAATCTAAATAAAACTTGGTATATTAATTTAGTATTCAAATTTTTGAACCGATTTTAGTTATTATTCTAGATTAATTTGATTTTGAAACTTGTTCAGTGATAAGATATTTCTAGAACCTGAAACATCCCGTCAGGATGTTACGGATTTTAATAATAAAATGAAGAAAATAATAATTACTCTACATTTAATAAAACATCATTTCTCAAAAGTGCGGGAAACTTAAATCTTTTATTATATCCAAGATAATCCAAAACCATGATTATAAACCACAACAAAATCTCCAAAGTTTGAGTAATAAAGGGTTACAATTTATGTCCAAAAAACATAAAATATATAAACAAAAAAACTCTCAAGCTATCCCCGCTCCGAAGCTAAGCCTCACCAGAACCACCTGCAACAACATCATCTACTCACGTACCGCGTACACGATCATCGCCAAACACAAGCAGATAGGGTGAGCTTAACAGATAAAACATATAAAAATGCATATACATGTAAAACATTCATATATTTATATCATACAATCACCCCCAGAAGTTCTATATCACATGGCCACAACAATGTTATTCGAGTTCTACATCTTCTAGTGATTACCTCAAGATGACTAGCTGTCATACCTATCGGCCACAATCGATAGAGTACGTGCGAGAAACCATTGCTACGGATCATATACCGTAACACTAGGTGGAGTTCCCAAATATGAACAGAGTTCGTAATGTCCCAAGACTACCAAACTCGTCAGCTAACTAATGAAGAGGGCAATCTATCTGGACTCATCCGTGCTGGCCACAACCAGCACACTCATACCGTAACACTCGCCAACCCGAGCTCAACTCAAGGGTTCCTCGTGTTCATCCGCCATCCCAAGCCCAACTCGAGGGATGCCATTTCGAGCTTAACTCGAGGAATGCCACGTGCTTAACCCCTATCCCGAGCTCAGCTCAAGGGATACATTCCAAGCTCAACTCAAGGAACACCAGCAACCCACCTTTGAAGCATCACCACAAGCCTTATAGATCACGCATGCAGAATCCAGCAACCCTAGGCTACAGTAGCAAAATCGCCTGGCGGGGGACACGTACCGCCAGGCGCACATGCGCTTCTGATGTTCAATCCTGCCGTTATCGCCTAGCGGGTCCACCATGACCGCTAGGTGCCACACCTCTCTGAAGCTTTCTGAACCTGCAGCTTCCGCTTGGCGATTCCAAGCCTGCCGCCCGGCGCTGCACCAATAATCACATGATTTCTGGTTTGACACACTCTTGACTAGATTCCACCCCTTTAATCCTGTAATCGCACCTCCAAATTCCTAAATTCTTTTTATATTTGAGTCGTTATGGTTCCATATACTCCCATACACTGTCCATCACCATTCATGACTACTAAAATTTATTTCAAATTTTGCTAAGTAGGCAGCCCACTTGCCCCAACCACAAAACTGTGACTTTCCACCAATTTAGACGTGATGGCCTTGCTTAATAGGAAACCCCTAGTACTTTCATAGAAACCTAATTACCACACCAACTAACCCTTAATTATAAATCATGTTATCAACCTACCCTCTTATGGAATGACATGGGTCTCATGCCCACTATTACATCCTTACTTAGGAACTCTACTCTTGCTGGTACCAAATCCACCAATCTCTAAATTCAACACTACTGATGGCTTAATAAGATTCTTTACAACATTGCTCTTATTGTCATGGTCCTCCAACCCCTATTAGATTTCACATAATTTTCATACTACAATGTAGGTCTTTCATCCCCTTAAATCCATGTCCTAATGGTTTAACAATTACTCTTTCATTATTAATCAAATTCACCAAATCTCAAACACCCCTCTTCCCTTCACAGCACCCAACATCGCATAGACCTGCAATGGTGCCTAGCGACACGTAGCTTGTTGTTGGGCGATGCACCAGTTTCTGGAGATTCCAGAACTTCACCTCACTCTGCGCGAATACCATTTTCTAACTTTCCAACCCTTCTAGAACTCGTTCCTTTGTTCACTCCCCTCATTCATCTGGACCAGGTTCATACAATAAAATATACTTATTGATTTTACAAATGAACATACAACTACTCAATGTGATTCAACATCAATTTTCATTGTTCGTGAAATCCCCAATTTCCAACCCTAAAACACCTTTCCACTGTTCCATTCAATCATGCCCTCAAATATGTGAATTTAAACGCCATTTGACATAAAAAAACATCCTCTACCAATTACAGTTAGCTTTCCCTTCAATCAGAATATTTCCAGAACCCAGAAATTTCCAAAATCGACCCAATATGGCTCGTGTCGCCTGGCGGTTCAATCACCAGTGCCAGGCGCTTCACAAACACCCTGAAAATAATGGTTAAATCAGCTATGCGTCGCCTGGCAATCGGGAGCTTACCGCCAAGCGGTTCCTCTTCAGGAACCCAGAAAAGGCTATCATGGCATGTGCCGCCTGGCGGCTATGTATAGCCCACCAGGCGGTTTCTGGAAATTTTCCAGAAACACGAAAATTTTCATACAACAGATGTTCATGGAACTAAACACATACATTAATCATACAATTCATGCTTGCATAAAATGTAACATAAAAAACTCTCCCAACATGGTTTCCTTTGCTTAAAACCTTGACACTTGGAAAATTCTCCCTTGATCACCAATGACCCTCCTTGGTTCTTCTCAATTCAGCCCCAAAGCTTCACTCAATCCTCACCCCTCTCAAATTTCTTGCTTTCTTCTGCAAACACAATGGCAACCCACCAAAACTTTCTCTTTTACCTCTAAATGACCTTTTTAATTGGGTCTTAATGTGGGGTTAACGGAGTAAAACGAAAATAACATTAATCTATGTTAATTACCATTCATTAGTTGTCTCATGATGGTTTTCCAGCCCTCCTTGGTTGCTAGGGTTTCATCTACCCTTTCATATTCAAGCCAAAACTAAGTTTAGTAAAAATAAAGTTTAATTTGGGTTCTCCAAAGCTTGAACCCACAACCATGCCAATGCCAAATCAATGCTAAATCATTCAACCCATTCATATTTCATGTTGAATAATATAATTAAATGATTATATCATCCCACAACATGATCAACAAATATTTAAAAATAATAACAAATAAATAACACACAATTAGCATACATAAGACTTAAACTCAAGTCCTCTCACAACAACTAAGTACTCTCAACCATTTGACCTAGTACTTTTCCGCGTCATACAAATTTGAATTTAATGTCATAAAAGCTTCTACTATCCGCATTTATTAATTAATTAATTACATTTCACGGGTCTTATAGAAACCACCCTTCAATGATGATTATTTCAACTTTCTATATGTGTTTACTTCTTTAAAGACCTGAATGTTTTTATTTCTTGTACCGACTTTAGATGTCAAATGTTAACTATTTTCGGTGATACTTCAAATCAACTCCACTTTTGATGTTCTTGAAGGTTTTCAAAATTATGTATCATTAATTCTACATCACCCTTGTATCATTAATTCTTGTTTTTTAGTAGTAGTTGAGGGCTAACCACAATAAGACAAGCGATTAAATCTCATGTTATAGAGAGGGTAAAGGTGGGCGAAAGGAAATAGAAAAAAGTAAATTGTAATTTGGAGATGATACTCCTTTTATTTGTCAAGACAAAGATCACAATGTGATGATGATAAAATGCATTTTTAGATGTATTGATCTAGCATCATGGCTGAATGTGAACATCTACAAGAGTAAATTGGAAGGAATAGGGATTACAGAAACCATTTAAAACAACTTACTATATATATTTCATACTGTCAGGTTTTTACAGAGGGAGTTTCACCTATATAGTCCTAACAATCTCCCCTCAAGGGTGAGTCCCTTCAACCACATTGGTACACTCCCCCTCCATACCACTTGTCAGGTTATAAGGAGGGGTATCACTGGGGAGATACAACACCAGTGAGATCTGAGCCTAACCACATAAGACACTGACACCACTCTCAACCCAAAACCTTAAGGCAATGGGTTTATGGGTCTTTATTCTTATATAGTGCTCTACTTTCTCAATTCTGGTCAATGTGAGACTTAGACTCACACTTGGATTCCTAACACATACATAGTGTTTAATGTTTTCTAAATTTTTAATATTTTGTTTTCTAAATTTTATAAATTCTACATCTTTTTAAGAAAAACATATTTCATCGCAAATAAAAATCATAAAACGATATATCATCATCAAGAAACGTATATCATCTTAAAGAGATTTTATTATCAAAGTTTCTACACAATTTATGATCAAAGTCTTCTACACAATTTATTGAGAAATCATTTGAAAGTAGAACCTTTTACAACACATTATGAAAATACATTTAAACCAACAACTGATACAACATCTTGTAACATGAAGAGTCGCTTACTTCAAATTTGAAATAAGATCACACAAAAAGTTCAACAACCATCCACCTGCAAAACAAATTTAAAAATAAAATAAAATTGATTGATATAAATAGTAAAATTATATGAGAGAAATTTCCCAGTTTTCTTTCAATAAATAAACAATTTGTTAGTTCACATTTATTCAACTTTGTTCTTAGTACCTTCCTTGCAAATATTATTAAACATAATGCTGATTATTATACATGTGTTCACTTTTATCATCATAATTAATTATTTTAGAAAAATTTTGGGTCTGTAGAGATCATAAAATATATCTTATTTGTGTTTTTTCTTATGGAAGGTTTAGGTGTTGTTTGTGAATTTTATTAATATGTTGAGAAGGAAACGTACTATTCATAGGTTTTGTTCTCTCGTCTCTTTCATTTTTATTGGTATTGTACATAGGTTGAGGTATTTCTAATATCTTATTCTTTTATTTATATATTATATATTGTTGATAAAAAGAATAAACTATTTTAATTGAGTGGTGTGCATTCAAATTTGAAATATACGACTAAGAATCGGGGATGAACAGATCAACATCTAATCAAGAATAAAAATTTATCAATGAATATATAAAAATAGTGAATTACAAGAACTAAAATATGTTATTTGAAAGAAGCAATTTTTGTAAAAAGAAAAGAGAAAATCATATACGTTGCCAATCATAATTGGAAACCTTTTTCTAACTCTTCTTAATTTTGTACAAAGTCGTGATTGTTCTTTCATTAGTTTGTGTTAGTAATTATGAATTAGACTTAAGCATATTCACTACAACGTACCTGCTATCGTAGCTTTGATCAACTTGCAAAAATTTACAGTATCCAGCATAGTTGTATCTCAGTTTGTGAATTTGTTCAAGAAGCTCAGGTAAGCAATTCTCCAAGGTTTCCAAATTAGAATTGGTCCTAATAAGCCCCAAAATCCTACAAAGAATCCTACTCCCATGCTCATGTATA
>Ga0209389_1004118_pt1 | contig 11987 bp, 10 predicted proteins | sample CowpearedBW_FD_187526 | JGI IMG/M metagenome (GOLD analysis project Ga0209389, IMG submission 187526) | Root nodule microbial communities of legume samples collected from California, USA - Cow pea red BW (SPAdes) (version 2) | ecosystem: Host-associated > Plants > Roots > Nodule | place: USA... | reverse complement strand
AGTCATGCTGTGGAATAATATGATATTTGAATTATATTAGTTAGCATGAAATAGGAATTTGGCATGATGGTTTGGCATTGGTTTGGCATTGCATGGTTATGGGTTCAAGTCTTAGAAAACCCAAATTGAACTTTAATTTTGCCATTTTGAATTTTGGTGTGAATGTGAAGAGTTGAAAGAACCTAGATGAATGGGAAGCCTGGGAGTGGCTGAAAAACAGTCCATAATGCACTCATGAATGACAATAAACACTAGTTTTAAATCATTTTCGTTTTATTCCATTAAACCACAATTAAGACCCAATTTAAAAGGCCAATTAGTGGTAGAAGAGAGGGTTTTGGTAGTTTGTCATTGTGCTAGCAGAGGAGAGAACGAAATTTGAGAGTTGTAAGGTGGGGTGGATCATTGGACTGCATAGAGGAGAGTCAAAGAAGGTCATTGGAATCAAGGGAGAACTTTCAAGTTACAAATTTAAGCTAAGGAATCCAGGTTAGGGGAGTTTTACTCGTTATTGATTATGTGAGTGAATAATTGCATGATATGTAGTATGGAATGTATGATTATAGTCTGTTTATGCTTGAATTGTGACGTTTTTGGAATATTTCCAGAAATCGCCAGGCGACTCATCTTGGTTTGGAGATTCTGGGTTCCTAAGGAAGGAACCGCCTGGCGGTACATCCCTAAAGCATGGGGGTTTTACCATTTCTGAGTTTCTGGATGATGGGCCTGGCAGTATTTGACTAAACCGCCAGGCGACACGAGCGAAACGATTCGTTTTTAGTGTTTTATGGGTTCTGGGTTACTTCTGATCAGAGGACAGGTTAACTGGAGTTATTCAGGGATAATATTGATGTCAAATTGTTGGTATAACCTCGTAATCAATGTCATAATCAAATGGAACAGTGACGAAGTGTTTTAGGGTTGAACAATTGGGGTTTTGATGTCGCGAGTATTGCTAGCGAATGAAATGCTTTGTAATATTATTAATTGATGTGTGTGTAGATTGAGAAATATTATGATTATAAGTGAGTTTGTGCGAGAGGTAAGGGAGATTAATCTGGAATGAAAAACTGGAAAAGGGTGGAGTTTGCAGGTGCAAAAATTTTGGAAAATTGCCAGAAGTATATATACCGCCTAGCGGCACGTGGCTTGCCGCCAGGCGCCAACGCAGTGGCAGTGCTGCTGCATGGTTATGATGACAAGCGCTGGGTTGGGTTCTGTTACCATTTTAGTTGGGATTAGTTGATTGGATTCTGTGATATCTGGGGAAATTTGATGAGGGAGTTCTTGGGCACGAATTTAAGAGGTTGGGATTACCTTAGGATGTAATGATATTAGCTATTATAGGTCTTGCTTATATCAATTATGGCATAGTAGGAATTCTAGACTTGGGTAAGTTAGGTGCAAGAGGTTTAGAGACTTGACCTACTATTGTGATTGGGAGTTTAACTCAAAGCTAACACTAGAAAAGGGAATGAGTTGGTAATGGCTGTAATGACTAAAATTAAGTTACGGAATAAGCATTGGGAGTGCATTGTGGTGTGGTAGTGTTGACTAAGGTTAAATTTTGAATAAAGTAGGGAATTGGATAGTAAGTTAGCCACTGAAAAGGCAATTCCATAAACTGGAGAAGATAGCGTAAGTCGTGATGCTTGGGTGAGTAGTTTAATCTGTGTAGGGTTGCAAAGAGATCAGAACTGTGCCTGTACTGATATAGCGCCTGGCGGTGGTGTTAGACCGCTAGGCGATAACAACAGCGTTAGTGGGGTCTGGTATGAACTCCGCCTGGCGGTGAAGGTGGATCCGCTAGGTGGTTGCGGTGGATTCAGTGAGGTTTGAGAGTGGATGTGTCTAGCGGTGTGAACTGTCCCGCCAGGCGGTGTCTTCAATTATTGATGGTTTTGAGGCACTTGGTGCTTGGCGGTCTGGAAGCTGGTAGCGCCTAGCGGTACGTATCCCCTGCTAGGCGATTTGGCTGTTGTAAGTCCTAGTCGTTGGACTTTGTAGGCGTGATCTACGAGACTTTTGGTGATGCTTCAAAGGTAAGATTGCTGGGTTCCTTGAGTTGAGCTCGGAACGTATCCCTTGAGTTGAGCTCAAGATAGGGTTAAGCACGTAGCATTCCTCGAGTTGAGCTCGGAATGGCATCCCTCGAGTTTGGCTCGAGATGGAGGATGAACACGAGGAACCCTTGAGTTGAGCTCTGGTTGGTGAGTGTTGCCAGTGTGAGTGTGCTGGTTGTGGCCAGTACGGATGGGTCCAGATGGATTGCCCTCTGTAACACCCTCGAATCCTCTTGGGCTTACCAGGCATCCCACCTGCCACCCTCAAACCGGTTGTGTTAGGTCCGTAGCCCAATACACCCCAACCCATCACCTCTAGCACCAACTAGCAGGTGGGTTGTTCCCAGGGAGGATCGAACCCCAGACCTGAGCTTTAACACCTTTGACTCACCAGCAGATGGTACCAGTTGTGCTGCAACACAACTGGTAGCATCTGCTGGTGAGCCAAAGGTGTTAAAGGTCAGGTTGGGGGTTCGATTCCCACTGGCAACAACCCACCCAGTATGAATGGACGAAGAAGGGTGATGGGTTGGGGTGCATTGGGCTGTAGTAACTTGACAGCCTCTAGGACCCGAGGAGGGGTAGCCAGGGATGTTACAGCATCTGCTGGTGAGCCAGAGGTGTTAAAGGTCAGGTTGGGGGTTTGATTCCCATTGGCAACAACCCACCCAGTATGAATGGACGGAGAAGGGTGATGGGTTAGGGTGCATTGGGCTGTAGTAACCTGACAGCCTCTGGGACCCGAGGAGGGGTAGCTAGGGATGTTACACCCTCCTCAGCAGATAGCTGACGAGTTTGGTAGTCTCGGGACAATGCGAACTATGTTCGTATTTGGGAACTCCACCTAGCGTTACGGTGTATGATCCGTAGAAATGGTTTCCCGTACGTGCTCTGTCAGTTGTGGCCGATAGGTTTGGCAGCAAATTACCTTAGGGTAATCACTAAAAGAGGTAGAACACGAATGATCTGGTTATGGCTAGGTGATGAGAATTAAAAGAAGGGAAACTCTCTGGGATGATTGTGTTGTTTATATATATCTGTTGTATATGTGTATACGAATTTTATATGTTTTAATTGTTAAGCTCACCCTATCTTCTTGTGTTTGGCGATGATCGTGTAGGCGGTACACGTGAGCAGATGTTGTTGATGCAGGTGGTGCTGGTGAGGCTTAGCCGCGGAGTGGGGATATCCTGGAATTTTTATGTTTATGTTTTCTATTTTTGATTTGAAATATGTTGTAAAGGCTCATGGCCTATTTTGACTAGACTTTCAGTTTTGTAATTATGGATTATGAATGCTTTAGTAAAATAATAAAGTTTGAAATTTCCCGTGTTTTGGGAAATGAGGATTTATTCATAAATGCGATATATTTAAAATTTTATATTCCTTTGTTTTATTAAAATCCATAATATCCTGACGAGATGTTACACCAACTATAGAGGAATTTGGTGCTCATGATGATGAATACAAGATGAACTTGGACTAGCATCCTTCCTTCAATAGTTATATACTAATATAATGTAAGAACTACATTAATCTAAGAGTTTCTCTCTCTAGGATAGTATACAAAGTCAACATGAATATACCAGGGGTCATGCCCTGTATTTCTAAGATTTCAAGTGCTGCTCTAGCTTCTAAATCTTGAAGTTTAGCCATGGAGGATTCCTTCCAAAATGGGTTTCTTCCCAAGCTTGGGCGTTCATTTTTTTGCAAGTTCAACAATGGAGGTTTCCTTGCCATGGAGGTTTCCTTGCCATGGAGGTTTCCTTGCCATGGAGGTTTCTTATTCGTGCTCAGCTTCAAATCTGGAGCTTCATGTTTCTTTGTAGTGATTTTTTCTTAAAATGTGGCTTAAGTGCCAAATTTTGTTGCTTAGTCATAGGCTTAAAATTTAACTTTCTTGGTTCATCTTTTGGGGTTCAACACCAACTTTATAATTTACTTCATTTTACCTACAAAACAACACAAAATGTATTAAATTCCACTTTTTATATTTTCTCACTACCTCATTCTGTAATTATGAAAAATTAGGGCAATTGCAATGATTTTTACATTGATTTAGTGCAACATAAGTGTCTACATGATATACAATTTAACTAATAATTGACACTTATCACATAACAATATAATGCCAACATACAACTCACTTAGTTCATAAGTCAACTAATTCATTTTACCACCAAGTAATATCACACGGTATGACATTCTCTCATAACCAACCATTTACCTTTCTTGCGCATGAAAACCTCTTGGAAAAGGCCTTTCTCATGCTTTCCGTAAGACTTACAACCAATAACTCTACCTGTTCACTAAAGCATTAGGTAAGATCAACTCTTGCTAAGCTCATGCTAAAGCCTTATGGCCGAAAGAAACCCTTTTAGTCGACTCACAAAAGCCTTCTGGGTAAAAGAACCAACCTAGGTTTGATGTTATGAGAGAATACATACACTGTCATTACACACACACACACATGCATATAACATCATCATATGATCAACCATACATCAAATCATCATGTGAATGCATCATAAAAAGACTTAGCAAATCATATCATACATGTATCATGACCTAGCACCTGCAACCATAGTCGAAAAGAGCAAAACATGCAAAAAAGGCAACCTGATGCTCAAAACACCCAAATTGGGTATCAACACACAACACACCAGCCGCCCAACGACCACCAGTTACCCAAAGACCACTTCGTCTCACAAATTTATATCACCCATCTATCATGCCACTCGTTCAGCGACCAACCCTTTCCCCCAATGACCCGATAATTCTAGAAATACGAAAAACAACAAATAGATGTTAAGAACTCTAAAGCATACAAACTTGAACCTAACACCTGGAACCTTTTCCATAACAAAACTACACTTAACTCGCTACAAAAATTCCATTTCTTACTTGTTCACTGCACAATTAAAAGACATTACATATCCCTGCACACAATTCATTCATGTGACTAGCCAATTACATTATACAACAAATTATACACCTGTTGTCAAATAATTATGCACTCACTCAATCCTAATCACTTCCTAAAATTCACCCATTTGATCAATATTAAACCCACCATGACAACACAAAGCCCAATATCATTCTTCAAGGTAAAAGCATTAATTTTGCTCTTGCATCATAAACCCTTAACATCATCATGCACCGAAAATTCCTATGAACCCATAGCATAAAACAAAAACCAAACGACAACAGAATTTCCACCACACCAAAGGTAAGTCCATAATTATATCTCATATTATCTTTTCACCTTTTTTTTTCCTAAAACGATAAATTCAATCCACTAAACTAAATAAAGTAATTTCAACCAACTTACCTCAAAATGCATGCACTCCAAAAAAAAAAACAAAACAAAAGCCACCATAGTTATATCCAAGAGCATGTTATCAAATCGTTCTCATCCTCAAATAGTAATTATCATTCCAAAAATCCACTTACACCCATTGATCTAACAACCAAATCACACGGTCAAAAGACGAAGGTTAGTTATCCCAAAATTCCACCGTGGAATAAAATTATAATTTTAACCCACCACCAAATAATTAATTTTTCTTATCCAAAAGAAGAATAACAATTTTTTCTTCACTAGAGATGACAAATAAACCCGTACCCGTAGGTATCACCTGAACCTATCCCCATTTTAGCGGGGAATCCTCGTACCCTATCCGTTGTAGATTATGTCAAATTATGTGAAATTGAAGCATTGCACAAAATGAGATGGAACATGAACAAAGGTAGTGAAAGATGGTTATGCTTTGGAGGAGGAGCTTGTAGACTCGTACGTTGTTAGAATATTGTTTACTCTGATATTGATAACAAATAGGCCTCGAAGAAATGATAGCTTATAATCAACCTAAATTAGGTATTGAAAATTGTCTTGATGTGAATATCATCTTAATATTTAAATTAACCCAGAAGAAATTGTAGTAAAAGTGACCATACCTTGTTCATCAAGCACCAGACATAATGTGTCACATGTATTCATATCGTGGAATTTAAAACTTGAAAATGGTATTATTTATACAATTTAGAGAATTAACTCGGTCTTCAAAATTGTATTTTAGATTGTATAATTCAAAATTCAGAAAATGAACCTTCGATGTACATAATTAAAGAACCATGTGCAAGTATTAAAAAACATTGAGAAATGAATGTATGTTTATAAGGTGCAAATGGCATGAAGTGGGTTTGCACTTATTAATCCATTGATTTGTAGATTTCTTCCAGAGTTGATTCACATGTCTTCCATAATTAAAAGGTACATTTATACTTAACCAAATGAAGCTTCCAAGTGCATAATCAATGGAACCATGTTCAGTGTTAAAGGCTTTAAGCACCCAATTTCATTCTTTATCGCTTTGAGTTTTGTTACATCCCATTTGCCTTGTCCCCGTAATCGTAGTCTAGGGATGAGTGCAAGTAGATTCCGCGGGCAAAGAATTTTTGGTTCTGGCTCAATGGTAATCTATTGAGAAAACAAAGTTTAAAAAAAATTAAAAAAGGAATGTAGGTTGACGAGGTTCAAATGATATCAAGTGGGTTTGCACTTATTTCAGCACTACTCTGCACATGTGCGCCTAACCTATTTAATATGTTTTCCAGCAAACATAAAAAGGACACTAGAATCAAAATTTCTATACTCATTCAATTAATTTGCGAAGAATTGCGAAGGTGAGCCTACAGGGAGAAATTGCGGGAGAAACAGAAACCTTGGAGGAACTTCTACACGAGGTATGGGAATCTAAACCTTTGTGCTTTCTTTTGCTTGCTTATGTGTGATCATTGTTTGCGTTTTGGAAGAGGTCATGCATGTATGTTGTGAAGCTGTGAAAGGTTGTTGTTCCTTCTTCCTTTTCCAGCAACATAATTTCTTTATTTTTCTGTTGTGTGATGCATAGGTTTATGAATGAGTATTGTTTCGGTCTTTGATACTTGTTTGCGGGTTTTCGAAATGTAAGTTCTTTATACTATAATTTGTTATGGAACTTTCTCTCTCATATTTGCGGACTACCACGGTCTATTTATACATTGGGTTATATAATGTTTCATGCAGTTGTGCATGCATTTTTTTCCTCTGTCTCCACACTAGGTCAGTGGTTTGTGAAGGAAGGGTCACAAACCCTTTTACTTTTTTATTGTTACGTTTATGTAGTTTGTGGAGTGACTAGTAAGGTTGTGGTTTTGTTGATCTCGTGCGTAGTGTGTTTTTTTTTTATTTTTTTTAACAAAGTTGTAGTATTTTTTAAATAATAGATCTAGTAGTTTGTTTTGCTGAAATAGTGGATAGTTATCAAGTTGCTAAAATATTGGGTATATTGCCAAAATATTGGGTTAAACCCTCTTCCTTTGTCTACGGTGGTGATGGCGGAATTCGGGCTCAACTCCCGATTCGATTGGGTTTGTGAGAGTTGTGGTGTTGTCTGCGTCATAGTGGTAGGGTTGCCCACCACGGTGGCTTGCACTTTTGCTTCGAATGACAGTGGAGGTGTTGGATCTCTTGGCTCTACTGGTTCATGGTGGTTTGTCGTTGTCGCATCCAAATCGTGTAGTGGTAGCACACCATGGGTTTAAGCGTCACGGTGGGTTGCTCGGTCAATGCTGGTGAAGATCTGGCTGCGACAACATTTGCCAACGATCTCGGTGGTGAGGACGAGCACAACAATGCTAATGGTGGCGCGTGCGAAATACTCCTATGGTTTCGGGTCCTCAGAGAATTGAGGCAGAAAAGTACCTTTGTGGCTTCGGTTAACACTCGAGGCCAAAACCCACCCTTTTTTGCCTCGCCTCAATATGCCTCGGTTCTGGAATCGAGGCAGAATATAAAAAACAACCGAGGCCAAAATCCCTTACTGCACTAGTGATTATACCAGGTTAAGATAGATGAATGTTAGTATGGTGCATTGTACACAACTTTTAAATAGCCTATCACATTTCAATAAAATTAATGCAGTGAATTACCTCTCATTTTGTGTGGTGTGCATCCCATTTTTTATTCTTCTAGTATCTGTAAGTTTTTTCCTTTATTCAAAAAAGTGGTACCACAACTCTTATGCTCTAAGTATTGAGAGAGAGAAAAAGAGAGCGAGTGAAATAGTGTGAGGAAAGCAGTGTGAGCTTGAGTGCTTTGAAAAAATGGGAATAATTGCAAAAGTTGTTAATGGTATGAACGCGCCACAATTTTCAAAGAAATCAATTATGATAATTGGTGTTTACAAACGAAAACCCTTCAAGGATACCAAGACCTATGGGATATAGTGGAGAGCGGGTACCAAGAACCCATGGAAAACGAAGACCGGATGGTGGTACAAATTGCCGCATTGAGAAAGATGTGAGTGAAAGATAAATCGACCTTGTACTTCTTGTACAATGCGGTGGATGAGTCAAGCTTTGAGAAGATTGCAAATTTGCATCTTAAGAAGAAGCATGTGAGATTCTAGAGGTTGCATACAAAGGGAGCGACCACATCAAACAAGTCTGGCTACAAACCCTCAAATGAGAGTTTGAATGCCTTAAGATGGAGGACAGAGAGCAAGTAACCGAGTACATAACTCGAGTAGAGTAGGTGGCCAACCAACTCGACAGGAATGGAGAGCCAATGCTAGCAAGTCGGGTTATGGAGAAAATCTTTTGGTCATTGACAGATGAATTTGAGAGCATCATATTCGCCATTGAGGAGTCGAAGGACCTTTCAATTATCTTAATGGAAGAACTTGTCAAGCCACATGAGGCCCAAAAACAAAGGAGAAGGAAGAAGAAGGAACCACTTGACCATGCACTATAGCTACAAGTGCAACTTGATTTAGATGGAACTCTGAACACTTAGGGTCAAAGTCCTAGAGGTAGAGGATGAGGTGACCACGAACGAGGTGGATGTGACTGAGGTGATATTGAAGACAAAACAGATCAGACCAGGTTGTAGAATTGGTGTGACCGTGGTCAAGGAAGGGGACGAGGAGGTTGATCTAAGTCTTAAGTGAAATGCTTCAAGTGTGGCAAGCACGACCACTACGCAATAGAATGCAGAACGACAAGTTGCTACAATTATGGCAAGGTTGGTCACATAACAAAGTTTTTTCAAACTAAAAAAGGGAGAAAATATTCTCACGGATGTCGAGTGGTGTTCAAATTGTGTGGATGAAAGGAGATGACGTGACGAGCTTAGTCCAGGCTGTTTAAATAGCTTAGTCTGGTATTTGGACACTAGAGTGAGCAATCACATGCATGGAGATGAGAGTTTGTTCAATGAACTCATCAAGATGTAGGCCGAATTAGTATCATGTGGAGATGATTCCAAGGTGGTAGTAGGAGGACGTGGAACAATTCGACACATGTAGAAGGATTAACAGGTTGGAGAAATCAAGGATGTCTACTATGTTCCCGAGTTGAAAAGTATTAGTTTAAGCATATGTCAAATGATGTAGAAAGGAAACTCGATTTTGATAAAGGATCGGGTACTGTATTTGAAGGATAAGCACAATCGACTAGCAAACCAAGTAGAAATGAAGAAAAACCAGATGTACAAATTTGAGTTGAGCATCCTATAGAAAAGGTGTTTGAAGCTAGACATGAAGGATGAAAATATAACTCAACCTCAATTGGAGGATGGGAATATGGTTTTGTCCTATAGGAATTTGGGGTTGGAGGATGAGAATATGCCCAGCCTTAAGCGAGTTCAAGAATCGAGGATGTGAACATGTCCCAAACTCAAAAGGGTGGGAATATAGCTTAACTACAAGTGAGTCCTAGGTCAAAGGATGTTAACATGTTTTGGCAACAAGAGAGTTCAAAATTGGAGGGTAGAAAGTCCCCTCAACCACATGTGAATTTAAGATGGAATGGCGATACAATTCAACCACAAGTAGTGTTGGTCTTTGATGACTCGTACAAGCAGCAACAACGTGATGAACCTTTTGGCCTAAATGTTGAGCATGAAGATGATGGACCTTTAAGCCCCATACCTCATTAGGAGGCAATTCCTAGCACTTGAGGTCTTCCATTGGAGAATGGGGTTGTAAAGCCCTGACAGATGGATGGAATCAAGATAGGCTTCTCCTCAAAATCAAAACAACAAATACGAGAGATTTGGTGGAAGCTTGAAAGTGAGCTTGATGTTGTAAGAAGTTTGGCTAATAGGATTGAAGTGAAGTAGATGCAAGTTGGTGGATATTGCAACTCAAATGTACTAGTTGCTAGTGGGTTGGATAATGTCGGTGGAGCAAAGTGTTCTCACTCAAAGGTGGCATCTGTTGATGTTCCAAGGGAACTTGCCAGTTCTAGGCCTTTATAGCAGTTAAGTTTGTCAATGTTGAAGAATCATCAAGGAAAAGTAAAAGAAGGAGGTGTGGAGCTCGAGCATGCGAGAAGTAAAGAGCAGATAATTGATATGCTCACAAAACCATTGTCTACAACAACATTTCAGGAATTCAGGAAATTGTTCATGATGAAAAAAGAAAAATTTAAGCTTACGGGGGAGTTTTGTTAGATAATCTTAAATTAATGATTAGGTTGTTTTTAATTTGTTTAACAAAGTTGTAATAGTTTTTAAATAAGATGTCTAGTAGTTTGTTTTGCTGAAATAGTGAATAATTATTAGGTTACTAAAATATTTGGTATATTGATGAAATATTGGGCTAAATTCCATTCTACCCGACTAAGATAGATGATGGTTAATATGGTGCATTATACACAACTTTTAAATAGCCTATCACAGTTCAATAAAATAATGCAGTAAATTGCCTCTCATTTTGTGTGGTGCGCATCCCATTTTCCCAACAATAGTGACATTTGTTTCTCTAATTTGTGATAGTCATTGTCCAGTACACGATTTCATGTGATTGGCCATGCATTTAGGTGGTTAAAACCTGGAAAATGATTTTTTGACTACTAAATTTTGACAACTTTCTCTTACAACCTTAGGTGGCATCTTGTAAATGGTTCTCCGTTTCTCCATTTTCTCATTCTCAATATTCCAAAACCACTCAAAAGATGACACATCATATTGTAAGAGAAAGTTGTCAAAATTTAGTAGTCAAAATATCATTTTCCGTTAAAACCTTGTAGTAAAGTGATGGGACATTGCATATGATGTGGGGTCGTCTTATTTTTCTTGTTTTGTGCTTAGTAACCCACTTTCAGGTGCTGCATTGGGAATATCTAATGAAAATGATATTTCAACAAAACTTTTTGACTCATTTTTTACAATACTGATGTGGTAAGGGATTTTAAATTTTTTTATTGCAAATGCATTAATGAGATAAACCCTTACACGTGCGGGAACATTTCTTAGGCAAAGTGAAAGAGAAAGAGAATGAAATACAAAGAAAGAAGGAAGAGGTGGAGAGAGAAGGAATTGTTGCAAAGGAAGAAGCATTGCAGCCCTCTCTTTGGGTAACAGGAGACAGCGACCACCTGAAGTGCTCGCCGACAACCATTTGATAGTCCACAGGGAGGCCACTTCCACTATTCCCATTCAATAACATTCATCGAGACCGTTGCATTGTGACTTCGCTGTGATTTTCCAGCGGTTTGTGTGGGTTTGCGGAGACTACAATGATTTTCTAGAGTTGTGGCTCTTTGGAATATATGAAGAAAGCACATTTGGGGATATCCGTATTTGGGTGCTTGTAGTGGTCTCAATTAATTTGAGCAGAGTATGATATTTTGGTAAAGTTATTTGTTTTGTTGAGTAAAAACATATGGTAGATCCCCTGATTTTTTGTAATTGGTGCCCACAGGAAGGACATAGGTATTGTTGAAGTTCTGCTGAATATTAATTTGGAACTCTGTTGTTCATTTATATGTTGACAGTTTTTATAAATCTGCAACTGCAGTGTAGAAATTGCAACAATATTCTCCACATTTTAATGCTTGAGTCCCCACTTATTTAAGCTTTGACATAATTTATAATTT
>Ga0209389_1004116_pt1 | contig 11989 bp, 7 predicted proteins | sample CowpearedBW_FD_187526 | JGI IMG/M metagenome (GOLD analysis project Ga0209389, IMG submission 187526) | Root nodule microbial communities of legume samples collected from California, USA - Cow pea red BW (SPAdes) (version 2) | ecosystem: Host-associated > Plants > Roots > Nodule | place: USA... | reverse complement strand
ATCAACTACAAAAAAAAAAAAAAACTCACCAAGCGTTGGTTATCCATTGAAGTCAAGTGTTAAAATCAACATTTTAATATGAAGTGTTACAATCACACTTAAGAATCTCTGTTTTTTTTTTCACAGGAGGGAATCCATTCCCCTTCAAGGCCTATTACTTCTAATTTTCTTTATTCTTTCAGTCACAACCAAGTACAACCTAAGAATTCAAATTTTCTACATAATATTTTTACATTTTAAAATTAGTATTTCAGTTATAATAACCCTTCTCCCAAAACCATCTACAGTTAGTCCTGGAGAATTATACCAAGAAAATAAAAATAAAAAGATTCATCATCATTTCATAGATGCAAGTAATTTAGAAAAATTTCATCCATTTAACAGAAATGTTTCCATCAGTCAAGCTAGAGTAGACGGCAGAACATATTGAGTCACTCTAGAAATATTCTTACCTTGAGACAATGTATTTTCAACATCTTCCACAACTTTACCCACACCATGAACAGAAGCACTGCAGTTTTTTAAAGCAGCTTCCTCATTAAGATGTTCATCAAGAACAGGCTGAAAGGCAGAAAGTATTTTCTCTGGCAAACACCCAACAGCCAGTTTCTGCATTGAAGATGACCAAGCATTGACACATCTCAAAATCAGAAATATCAAAGCATCAAACAGGCAACAGATCAAACTCAGACGTGCTATTGCAACTTGCTTACTATTCTCACGTGGGCATCCCTCTTCGCTATCTTGATAGAATTTGAAATCTTTCCATTGCTTGTAGATGGAGGGGGAACCTTACCCATTATTATTATTTCATCCTTAAGACCTTGAAGTCGTGAACCAAAAACCTTCCTCTCCTCCCATACTTGAACCTATTAAAATACAATCCAACACACCAACATCAAAAAAGATTCAAACAAAAAGGAAATATAAATGAATGAAATGTCATCTTAAAAAATACTAAATGATAAGATGAATGACAAAAAAAATTTAGAAATTAAGGGTTAGTAACTTATGGCTAACAACCAAACATTAATGGATTACAACCAAGCCCCGACCCTCTAATGGATGTTCAGTATGAGTACACTTTCAATCACATTAAAAACACTTAATTTTAGATTTCTTGAATTATAATTAAGTTTAAATTCACTATTTTAACTAGAATTTGTCCAATTAGGATTAATTGAGCTCTAACAATAATCATTGATTAAAATCTGTTTTTAGAGCCATGGTAAATGCTAGATGTTTGGCTGACGACCTTAAATACACCTACAGATGACAAAAAAAATTCATACCCGCATATTTCCGAAGGTAAAATATGTGAGTGATGCTAAATACATATCTTTAATGGATATCCACAGGTAATGGGAATGGATATTTAATTACTCGCTTTTTGCTTTTTGATAAGCCAAGTAAGGTGTCATGATATCCGACCTGTAGGTATCCACTATACCCTAATAATTATTAAAGAATTTTATTTGAGTATTTCTTTTTTTAATTTCAAGTGATCAAAATAAAACTATTAGTGAAAAATATATTAATCATGGAAGAATCATTTAAATTTTGATTTCAAATATTTCTATTTTTTTATTTAGACGTATGAGATTGAAGTTATTTTTGTAAATGATTATGTTTTTAAAATTTATATTTTAGCACAACTTATTTAAATTTTCCTTTCAAAAAGATCAAATTTAATTGCATTAATATTTTTATTCTAATTGATTATGTAAAATAGTATAAATATATACTATGTGGTCTACATTAGACACACAATACATTCAAAACATATACTATTCAACATTATATCAAAGTCAGACTAGAGCCTATCCTAGCAAGATTTGTGTTTGTTAAGCATATCATTTCACCCACTATCGAACCACCCATTAATGTCTAGTCTCACGCATGAGATGTATATACCTCAGGTCGAGGGAAGTATGTTGGAAGTTCCACATCAATTAAAGATAAGGCGATTTCATAGTATATAAGTGGGTGCAAACCTCACCTTACAAGCCAGTTTTGTGAGGTTGAGTTAGGCTTAAAGTCTACTTCTTTATTTCAAGTTCTCCCGCCCTTTTAATGTTGTTTTTACCATCTTGTGTTCTTTTCATTCTCTTACTTGAATCTATCTCTTCTCTCTTTTGAGCTCCTATGAGGTGCATTTTCACATGTAGATAACTTTATTATCTTAATGTTCAGTAAGAATCTCTTTAGAGCTTTCTTAAGGAACATTAACACAAACACCTTACACTCATTCAAAATATAAGATGAACTCACATCCATTTGTCTTCATATAATTGTTCTATTTTTACATGGTATACAACAAACCCACGTTTTAATGTTATTGCCTGATTTTATGCTTTCTACAGACATTCTAAGTGTTAATTCAGTGAAGTCTCAGTTGAATGCATTGGGAGACAACTGAGTCAACTAATCCTATTTGTACTAACATTTTCAATAGAAAAGATGATCGCTTTGATAGTGTAATCAAGGATTAGACTATACTCCAGGAGTAGGCGAGCTGCCCATTAGACTATCTACTTCTACTCAATTTGATTGTGGAAATGATAGTGATTAGTTCACTAAAGAGGACATATTTCACTTAAGTTGATTTAAGGATTAATAACACATACACAAACCCCTTCCATGACCAAACCCCATACACTTATTTTCAATTACTATGTATGCCAACCTAAGAAGCACAACTACAATACACATCATCAAATTTGTAGACATGATAAAAAATAACACGAACACAAAAATAAGACAAATGTAAAAAATGGATATATTGCGCTATGTAAAATTAGTAGAGTTTAATTGATTCACATCAAGAACACAAATAAAAAAACTCCCAATTTGAGCGAACAAGACTTCTTTTGTTACTATGAATATATATGCACACTGGGTGAGAATATACATCCCATGGTTTTTCAAGTTGGTATTAAGAGCCCTAGTTGTTGTTGGCCCTCTTTTGTCCACTATCTCTGGCAGTCATTGTGAAGTCCACCACTATTGTGTCACCATCCACCACTAGGCCTCAAAGAGCATGACCCAGCCTTAGTGGTCTTTGTTCAAAAGCACTTCGACATGCCACTACATTCCACGCACTACTAACCACGGGGAAACTTATGATCCCATATGTTTGTCAAGTATTGAATCATATTTGTCTCACAGTAGACCTGATGTTCATTTGCAGTGAGTCTAGTCAACCAGTTCATAAACCAACCAAAGGAGATTCACTAACGGGTTGCACTAAGAATTGTGCAATATCTGAAAGAGACTCCTGCCAACGGAATTTTGTTCAAATAAAATGGGAATGTAAATCTCAAAGTATATATAGATGCTAATAATGTTGGATCATTTGTGGATAGGAGATCAACTACTAGATATTGTACTTTCCTTGGTGGGAATCTTGTACTTGGAAGAGTAAAAAATAATGAAGTAGTAAATCTAGTGTTATGGCACAGGGGATCTGTGAGCTACTACGACTAAAAATCATCTTGGAAGACTTAAGAATGAATTGGATAAACCAATGAGACTTTAACATGAGAATAAATTTGCTATTAGCATAGCCATAACCCAATGCAATATGATATAATCAAACACATTGAAATTGATCCACATTGTATCAAAGAAAAAAATGATAGTGGTCAAATGTGCATTCTGTATGCCTGCTTTCAAAACAACCTTGTACACCTTCTAACAAAGGGTCTGAATACCAACAACTTTGAAAGGATTGTTTGCAAGCTAGAAATGGAAAATGTATATTCACTAGCTTGAGGGAGAGTGTCAGCAATCATATTTTATTATTCCATATTTAGCATACTATAATTAAACTGTATAATGTAAATATCCCTATAAGGATCTAATTTAAGCCAAAATAATAGGGATTTGATTATATCTCTGAATAATAGCGATCTGATTGTATCCCTAAATCATACAAATTTGAGTAGATTAAAAGCTATGTTTCAAAATTTCAAAATTACTTTTCCATTTTTTTTTATGTGTGTATTTGTATGAGTATGAAGTAGTCTTAGCAATAAACTTATTCCATTCTACCCTAATATTTGAGAAACATCATACTCCATGAGCTTAAAATAAAGGTTAATATCCATATACAACTTTACTGTGATAACAACTCATCCATGAGAGCAACCCAGCATGGTAAGACCAAACATAATGAAATTGGTAGACACTTCATCAAAGATATTCTTTACAACAGTCTTTACAAACCATGTCTCGACAAGACTTCAAATAGTAGACATTTTTACTAAAGGGCCTTCTCGGACTAAAATCTCAAAGGCAAGTTGAGAAGGAACGATATTTATTTAACAACAGGATGCAGAGTGATGTAAATAACAGATTGTTAGGTGTTAGATATTTTTAAGATATTATTAGTTATAATATTTTATGTTAGTTAAAATATAAAATATTATGTATACTTGGGTTTAGCCTATTTTTTCCTTTATTATTCTTCATTATAAATATATTATCCTATGTCTGTTTTCCACAAAAGTTGGAGTCGCCACCAACACCGTAGGAGATGCCACCGAAGTTGTCGTTGAGATCGATCCATCAATCGAATCGTCTAGGATAGGCAACCACCACGCTATAGAGATCATCACCGTCGGAGCAACCACGTGCTCTCACGCACCTCTCGAAGTCGCATAGCTATTCTCTTTTGCTACCACGTGTGATGGTGTGTTACCCCTCCTCTTCGGCAGCGATCACCTGCATCAAGATCGTCTCCTCCTCTTTCTATATTAGTGCTTGCTACCTTGATTGGAGAACCTTGAATTTTAGGGTTTTTCTCTTTCCTCTTCATCTATGGCCTCTACGACTTCAACCTCTGCCTTTCCCTATTGCTACCAATTCGTTTGATCTATCAATCTACACTAATTATGTTAATGAGCATCTAACCATTGACAAATTAAATGGCACTAATTATGAGACTTGGGCGTCAGACATTAAATTTTGGCTAAAGAGTCAGGGGTATGTTGATTATCTCACTTAGCGTGTGACTTCTATTGATGCAATTGAAGCTTCCTGTGGGTTGAAAACTGATGCTCAATTATGTATGAATCTCAAACCCACTAGTTACTCATATTGAAAAAAACTATTTCGTACCTATGAAACATGTTTAGAAATTTGAGAATAGGCAAAATTGTTATACAACAATGACACTCAACATCCTTCTGGTGTTTGTCACAATCTTATTGATGTTGTTGCTCTGAAACATCATGGCTCCAATGGCTGAATATTTGGGTAAAATTCATTCTCTCCTTCATGACTCTAATGAGTTATTACTCCAGCCTCTACTCCTTCTCAAGAACCAGAACAACGACCAAAGTTCTTTATGTTATTGGCCTTACTTGACTTTTTAATGACTATTCTCATGTTTGTGATCAAATTTTGGGGTCCCTGTTGCCCTCAATTTTTCTTCTACTTGTTCCACCCTTTTATGTGTACCAAGTAAATCGATTGTTGTCATTCCTGCTTCCGTTGATGATTACTCTACTTTAGTATCTCAACATAGTGAGCATAATTGCTCTCGCAAGCGAGCAAAAGAGCGTCACAAGTGTGAACATTGTCACAAGCTCGGTCATAAGATTGACAGATGTTATGACTTACATGGTCATCCTCCTCGATCTATGGTCCAAACAAATCCTCCCTCACAATGATCCTATTTCATCTAATAACACAGGACACTCTGTTATACTCACTGCATTTCTCGAATGGTATGAAGATCGTCAAAAACCTAGTTGCACGGCTTCTGTTGCACTTTCAAGTAGATCTTTTGTTGGCCTAAATCACTTTACTTCCCTTGGACCTTGGGTTCTTGACTCAGGTGCCATTGATCATATTACGAGTAACAAATCTTTGTTTTCTTCTCTATCTTCAATAGGTTATTTACCTATTGTTACCATGGTTGATGGATCTAAGGTCTTATCCCATGGTGTTGGTATTGTTAATCTTTTTCCTTTACCATGGTTGATGGATCTACGGTCTTATCTCAAGGTGTGGTACTGCTAATCTTCTCCCTTCTTTGTTCATTGATAATGTTCTTTATGTCCCTGAATCTCCATTTAATTTATTATCCATTAGTCGTCTCACGCTTTCCCTTGATTGTGTTATTTCTTTTACCAAATATCTTTTTTCTTTAGAAGACCAAATTTCAAGATAGATAATTGGCACCAGATGTGAGTCTCAAGGTCGAAATCATCTATGACCTTCTACACACATTGGCACGATTTGGATGCTCCATCACGAAATCAATAGGTCATCCAAGTCTTGCCAAAATGCAGCAATTTGTTCCCATTTTGTCCACTTTATCTAATTAGTCGTGAGCCGTGTCAATTAGGGAAACATAATCATAGTTTATTTCCTCGTAGTATCTCAACATTCTTCATCCCATTTTGTCTCAGTTCATTATGACATTTTGGGGCCCAACCGTGTTAAGTCTAATTTAGGGTTTTCAGTATTTTATTACTTTTATTGATGATTATTCGAGATGTACTCGGTTAATTTTAAAGAAAAATCGTTGAGTTGTTTTCTATATTTCAATCCTTTTACAATGAAGTTAAAATCAATTTGAGATTTCAATTCACGCTTTGCACAGTGATAATGGTCATGAATACCTTTCACATTCTCTTAAGCATTTTATGGCTTTTCATGGCATTCTTCGTCAAACCTCATGTGCTTAGAAACCTCAACAAAATGAGATGATAGAGTGCAAGAATAGACATCTTGTTGAATTTAATTCATGGTGAGGTTCCTCAGTATTTTTGGGATGATATTTTTCTCACGGCATGTTATCTTTTTAACCGCATGTTATCTTCAGGTTTAGATAGCAAAATCCCTCATTCTATTTAGTTTCCTCATGAACCTTTTCAACCCTTACCTCTAAAAGTTTTTGGATCAACATGTTTTGTTCATAATTTTAGTCTTGGTCTTGATAAATTATCTCCTAGGTCACACAAATGTGTCATTTTAGGATTCACCATATCACAAAAAGGATATAAGTGTTTATCTCCTTCTATTCGCCGTTATTTTATTTCAGCTAATGTCACATTTAATGAGTCTTCTCTTTACTTTAAGTCTACTTTCTCTTTGTGAGTGTCTTCATCTACTACACTCAATATTTGTGTTATTTGTGATCCTCCTATTGTGTCTAGTCCAACTCTTCAGGTGTTAGTCGACAACGTTCTCATCATTCACTAGATGACTCATTTCTAGTGCCAAATCCTCCATCCCTCTAGCTCTGAGAATTGAGTTTGAACTTCTAATTTCCCTTCAAAAAGGTATATGCTCTACTTGTATTCCATCTCCTCATTATACTGCCTTGAGTTATGATAGATTATCTCCATCTTTTTATACCTTCCTTTTGTCTATTTTACCTGTGTCAATTCCAAAATTTGTAGCTGATTCCTTAGCCCATACTAGTTAGCATCAGACCATGCTTGTGAAATCAATCTTCAAATAGTGGAACTTAGGAGCTCGTCCCATTATTGTCTGGGAAATCCGTTGTAGGTTGCAAGTGGGTCTTTGCTATCAAAGTTGGTCTTGATGGTACTATTGATCATTTCAAAGCTCGTCTTCTGGCCATAAGTTTCACACAAATTTTTTGTTTGGATTATTGGGCAAAGATGGTTTTTGTTCGCTTATTTATAGCCATGGTTGGTCTTCAACAATGGCCTCTTTACTAACTAGATGTAAGAATGTTTTTCTTAATGGAGATTTACAAGAAATTTATATGGAGCAACCTCCAGGTTTTGTTGCTCAAGGGAAGTCTTCTTGATTAGTATGTAGTCTATGTAAATCTTTATATGGTCTGAAACAAGCTCCTAGGGCTTGGTCTAAAAAATTTACCAGTGTTGTTCAACAGTTTGGTATCACTCAGTGAGGCAGATCATTTAGTCTTTTACCGTCACTCGAGTATCAAGTGTATCTATTTAATAGTAAATGTTGATGGAATTGTTCTTACACAGTGATCATTGTGGCATCTCTCAAATGAATCAACACATTTGTCATAACTTTTAGACCAAATATCTTGGCAAACTTTAATATTTCTTGGTGATTGAGGTAGCACAATCCAACAATGGTATTGTTATATCTCAAAGGAAGTATGCATTGGATATTTTTGAGGAAATTGGGTTGATGAACTCAAAATTTGTTGATGCACCCATAGATCCCAATACCAAACTCCTACCTAATAAAAGGGGGCCTTTCTCAGATCCTCAGAAGTACAAAAGATTAGTTGGAAAATTGAACTATCTCACTATTACTTGTCCTGACATTTCCTTTGCAATTAGTGTGATGAGTCAATTTCTTATTTCCACATGTTTAGATCATTGGAATGAAGTCATTCGTATATTAAAGTACATTAAAGTATCTCTTGCAAAAGGTTTGCTATATGGTCACAGTAACCATATTAAAGTTGTCTGTTATTCAGATGTTTATTGGACAGGATCTTCGAATAGAAGATGTACTTCTGGATATTGTGTTTTCATTGGAGGTAACTTGATTTCTTAGAAGAGGAAGAACTAAAGTGTTGTGGGAAGGGCTACTGCAGAAGCAAGATATAGAGTTATGGCCTCAATCACTTGTGAACTTGTTTGACTTAAACAATTACCTAAAAAATTGCAGTTTAGATATGTCACTCAAATGACACTTATATGGGACAATCAAGTTGCTCTTCATCTTAGCTCTAACAAAAGGACCAAGCATATTGAAATTAATTGTCATTTTATTCGTGAAAAGTTTGTATATGGAGACATCAAGACTAAGTTTCTTAACTCAAGTGATCAATTAGCAGATATTTTCACTGAGTCTTTACGCGAACCTGAAATTGATTATATTTGTAACAAACTTGGTACATATGATTTATATGCACCAACTTGATGGAAGTGTTAGATATTGTTAAGATATTAATAGTTAGAATATCTTACATTAGTTACAATATTATGTGTATTTGGGTTTAGCCCATATTTTCCTCTATTATTCTTCATTATAAATATATTACCATGTGTCTTTTATACACAAGGGAATTAATGGTATACCTAAATTTCACTACTTTCAACATTAGGACAAAAATATTCTCAACATCTCCATAGTGATTAGGAAAGATATGTTTACGATCTTCCAATTCATTGTATCATACTTTTATTTCCTTGTTTTAAAGAATCTAATTATTACAAACAAGGATTATTGGAATGTAATTCGTGTTGTTGTTATCAATGAAACAATTCTTCATTTCCTTACAAAGCACGATGAATACTACAAACTCTCAATTCAGCTTCCAATGTCTTTACACACCTATCAATTTCACTCATGTTGATACTACAAATCTAACCCTCACTTTTGACAGTGAAAATCATGTTAGTACAAATATTGCATCTAAATAAACCCTAACGTTACAAATCCAATTTCATAGGTTCTAACCACCAAGGTGCTCACAAAGGCAATTTTGGTCATGCATGTGGTTCTGGTGGCAAAAGCCCAACACAAAGTCTATTTTCACTATGGACATATTCAATCATCATAATGAGGTTGTTTTCATTGACCAACGGTGCTTCAAACTAGTCTTGGAAGTGGTATCATCCAGCTTCAAATCAGTGCAATTTTGACTGTGGTCATAGTGCACCAAGTTGCTATAACATTTAATCCTCAGTTTGAGGCTATCTCCATTGATCAATGGTGATTCGAAAGAATCTTGGCAGTGGTGTCATCCAGCTTCAAATCAGTGCAATTCTCCCCAACCACCTTATGCTAACTCTGCTTACTTTAATTTTCCTGGTCCCTAGACTGTCGTGATCCTCACAGCAATTCAATCGCCCCAGATTCCTAAGTCAATGTTGCTAACATTGCTCCTTCCACAGCTTCTACATGGTTTCCTGATTCTTATCATGTAACAAATAATTCACAAAATATACAGAAATCCTCACTATTGGAAGGACCTGATCTTCATCGGTAATGGTTAAGGTTTGACCATTTCTAGCTCTAGTACATCTAGGTTTCAGTTAGCCTATAATCTTAATATCCAACTTGTTCTTCATAATTATTAATGTGCTGCCCATAAAACAAAAAATCTCATTAGCATAAGCAACTGGTGGTGCAGCACACTCCTGATCAAAAGATCATTGGGCTGACCTATTTACTAAGCCTTTGTCACTAGATTTTCTTTTCTTCAGTACAAACTTGGTCATCTTGAGTTTGCAGGTAGACGTGAGTGTATAACTTCATTGTACAAAATAAAACTGTCGTTGTTAGTATAGTAGTTAGTTATCAGTTAGATGTAACTAATTTATTAAGTAGTTGTCTGTTACAACAATTTTACCATTGACTGTTAACATAGAATTCAGTCAATAACATACACTCTGTTCATTTTTCTTCCATAGCAAGAAATGAGAGTCAATGGCATTCTGTTCAAAGAAAAAAAGAATGGTTTTCGAAGAGTCACCAAAAGAAAAGGTAAGATGAAACTGAGCCCTCATGCTACAAAAGGGGAGTTATCCACAGTGGATGAAACACCACCATATGGTCACATGTGGATTACATGCACGATTGACAGAAACCAAGTTTGGCAACGACTGCAAGTTGCAAACTGCATTGCTTAGGTTAGTATTAGCACTCGTCACTGCAACAGTGGCTAGGAACAACAACAAAAACAAAGGGCACATAATTGAGGGCTCTAATACCAACTTGCACAGAGAAGAACTTTGAAAAGAGGATTATTCTATTTTAATCAATTGTACATAAATTGGAAGTTAAAACATTGAACCATCATCCCCTTCCAAATAAAGGACTGGTCTGGGTTTTCAAAACATCCCATGGGAACACATGTTAAAATTAGATAGAATAGGATAGTTTAGTGGATTATACTTAGCATAAATGAATTCCCAGAAAAGAAACCCACACCTGGAAGGAGAAATGTTTGATATATGATGCAGGAGAAATATATACCAATTACAACATTGAATTCAAAACTACAGCACAATATAGACAAGTTAGATACTTTAACCTGAACAGTTTTAACATTCTGAACAATATACCTTACAATTCAGTGTACTCATTCTAATAAAAAGGGACAATTCCCAGAAAAATAGAAAGGAACAAGAAGATATCACCGAAACCAGGCTCCTACAATTCTACACAGTTATAATATAAGTAAAGCATAAAAGATTGAAGAGAATAACTATACTGTGGTCTTATACAATTAATTTGGAAATTTTGTATAAAGTAAAAATGAGACTTACTAGTCTGGCTACTGCTTTCTTTCCAGAGTCATCATTACTTTCACAGACACGCCTTAGAGCTTCTGGAAGAACTTTCCAGAATTCGTTGACAAACTCACTACCCTTTCGTCTACTGTTTTGCAATATGTCATTAGCCAAGTGTAGATATGCGATACGCTGATCCCTCTGGGAAGCATTGAATAATTTAACCCAAGTTTCAACTATTTCTTTTGCTCTCTTCTGGTGAGAAATACACGATTGGGACAAGGCTGAATTATTTCTTAAGAAATACAGATAGCAATACAAATATCACTAATAGATAACCGGAAAGAGGAAGGAGAAATAATGTGAAGGAAATTAGATTGAACAACTGAAGTAAAATGAGAAAAATGCTACTAGCTTATTCATAACTCTGGTACAGACAGGCACAAATACATCTCAAACAAACTTTTAAACAAGTTATGTTTAGCTTCCCTACACCATATGCTCGCTGTCTCTTGGGATGGATGGGGGAGGGGCCTCTCTTAGGGATTTGTAAAGGGACAAATAATCTTTTGTTAGTTCTTTTGTTTTGCTGCTTTATTTCGTTTTACAGCATTCACTGTCTCCTTGATTCATACGCATCTCTTTCTCTGAATAAAAACTCATCATAATCATCAAAATGATAGCTGAAACTTAAAATGCCATTGAAAAATTTAAGAAATTGTACGAAAAAAATGTTATTGTGAGCTATTGAAATAAATAAATAATGCGAATATTAA
>Ga0209389_1004114_pt1 | contig 11990 bp, 5 predicted proteins | sample CowpearedBW_FD_187526 | JGI IMG/M metagenome (GOLD analysis project Ga0209389, IMG submission 187526) | Root nodule microbial communities of legume samples collected from California, USA - Cow pea red BW (SPAdes) (version 2) | ecosystem: Host-associated > Plants > Roots > Nodule | place: USA... | reverse complement strand
ATCTAACAACATCATCAAGTGTTGTAATTCAGTTCTTGAACCTCTCAACGATCGTTTATAAGTGTATCTTGCATTATAAATTTGCTTTATCGTTGTGACATTACACTCACTATTTTCTTTGAGAGTGAGTAGAATATTTGCTGGCTTGACTTGACTCTTAGACATGTCAACAAGCAAGGATTGTTCAGAAGATTTTAACCTCCCAGCAAATGGGTGACCAACTAGTGTATAAGACACATCATGGTTATGATATCCACACATTACCTTTAACATCCAACCATCTCCATTACTAATTGGTTTGCCTCTGAGTTTAAATGGACAATCACATTTTCTTGTGCCAGAGACACTAGGCTGAACATCAAATTTATACTTCCTATACTTACCACCCCTTTCACAGCCTAACAATACATACGTTTTCCTCCCAGGTTGACTAGTAGCTTTGTCAGATCTGATAATGACAACAACAAAACCAAGATGAAATGTTATTCTTCAAACCCACTGAATCAACTCATCTCGTGTTGAAAATATTTGATTAGTCGTAAAATTATTTGTATAGTCTCCATCACTCATCTCATTTATAAAAGAAGAGAAATCTGAGATGAAACTCAAATTTACTTGTGAATCCATGAAATTTAAAGGGAGATCGTCCATCTTAGATAACTTTACCCACCTATAATCTAACATTAGTAATCAATACCACTTTTTACAAAATAAAATAAATATAAAAAAAATTAAAATATTCCTCAAAAATTAAATAAATATAAAAAAAATATACATAAACACTCAACCATAAAAAAATCAAAATAAATAAAATTAAATCAATAAAAAATAAAAATATTCATTCAAAAATATAAAACAAACACACAATAAATAAATAGTAAACTTAAACAAATAATAATTAAAACACACAAAAATATAACAATAAAAAATATATAAACAAAAAATAAATATTCATGTAAATAAAAGTTAAATAAATAATATAAACAAAAAATAAATATTCATGTAAATAAAATTTAAATAAATAATATAAATAAATAATAAATAAAACATAAATTATTATTCAAACCCTAACAAAATTATAAATTACAAAATAAAACTAAATTAAAATATCACTAACAAAATTATAAATTACAAAATAAAACTAAATCAAAATATCACTAAGTCTAAAAGCATCTACGGAAGTAGAAAAGTAAGAGAGAAAAGAAAAAAGAAAACTTAATGTAAAGGCATCTACGGAAGTGGAAAACTGAAAAAAAATAAAAGAAAAAACAAAGCTTAGTCTAAAAGACCTACGGAAGTCGAAAAGTGAAAAAAAAAAGCATGGTAGAACATAGAAAGCATCGGAAGTGGAAAAAGTGAAAAACAAGATAAACCGCTTACTACGGAAGTGGAAAAAATTTACTCACCACACTACTTACCAAACAAAAAAAATTACTCTTCGGAACTCGACTTCCGGGCGAAAAATTCACTTAAAAGACCGGAAGTCCACTTCTGTAATACTAAAAAAATTTCATTTCACCGGAAGTCCACTTTCGATTTAATCATACACTTCCAAAAGTCGACTTCCGTTTCACACATACATTTTCGGAAGTCGACTTCCGTAGAACGAAAAAAAAATTGATTTCCGTAAAATTTCACTTGTCTTTCGGAAGTCGACTTCCGTTTTACATATACACTTCCGGAAGTCGACTTCCGTGTATGGAAATAATAACTTGACTTCTGCATGACACTTCCGTAAATAAAAATGACTTCCGTAAATAAGAATGACTTCCGTAAAATGTAAGAATGAAATATTAAAAACGCAGCATAACATTTATCTCACACATAAATTTATCAAATATAAACTTCTATTCTAATGTGCGTACCTTTTTCTGAGAAGAAATGAAGCAAATGGTGAAATAGAAATAGGAGTGGACCCTCGACTGAAATATTCACACTTCAACCACCAACAAACAAGTGAAAAAGTGAAAGTGAAAGTGTAAGTGAAACTGAAAGAAGAGGGGTGCAGGGTATATAAAAGACACTGCTGGTAATTAATTCAGGCAGCCAACTAACTCTGCCATTCATAATTGTTTAATTATTGCGTCTACCTAATTAAATTTTTTTATTTATTTAATTTTCTAAAGGCATAAATGAAAGAACATGAATATTTGGAGGTGCAGAAGAAATATTGGAGATGCAGGAAGAAACCCCCATTTTAAATTGTGCTGGTTAATCGTGTTGGGCGGAATCTAGCCTAACTCGACTGTTGCTCAACCCTACTTAGTGGTTTGATCTAAATTTAGTAGTTACCTAAAACTCTTAGGTATGATTGACACTTTAAAGTATTAGGTTTCCCCTTTAAGAATCTACTACCCCAGTTAATATATGTTGAATTCCTAAAAGCACTTTTATTTTCTTTCTTTGACAAATTAAACTTGGAGGAATTATGATTTAATACAACATGAGGAATTATGGTTTCATACAACATAAATGGAATTAAAGCACTAAAGTGATTGAATTAAACAAATACTATAAATTAAATACGACAAGAAGATGATAAAGAGTTACAAAGAATAAACGCTATAAACATATAATGATAAACATTGCAAATATTTACAACAGATAAACTATGAATAATTACAAGATGGGACTACTTGATAAATTTGAACATGAGCGAATGAAAACGTGGTTACTCGGTAATCCAAGTATGAGCATATGAAAAGCTAGTACTCGATAAATTCAAGCATGAACATTAAAAAATGTGATTACTCAATAAATTTGAACATTAACGTTACCTTAGGAAAATTCGAGAATAGTTTAATTGTTTTAAATCTCAAGAAATTTAGAGAATAATTTAAGCATCCAAGTAAAAAATAGTGTCCAAAGCATGATTGTATAAGTGTCCGAAAAAATAATTGTATCAGTAAAATCGAGTACAACTTCAAAATTTTAAAGACGTTAAACATAATATATAAGCTTAGAAGAAAAGTCATTCAAAAATTATTTAAAAAACGTACGGAAAAGGTCATATGGAAATTCATCTAAGAATTATATAGAATTGATCAAAATTGCCATGATATCCAAAATGTCCTTACAATTGATTAATGCAAAGTTCATCTACCGTTACATTCTATTGTCTTTTTACCTTTTATTAACTCTCCAAGATCATATTTTCCTTTAGGTTCTTATCATCGAACTAGTGAAGGAATTGAGGAAATCCGAAGCCATATTTTGGGGTACACTCTTGGATGTGTGGTAAGGAAATGAGTTATGCCTTGCCTTACCTCTATTTCAACTAAACTTTTGCAATAAATGTTAGAAAGTAAAAAATTGATTTTGATAATAATAATAATAATAATAATAATAATAATAATAATGACATATTTAGTTTTTACAATTGTCCGTAACATAATGATTCTAATTCCTAATTTGTACAACCTACATATTTGGTGTATTTTGTTGAAATGAACTTTAATTTGAACATTCTTTGTGGGTGGTTGTAATCTAGTCTATGGAGAGACTTGTTCTTAGGCTTTCTTTCCCCCACCCCTTTTATTTTGAACATTCTTTGTGTGGTTTTGGTCATGGTCTTTTTGTGGGTGCTTGTCGTCTATTCTATGGAGAGATTGACATGACGTGCTTTTTGTTCCGGTTTTGATTTTGGGATTTCTCATCTTGTGATTTTAGTTTTCTGTCATAATAAACTTGTCGCTTTTCCGCTAACTCTTCTCGAAAAAAGTGACAACTGAATGTTAAGTGTTTAATTCATATTTGATAATACATGGGGTTTGAGGTAAGGTCAACCGTAACTTGGTTATTGCACCAAATTTGATGCATAGAAGGATTGGAAATTATAATAATTAAGAAAATAAATAAATAATGTTAAATGGATATTTTAAGTAAAAAAATAGAAGGTTTAGTAATTATTTTATTTTAAAAAGATTATAATAAGAGACAAAATAGTTTGTTAGTTATTTAATTTAGAAGATTTATTTTATTTAAAGAATTTTGATAAGAGATAAAATAAGTATTTAAAAGATTTATTTTATTTAAAGATTTTTTAAGAGATAAAAAAATTTAAAAATTCTTTTAAGAGATTTATTTTAGTTAATTTTTTTTAAGAGATAAGATTTGATGAATAATATTTCAATTAAGAAAATAATAAACAAATTTCCTACGAGATAAAGTGATTATAAAGGGTATATAAACTAAATTAGATTCTATGAATACAGTAATATAGTAATATCTGTAAACTATTTCTTTGTTTATATTTCCTTAGAAGATTATTGAACTTTTAGGTTGAGAGTTTCACACTAAATTGGTGAGTTAGGTAGTGTTGTAGCACTCAAATTGAAAGCTTTTTAGTGGTTAGAAAGTGAAAAAGGATAACCTGAGTGATTTTGAAACAATTTTGAAGGAAAATATGTAAAAGAGACATATAGTTCAAAGTGAAGGTTAAAGGGTTTAGTTTAAGCATTTGATGTATTCAGGTAAGTGAAGGTAACTTTATTTCTTTCTTGTGAAGTGTTGTGTGATAAATGTACGACTATAGGGGCACTAACTTGTTTTCTTGTTTTCTGGTTTTATTGTTTTTTTGCTTGAATGAGTTGAAAGTTTTGATTTTTTATGATTTCAGGGTTTATTGGAAAACTTGTTTATGTGTTTGTGGGACAAACCCTGTATACGAAGAGGTGTTGTGTGTTTGTGTGAAACCTTGTATGGGAAGGGGTACATTGTGCAATTTGTAAGTCTCTATGTGAGCATTGATGGACCATGTTAGTTTTTGTGTGAGCATGGATGGATTTTGTTAGTATCTCTGTGAGCAGGATTGGATTTTGTCAATCTTTTTGTGAGTAGGAATGGACTTCGTTATTCTTTGTATGAACAGGAGTGGATTTCATAAATCTCTGAGTAGTAGTGAGCACTATAAGTCTCTTTGTAAATTTATGTGAATATAAGTAGACTTTGTAAATTCTTGTGTGAGTATGAATTTTAGCTATGTGTGAGCAACACAACAGGTAACCTTGTTTGTGGAAACAAGTGGATGGAAGCTCTATGTGAGAATAGTTCTGAGTGAACGAAAGGTTGAAACTTTGTGTGAGAGTAACAATTAGTAGTTTCATATGAATAGGGTGTTTGGTAGCTTTGTGTGAGTTGGAAGCTCTATGTGAGAACTGGTGGAGATTCTAAGAGAACTTGTGACTTTGGTAGTTTGAGATCTTATGATGAGACAATGTTTGATATTGTGTGATGTAATTATGATAAAAAAGAACTAAAGGTTGTGTCGTTTACTTTAGCACATGTGTTATATTTGTGTTTTGACTATAATGATCACAATTTATCCCGACCCATAGTAACATAGGTGTTGAGAAAGATGCACACTAGTGATGAAAGTTTTGGATAATTTTTGGGAGTAGTTTCTTTAGTTACTTTCAACATTTTCAAAAAGTAAATCTTTAGTTAACAGTGGAATGTATATTTCTTTTTATTTGATAATAAAATTGTATTTCTTTTTATTTGATAATAAAATTATTTATTGTTTAAGTTTAAATAGTGATATCAAAGTTATAAGTATTATGTTTTCGATATAAGCATTAAAGGAAGAGTTTTAGTATCACCCTAACCAAGTGTTATAGAGGTGCATGAATTCAATCTCATAGGCAGTGATTAGTCTATGATAGTGCATGCGCAGTAGTTCCCAAATAATTATAGTGGTATACTTTAGTTAATTGTTTTATTGAGTTTCAAATTAACATCAATATGACAAATATAATTATCACCCCATAAGTTAATTGACTAACCATGGATTAATATATTACTTTCTCCATATACCTGTACATTCAACATGCATATCACAGTACCTCTCACTCATGCATGCATAATAATCATCAACCTAAAAGATGAAATACGTATTAATAAAAAATCTAAAATTTAAAACTAAAGTTTAAATGTAGAAAGTTCATGTTATTATGAAGTTTTTGTAAGGCCCATCAAAGTTTGATTGGCCATTTCTGCCCTAAAGTTAAGGGCTGCCCTCTTGTGTTTGGGCCTAGAGCTGGCCCAATTGATAAAACCCTTTCAGTTTGCCCTAACCCTCACTTTGCACTCTTGTAGAAGATTCAGCAGCCGTCACTCTCCCTCCTCCCTCACAGAACGCTCTGCTAGGGTTTGCCCTAAGGTCCACTTCGAGCTAGCTCAAATTCAGTTCCTACTCCGCATAAGTACCCCTCCTAGCTTGTATGATTTTCCTTGGCATTATTCCAGTTAAGGCTTCGTATTAAATCCCCCTTGGTTCTGTTTCTCCGCTGTTTTCCAGCTCTTTAGTCGTTCCCAGGACAACAGTGCTAGCTATCGTGTCGCCAAGGCTTCCCTTAACCCTTCCTCCAGGTACGGGAAGTTAGGGTTTCGAGTTTGAGTTGTCCTTAATCTGTTTTTGGGTTGCCTTTGATCTGTTTGAGCCTGCTGGATGTTTGTGTGGATAAATCGCTATTTGTGGTGTGTGGGATATTTCGTATGAGTGAAGGATTTGGAAAATTGTATCTGCTGCAGGTGAATCCAGGGCGAGACCTGGTAATCTCGCCCAGGCGAGTCGGACTCGCCTAAGCGAGTCTGGTGGAGGCTCGCCCAAGCCTTTTTCGCCCAAGGTCGCCCAGGCGGCTAACTCTTTAATTTTGAGCGAGCAGACAACTCGCCCAGGCGAGAGGGGTCTCGCCTAAGCGAGATCTCGCGTTGTTCCTGTTCCTGTTTTGTGCCCTCGCCTAGGCGGAAGGGAGGACTCGCCTGAGCGAGACTGTCTTGCCTGAGCGAGGTGTTGGGCGAGACAGTGTTGTGATTGGATGTTTGTTTATTTCTGGATGATCTGCTTTGGGTGGGTATGAATGTATGATGAGTGATATGTATATAATGGAGTATGTGGTGCATGTAACATGATTCATGAATTATAAATGATGGGTTTGGTATGAAAGTTAGCATGTGAACTAAGTGAGTGGGTCATTGTTAAAGTGGCATGAAAATGTGATGAATTAAAATCCTATGAGCATGGATGGGTTATGATGAGTTGGAATGGGTTGAATCTGGAAATTGAAAGGTAACGACTTTAAAGGTTGATATAATGAGGGTATCTTTGCATGGTGAATATTATTTGATTGTATGATCGTATTTTGTCTGCGTCAGTGCATAATTCCTTGGGGGTCTTTAGGTGAGGCTTTCAGGGTCGCGCTTCAGTGGTCGGGACGTAATTCCATGGCCCCTGGTAGTGGGTGTTCATGGTAGTGCCCCATCTGTATAACCATGTAAGGATTCAAGGTAAGGTTGCATCCTGACACTCTGATGAGTCAGTTAGTCTCACCTAGAGCGGATTGACTCCTGTGGTGAGAGTAGCAGGAGGCCTGAAATTCATTAAGGGCTAACCTTGTGGTGAGGGAAAATTGATCCATCGTAACACTTGTAACACATAACAGAGGTATCCACCACAAGTGCAAGCATCCGCTGAATCCGACTAGGTTATACGTATCCGGATGAGTCGAGTCGAGTCGTAGTGTATTGAATGAAGAGTCATGACATGCTTGGTTGTATGGATATGGGATGGTGAAAATATAATTGACTGTATGATGAATATGTTATTGGCTCTAGCTTACCCGTTTTGTTGTATGGTTGTATTGTATGTGCTTGTTCTTTCTTGCGATGATCATCAATTTGATTGATGGGAGCAGATGGGCGAGGTTCTCGTGGCCAACAAGGGAATGGTGATTCCGCTGCTTAACCATCTGGACTGGAGTTATTTTCTTCATGTTTTCTTTAGGGCTACGGCCCATGTATCGCTTTATGTATTTCTACCCTACACTCTCTATTAGACTTGTATCTGGTTTCCGTTGGCATCATGGTGCGCCTAGGTTGTAGGAGTTGGGTTAAGGACCCCAAGACTACACTATTGCACTACCGTTTGCGTGACGTTTCCTTTAATTTCGTTTAATAATTAAATGGGACGTTACAGTTTCAAAGGTAGAAAATACACGATTTTGAGTTTTGAAAACTAACCTAAAATTAAAGTTCACTATATATTATTTCTAATAATTTGAATGAAGAGATGATAATGTTTGTTTCTAGATTTTTCTGTTTATGTCAATTGTGTTATTGCTAAGGTCTTGTTTTTATTGTTGAGGATGTTCTTATTGTTTGACGTGGAAAACAAGAAAAACCCGTAATAAATGATGATCGAATTGTGTATTTAATTATTTCAGAAAGTTTTGCAAAGTTTTGTATGTTAAATGCAAATAAACAAAGTTTATATTTGACAAATGCATTGTCAAACAAGTTTTTTAAAGAATTGTGTTTGACAAAAAATCATCATATGCAACTTCAAGTTGACAAACACACTTTCTAAATTACTTTTCAAAGCACGCTTTCTCAAAATTCTCCTTCTTAGATTAGTTACATATAATAACACACAATATAAAAAAATAAAAGTTGAAAGAAATTTACACGGGGTATTTTCATATTCGCATCAAATTCTTAATTAACATGATAAATGTTTACCAAGATAGGTTAATGGTATAAGGTACAAAGCAAGTATTATTTGGATATCAACTTCTAACTAAATCCAAGTATTATTACTAAGCAAGTATTATTTGGACTATCAACTTCTAACTAAGTCCAAGTATTATTTTGGTTCAGTCACTCTTAAACATAGAGTATTCTTTTGAACATAATTCCTCCTGACTAAGATAAAGTATTCTTTAGACAACCTCTCCTAAATAAACAACAAATAATTTTTAGATACAACCTATTCTCACTAAAAACAAAGTATTCTTTGTACACAACCACTCCTGATTAATATTTGAGTCTTTTTTTGGGCACAATTACTTTTAACTAATGCACAACCACTTCTCTTAAGACTTGAGTATTCATTGGACCCAATCTCTTTTGGCTAAACAACTTTATTAAATCTAAGTTTGTGATCTAAAATATAAACGGATTTTCTATCCAAAAGTGGGTAACATCCCGATATGGATATACAAGAAGATAAACACTCTTTTAGGTTGCTATGAATACAAATAATGTTCTTGCTCAAACATTAAAACTTGAGGATCGCTAAAAATTACAAGAGCTTTATCATTCTCGTTGTATTTATATGTGTCAATCTTTCTTTTTCACAAACATGTTCAATAAAGAGTTAAACAAAAGAAGACGCTATAGAGTTGTTGTCCATTCATCTTCTCGGTTTTGTGTTTGACCATGTTCAAGCTCATGTATGAATAAAGTTCACATTTTCAATTTAATTTTACCTTTGTAAATAGGTATTTTCAATTTGTAAAGTAAAATTAAAATTTGAGTTTAAATAGAATAGATGAATAAAAAAAATGGGAATGGTAAAATAGACATGCATAACTAAAGTGGTTATTTTGATGAATTTTAATTTTATTTTTTAAAAACACTCTAAATTATGAAAAGAGATAAAATTCTATGTTTTTGTTATAAAAAATATTTGGATAACAAATTCTTAGTAAATGCCCATTTTTTAAATAAATAAATAAAAATAAAAAATATTGTTATTTTCGTCTCGGGTGAGCTTTGCTAAAAAAAATCAATGCCAATAATATGGAGCGAATATAGGCTTTTTCTTCCTACATCCTGAGTTCTAATTGCATCCCCTAATTTTTAAGATGACATTTTACCTTTCGTAGAGGTCATTTATGAATTACTTGTTTTGAAAATTTTTCTGAACAAACTTTTTTAAATTTCTATAACATGAATTTTAGAACACAATTTTTGGAATAGAATTTCTGGAACAAACTTTCCAAAATACATGAAATGCATTATAGGATGAACTTTGTGTAATAGAATTTTTAGAACAAGCTTTCTGGAATGTATGATACTTTATGGAATGAACTTTCCAAAACAAGTTTTCAGAATAAACTTTCACACATGAAATGTATTCCGCAACGAGCTTTTTGGAACAAACTTCTCTTCTTCCTCCTTTGAAAGTGTGCAATAACAATGGAGAATGAAGATGTCGTTTGAGATAGCAACAGTGATGACAGTAGCAACGGTGATGGTAGCAATGGAAATAACGCAATGCACTAAAAAGAATATTTTAATCTTTCTAATATTAGCATTTAGTGCAAATAGTAATCATGAGGATACATGAAGAAAAAGTCATGAATATAATAACACATTGTTTCCTATTAATATCCATACCTGACACTCAGAATTATGCTTCATCATTGATCATCAACTTTACAGAATGATCAATGATCAGCAAACTTTTCCTCAATTGGCAAATGACACCAATGTATTAAACAAATTATTCTCACTAGAGGGTTTTCAACATAAAAGAAGAAACGATGGGTCTGTTTTCATTGTTTTGGGGAAGGTGTGTCTGGGATTGGAGATGATGATGCAATTGCTTGGTAAACATAAGCACTCAATGAATCCATGATGAGTTGAAATGGAGTTTCTGAGTTACTCAGACTTCTTAGCCAAACTTAATACCACTCCAATGGTAAGACTTGAGGCTACAAAACCAAGAGATGCCTCTGTGGAGACATGAAATCCTGAAGAGTGAATGAGCATATGTGAAAAACCAAGCACAGCAAATTTTGTATAAATTAAGTTGACAAGCAATGTATACTCACCAAAATAGTCCAGGATCATCTTAAACCCAATAAATCCCAGAACAACAGCAATGGAGGGCTAGACAAAACCAAAAATTGGAAATCAATAACAAGGATAGAAGTATAAGTAAACAGAAGCATTGTAAGATACCACAACAATGAATATGCAGCATGCATTATCCTATGTAAGGAGACAATGAAATTCTAGGTAGCAGATTGTCCTGAGCTTAAATTCTGTTGGGACGCCCTTCTATGAACTTGAGAGTAAAATACTAGATTAATAGATATATGACATAGATGTTACAAACCAATCATAATTCGTTTCAAGACTTATTACATTGAACAAACTACTAAGAGTCATAATTTAGAGTTAAAACCGATTATCACGTAAACCTTTGAATCAAAACCTTTGACAGAACAACCACGAATTAAAGATTCTCAATGATGTAGCAAACGGACAACCAACAATTTTGGTTTCTGAAAAGGAATTCAATGAGCAATGTGCAACCAAAAAAAAAATTAGCCCGCATCGGGTGTACAAGAAAGTGTTTAGTATCCTGCAAATGCATTGCTAAATGTGCAAAGTACATGAGCCCAAAAGTACATTGGAAATGATATCAGAACCATAGTTCAAGTTCCAAAACTATACACATGGTGACGTTAAATGATAGACATGTAAACGGAAAAAAAGTTATGCAGCAGCCAAGGTATATCAAAACAGACAAAGTCAATATTTACCTGTAAGTATTTCAACTCAGACATACCCTCCGATATTACTAAGTAAAGCGACCTTAAACCTACATATGACAGATAGCAGTGGTTTAAATACAAATCAACTTATGAGAAAAAGCACCCATAATTGTTAGATAGATACACATGTGATGAGATTATGACAAGAACAACTATTTTGCCTCTGTGCGCTCCACAGGACAGTGAAGTACGAAAATATAATGGACAAGATATTTTCACAACTAAATTTTAATAACTTTCTCTTATAATTTGAGATGATATCTTTTAAGTGGTTTTAGAATATAGAAAAATGGAAAGCTGCTTAGAAAATGACACCTCAGATTGCAAGAGAAAATTGTCAAAATTTAGTTGTTAAAAAATTATTTTTCAAATATAATATAGTTAGATAAGAAGAGTTTATGTGCAACAAATTCTTAGTTATAAAATTATATATTACAGTATGTTGCCCAATAAAATAGATGAACTACCCTTTAAATCTTGAACTGTAGTTTGTAAAGGAATACAAATCCCAATTCCAAAACATTATAGAAAACAAATTCAGACATACATGAGGGGAATGTAAGCAACGAGAACATACCCAAAATGGCAAAAAGATTAGAAGTAAAGACTATAAATGGATCCCGCGTTACACCAAATACTGCAGGA
>Ga0209389_1004104_pt1 | contig 12001 bp, 6 predicted proteins | sample CowpearedBW_FD_187526 | JGI IMG/M metagenome (GOLD analysis project Ga0209389, IMG submission 187526) | Root nodule microbial communities of legume samples collected from California, USA - Cow pea red BW (SPAdes) (version 2) | ecosystem: Host-associated > Plants > Roots > Nodule | place: USA... | reverse complement strand
ATATTATGTTAAATTAAAAAAAAATAAAATAAAAAATATATATATATATATATATATATATATATATATATAAATGAAAAATTAAAGTAACAAAATATAGTTGGTTTAAAACAACATCGGTGCACTTTTAACTAGGTTTTAAGTCATTGTTAGTTGTAAAAACATGCCACAATCAGTACCAATTTGGCCAATTGCTCAAGCATAACTCTCTCATTCAATCATACACTAAAATCAACATATTAACACCAAACGAAAGCATATTCATAGTACCTTACCATTTCAAATAGTTTTTCACATTCACAATGTCCCACTTCAAAACTTCATTCACATAGTTCATCAATACATTTCAAGTAACAGAATAATCAACTCAATATCACACCAAAATCAATTCACAATTCAAAAATCTAAACAATCAACCATATATTAAAATTATATAATTTAGCTTCCCTCACCTTTAAAACACCTCTAGACAACTCTAAACAACAAAACACATCAAGCTCCACGAGATGTTCTATCTACACATATAAACATTACAAGAATAATTCGAACATACTATTATGATCACTAGTGAATAAAGACTTTTAGAGAAGATTAAAACCACACATACAACCAAGAGGAGGGCATATGCAAACCATAACAGATTTGACCAAGGGAAAAAATGGCAGAAATTCAACTTAATAGAAAGGAATCATATAACGAAGATCATTCAAGCGGTCTCCGATCTTTAAACAAATAATAGAGAGAGAAAACTCCTATAGAGGAATCATAGAACTCTAGAAGTGTAGTTTCTAAAGCAATAAAGTGTTTTAAAATAATCACTAACACAAAAAAGCTCTAACATCTATTATTTTAGTATTCTGACGTTTGTTGAAGGTCAGATGTCATATCTAAAGATGTTAAATTGATGTTTGTTCTCTTTGAATAGACATCAATTAACGTCTAGTACATTTGTAACAAACATTAATTGATACTTGTTGCATGGACAACAAATGTCAATTTGTGGGTTATTTTTTTAAAATTTTGTGTCAACATTTTCTTCCACTTAAACCATGAAAAAACAATATACAATTCAAGAATATACAACAAAAATTTCCAAAACTTTTTAAGTACTCTGAATATCTCAAATAAAGCTATAAAACATGGGAAAATGGGTGAAAAATACTATGAAAAAAAACATGTTAGACTCTATGATCAAGTTTAAAGTTTTTCACCCAAAAATCTTACCAACATCTCAAACCTGAGCAGTCAACATTTGAATAAAAAAAATTTGAGTCAAAATGTAACCTTTTTGGGCACACATATGAATGAAAAAACTAACCTTAATGCGAAAAGCAATCAAGAAGAATGAAGGTTTGAGTCCAAATGAGCACCCAAAACAAGATGGAGTGAAATGGGTTGAAAAACTTTCTTATACAAGTTTGACATTGTTGTTGCACTTTGAAGGTTTCCCGCATACAAGAAAGAGAAAGGTGAGGACGTTGGCGCTGGTTCTGAAATTTTAAAATGCAAATTAACATCGAACCCCCTCAAAATAAACGTTAAAGGACCTCGGACCTAGGGTCAACAAATGTTAAAGGACGTCGGACTACCTTAGGTCTGACATCAAATTCGGGATTGATGTTTGTTATGAGAGTGTCTGACATCAATTTTGACAAAATATTTATAAAAATGTCATCACACATTTTTAAAGTTGAATCTAACTATATGCGAAATGAAATTAGTGACATTATAAATCCTTTTTGCACTAGTGAAAGAAATTAGTTTAATAAAACTTCCTATTTACATTAAAACACTTTAATATTATAACTATCGAGACTCACTATTTTAATTCACTATTAAATTTAAAATATCATTTTATAAATCATTATATTGGTCTCATTATTTTAGAACCATTGTCAAATCTAAATTACATTTTCTATATCTTATTATCTACTTGTTTTTCTTTTAGAATTGATTAGAAAATATTTAAGCTCTTCATATCATATTAAAATGTTGGAGAATATTGAATCACAATAAATATAAAAGTAAAGAAAAAAAATGTATTGTATGAGAAGAGAATAATTTATAATTACAAAACTTCAACAATTTCAAATGAATCCCAAAATTGCTTTAGTAAATTCTTATAATCATGTCTCTCCTAAAGTAAATAATAATTAGAGGTGCTCTCATTTTCTTATTGGAGGGTTGTGAATTTGAAAATATGTGTCCATCTATTTAGTACGTCAATTTCACTTTTTAGATTTTATTCACAATAATTTTCATATGTCAACACATTTCAACTGCCTAAAAGTGTTGTCAAATATTATAAATACTAAATCCTTGATTTTGTTTGATAACACTTAATAAACCCATTCCAAAGTAGATAGATCTATGTTTTTTATTTTATTTTTTTCTTATTTTTTTTTTCTCTGCTCTTTTGTCTGCAGCAGCAGTGATGATAGAAGCAACTATGGTAGTAACGACAATAGTGCAATAATGAAAATGCCTAAGTATGATGTTATTATTGTAGAGATGCAGTTAGTAATTGAAACAAATTTATTGCCTTTTTCAAAGTTAAAACTCATTGTATTGGCTAAAGTTAATGCATTTCAGCTTATAAGCAAAAAGTTAAAGTCAGAATTGTGTTGTGTCAAACTCATTATTCTCCATTAGATACCTTTAGAACAATTCTGCTATTTTATAGCGCCCAACATTACACTATATTTAAGGTTAAATATTTAAATTAGTCACTTACTTCCTAAGAATTTTCAAGTGAGTTTCCAAATTACATATATAAAAGTTAGGTCGAATTTAATTTGTACATACTTATTTATTTAACCTAATACAAAATACTTGGGTTGAATTAAATTTTTGCATTACATTCAATCTAACCCAATTTACTCATTATTGATTGGATAAAGTTAGTTCAGTGGATCACAAATTTTAAACTATATGTTTCTTTTGTTAAAATTTATAATTTTCAAATTTTTTAGATATAGAAGGGTGAATTTTGTGATGAGAACGTGTATATAAAACACAAAATCACGATTAGTCCCAATCAGATTCTTTCTACAAGCATAAACATATGCTTGTTTGACTTTAAAAGTTAGAATAGAAACTTGTATTGTATGAGAGTGAAGTCACCAAAAACGAAAAAGAAATTTATACGGGTATCCGCACTTCAAACATTTTCGTGCATTCATGTCTTTGAAAACCCATATTTTTTATTATGATGTCGACTACGTCACACGTGTGTACATTATTTTCACTATTGTAAGTTATGCTTGATATTCTAACACACAACACCTAATATTAACATTTTTACGTTCCAATATTTTGCTTTGAAGGTAATTATTTCCAAGCATGGTTACGGAATTCACAGCAAACTAAATAAACTCATATTTACTGGTTTTAGTAATATTCTTCACTTTTATATATATATAAACAAGAAAAACCGACTCATACATAAACACCACACAAGTATACACCATACTTGTCATTATTGACTCATCATATATTATATATATATTACATGCTTGTAAGATATAGTTGATCCACGTATATGATCACACAACGGTTGTAATAAAGATCTCTTGTTTCTCCTCCTATGCCTCGTTGTTCTTCAAGCTTGAAGTGAAAGACCATGAGAAAATGGTATTTCTTTGTGTCTCTCCTCCGGTTGAACCACTGAACCCTACACGAACCCATTGAGGAAGCACTGTATTTAACTCAACATCATAGGAGAGAATCACAGTATTCCTCCCAGCATAAAAAGTAGCAACAGTGAGTCGTATTGCGGCCCAAACCCAATATTAGGGGTAACAAACCCTCGAACCTTCGAGGTGAAGAGAACTCCCATGGCGACAAAGCTTCAGAGGAGAATCATGAGAAAAGAAAGGAAGCGCGAAGAAGAGAAGAAGAAAGAAAGATCGAGAGAGAGGAAAGCTTCAAAGGTAAACATAAAAGAACTGAACTCTGTTTTTGATTTCTATATCCTTCTTCATCTTCTGTACATGTGGGAGATCTATTTATAGTCTCCGAAAACAAACCCCAACTGTTTGAACAGACAGCCCTAACCATCTATTAACAGAAAACAAAACAGAAAACAGAAAACCCTAGATCTAACAGAAAACCCTAGATCTAAGGGGTTTTCAATAAGTCGTTTAGCTGCAGAATTATAGCTGATGTATGCAGTGGCTGTTTTCCCATTTTGCCAATCCCACCGTGTAGTTACCTTGGACGTAATGGAGTTGACATCGATTCCAATGTGTTTATTTGCTGGATCACCAATATCGGGATTAGGGTAGGTGTCAAATTCAACAGCAACAACATTGTTACCAACATTGTTAACAACATTGTTTGATACATCTTTGAAACCAACAGTGGTTTGGTTTCTAGAGGTGGAGGAGTTTCTGAGAGCGTTGTTTATGTTGCTAGAAAAGAGTCCAAGGTGACTCCCACCAGAATTTGAAGGAATGACACTGTCATATGCTGCAACAAAGAAGGCCAAGCCATCAGCTGGAGGAGAAGTGTAAGGTGTTGACATTTGAAAGGTGAAACAAGATTCAAAGCTTGACACTGCCGTAGAGTTCTCCCAAAGACGCATTGGTGAAGAGTGTAACACTCTTCCCACACTACCACGTAGAGGGTTTCCTGCACTGTCTAACTTAGTGAGTTGTATGACATTGTTTGTAGAAATGGCATCACCTTGGAAGATAAGATCCTTTTGGTCAGGACCAAACTTGCTGAAGCTAAAAGCTAATGACTGTGATGACTTTACCTTACCAGGGAACATTAAAAACATGGTCACAGAGACAAACAGAGGAATTAGGAACGAATAACTTTTGTTAGAGATAGCCATGGTGGTGTTCAATTGATTTGGATGGTGCTATGCAAAACCTTCCCTATTTATAGTGAATAAATTAATTGGGATCCATGCTAAGTTGGCATTTAATATAAACTGTAATTAATTGTGTGATGGCAATATGGGCATTCTATCAAATAGTCATATAAGTAATTTCATTACTATCTAACCGTATTTATAAATTATATTCCAACTAATAATTATTTTATTCTAAGTTGACGGATTACTATATATAATATATTACTAGTTTAATAACCAATTTTGTAGTGATTTAAATGATTATTATATGTCAAATATGAAAACTAATTTAAAAAATTTAGTAATATAAATTTCAAATGTATAGCATAATACACATGGTCTTAGAAAACAATTAACAATTATTTCATACATTTGTACAGTTTTTCTGCTAGATTTAATATTTTTCAAATATTTACAAAAATATAATTTTTTATGTTCATAGTGAAAATATATTTTACTATTTTAAAAAAAATGTAATTCTTAAAGAAAAAAAAATTAATGACCGAAATTATATTAACAAAAAGTTCTAGTTGTAATAATAATAATAATAATAATAATAATAATAATAATAATAATAATAATAATAATAATAATAATAATCTATAACAATGTATAAAGAGGATTCCCTCTTTTTGTGTCCACATTTGATAATATCAATTATACCCTTTAGAATATAATTATTTATTAAATTTTTTTAAATTAATGATTATTTTTACCAATTTTTGTTAAAACATATTATCTTTTTTTTTATTCATCAACAAATTATTTTTCTATTCATTTTACTTTATTTTTAATAAATATAAATTTATTTTATACATTAACTTAATAACATTACACTATTATCACCTACAAACATATTATAATTCATATTTAAAAAATGTGTACACATATTATAAATAGAGGATTCCATCTTTTGTGTTCATATTTCAAAATACCAATTTTACCCTTTAAAATATAATTATTTATTAAATTTTTAAAAATTGACCATTATTTTTACAAACTTTTTTATAAAATCGTTTATCTTTGCTCTTCTCTTTTTCTCTATTTATCAACAGTTATTCTCTCATCTTTTGTCATATATTTCACTTTATTATTAATAAATATAATTTTATTTTATATATTAACTTAATAACATCACATTATTATCACCTATTAATATAATATTACATATATTTTAAAAATACGTACACACAGGCGTGACAACGCCTATGTGTACGCTAATAATAATAATAGTAATAGTACAAGCATTTTTTAACTATCGTAAATAAAAAAAAATTATTAAATTAGATGCGTATGGTATTGATGTATATGTTCATATTGTCCACTTAGGAAGGGAAGAGAAAGATGTGTCATTTGTATTCTTTTTTCTATATTATTTTTTTTTTTACATGTGTAGTGTAAGGAATGACACCAAATTTAACCAAAACCTTAAAGTCAATGGATTTATGGATTTTTTAAATTTTATATGTTGCTTAACTTTCTCATTTCTACTCAATGTGAGGCATAAATTCACACTTAGATTCTCAATAATCTTACCCAGGGTGAGTCCATTCCACAATGGTACTCTCCTCCCTGACCAGAACCATTCTCAACCACTAGTACTCATTGCGTACTACTGCGTGTTCAACTTAGAGGATACACTTACCTATAACCATTGTCAGGAAGACTTTGACACAGGAACCATATTGTACTTGTATGAGCCTGTCAATAAGACTAACCATAAACTCTAATACTATTGATAGGACTATCAAGGAGAGAACTTACCAAGAAAATACAACAATCATGAAACCTGAATTCAATCCACATAAGATATTGACACCACATCAAACTTAAAACTTAAAGATAATAAGTTTATGAGTCTTCTACCAAACCCTCTCATTTATTGCAAACGTGCATAGACTCACTTAAATTTCCATATATATATATATATATATATATATATATATATGTATATATATATATATATATATATATATATATATATATATATATATATATATATATATAAAGAAGAATTTATTAATACATTCTTAAAAAAATTAAACAGTATACATATATAAACTAATAATTTCTTTTATCCTTTATTTTTATCTAATATTAATGAATTCAAATAATATTTTTATTTTTAAAAAAGCCAAAACTTTATATATTTCAAATCATTATTGCTTAATGTATATTTTTTGAATATTTTAAATATGTTTTAAAATGCATATACAATTGATAAAATGATGATTCATTATAGTAAAATAATAAATTGAAATAAGAGTGTATTTGGGTAAAATTATCAAATGATAAGTGTTGATTTAACAATATTTTTATCATCGCGATTATAATATTCGGACTAATTTTCCTGCAAAATTTCATTTTGAAATATCTAGAAACTTTTATTTTTCTTTTTGCAGATTTTGATTATTATATCCGTCCGGAATAGAGATTTTGAATCATTTTCTTCTGCGGTAAATATAAAGCTCTGCCTCGCAAAATTCTTTCTTTTTAGAAAGTTGATATATTATATATCTTAAATTAACTAAAAATAAGATAGATTTATAATAAATAAGTGGATATAAATTTTATTTTAATTACAAATTCAATTTATATATTTGAGTTAGATTAAAAGTTTATTTTTTAAGATGAGAGTTATTTTAATACAGTGTTTTGATAAGGAATTTTAACAATTCAAAGAAATTAAAATATATGGTATTTTCAATTAAATTTTTTTTGTTTGGGTGAAACAATTGAAGCATATTGAATTGTAATTTTCTTGTACGGAGAAAGCAAGTTAGATTTTCTTTTACGGCAAAATTATATTTTAAAAAGTTTGAGAATAAGTTCACACTTCTTAAAATTAATTTCTCTTGTTTGGTCAAACTACAAGACGAGTCGGAACAAACTGAAATTTGAGTTAGTAGACCTACACTGATGGTCAGTTGAGTAGGCCTAGGTCGAAGGTCATGCTAGGTCACTCAAACTCGAAGGTTGAACCATGTTGGTCTGGACCAAACGTCAAACTAAGTCAGCCAGAGTTGAAGGGTCAAACCAAGCCGACTTCGACGAAAGGTTGAGTCGAGTCAACTTAATTGAATGTCGACACTAGTTGGCTCAGGCCAGAGGTTGAGATAGGTTAGCCTTAGCCAAAAGTCAAGCTAAGTTAAAACGAGTCAATATTGGTTGAAGTTTGAGACTATTTGGCACTAGCCGAAGGTCGAATTGAGTAAGCCTAGGTCGAAGGTCAAATTGAGTAGGTTTGAGGGTCGAAAGCAAATCTAAGTCACCCAAGACGAATGTCCAACTCACTAGCCTAAATTGAATGATCAAGCTTAGTAGACTCAGACTAAAGGTTGAGCTGGGTCGACAGACAAAAGGTCAAGACGAGTCGCTTCCGGTCATAATAGAGACGAGTCAGCTTTGGCTGAAGGTCGAGTTAAGTCAGCTTGAGCTCATATTTGAGTTAAGTCAGCTCATGCTAGATGTCGAGACGGCTCTGCTCGAGCTGAATGTCAATATGAGTCAACTTTTTGAACCTATGTACTTTTTTCTTCTTGATCAATGAGGAATTCCACAACTTGTGAAATTTTAATTTCATTCTTTTTTTAATGAATTTCAAATTCTATTATTTTAGCTATTTGAAATACCTTATTAAAATTGCTCTCCTTTTTTTTTTGTTAAATATACTTTTAGTCCCTGAATTTGGATCTAAAATTGAAATTCGTTATTGTTTTAAAAATTTTACATTTTAGTCCCAAACTTTAAGAATGAATGAATATAGTTTTTTTAACCCAATTACGTCATTTTTTATGTGTCAAACGCGTTTCATATTAACATTTGAGTTGTTTATACCCTTTAACATGTTCTCGTTTTAACGTCACTTGATAAACGTGTTGACACGTCAAAAAATTTAATGTAATTTAGTTAAAAGTACTATATTTATTATTTTTTTAATGTTTGAAAACTAAAATATATTAAAGTTTCAAACATTAATGAGTTTCAATTTTACATCAAAGTTGAGAAAATAAAGACATATTTAACATTTTTTTTCTCATCAAAACAATTCATTATACTTCAAAAAAATTTCAAATTTTCTAAATTAATGAATTTTATTATTAAATTATCTGATCCAAACAAAATATAATTGTATTCTAAGAATAATAGTTATTTATTGGAATTATTATATCACCTACTATCAATTACTCATTAATATTTAGTTTGCTTAAGAAATGCGTTAGAGTTTTTACATCAATTAAAAATAAATTTGTGAATGTAAATCTTATCATGGTAAATACGCTTAAATTCTCCGTACGTTCATGCTAAAATAATCTTCACGTAATTATTTTGTAAAACTTTGACTGGAATTCGACGTGTAAACGTTTCTATAGATTTTACGTGCATAGGGAATTTAATTATGAATTGAAAATTTACAGAAAACTTGACACTATGAAACCCTCTTTATTTTAAATTTTTCAGAAAATCTAACAGGTAACATGTCTGTAGTGGGTGATTTTTGTCTGGATTCTGAAATATGCAAAAATTATAAGAATTCCGAAGAAAAATTTTACAAATAAATTTGCATATGTGTGATAAATAATTTAAAACTTATGTAATTAACATCATTTAAAGGATATTGGTACTTATATTGGTAAATGTTGGATTGTCATAACTCACTTTTTAAATTCATGGTTATGGTATATATGTGAAAGAAACAAGCATTCAAACAGTAATATAAAATAAAATAAAAATAATTATAAGTATAAATAAAAATATAACTTTTAAAATTAAAATGAATTATATTACACAACCAATATATTTACTTTGTTTTATTGTCAAATCAATGTAAACTTTTGACTTCAATTCATTTAATAGTATTTTAGAAAATAGTTGTAATATTGTAATAATTAAATAAAAACGTGGCAGATAGCATATAGCTTGGGCCTATTCTTAATTGCAATTAACTACAATCTGTACAACGTTAGGTTTTGGTGCAGACTCTAAGTTCACATACACCGTTAACTCTCTACTGTCACATTTTTATCTCATACTTTTTTTGGGTTGATTTTTCGTCCTATACTCTTTTAATGTTTATAATTTATTTAATAACTGTGTTTGAATAATAATTTGTATTCAATATATAATATTTTTTTAACATGTTATTATTATTTTTTAAGTATTTTTAATTGTACATTATGTTCAGATTGATATATCTATTAGGGTTTATTTCAGTCTTGTTTCACATGTTGTAAAATACAATCCTAACAGCCCCATACAAAATTACTAGTCTTGGCTCTAACAAAACTCCTTTTAGGATAAAAAGTTAAAAAATAAAAACTCCAAATTTCTCACATCACATGAAACAGTACCACCACATTGTATGCATTAATGGGTTATAGAAATAATAAGATGATAAATAAACTCTCTTTTGCTAATGTTATAATGGGTTATGATTTTGATAAAAATTTCTATTATAAATATAGATAATATTTTATTTTCAAATCAAGTATAAATATACAACTTTAAATTACTTAAATACTTATAATTTGTTAGATAAAACTAATGAATTAATTTATTATTTTCTTTAATTTTTAGTTTCATCTCATTTAAACAAAAAATCTTTTTTATTTCTTCTTCCTCTCTTTTGTTGTACAACGACTTATCTTGTTTTTTATATTTTTTAGCTTCATTTCATTTAAAAACCTTTTGTTTCGTTATAAGATTTTTCATTATCTTGGTTCAACTTATTTAATATTCATCAAATTCACTAAGCATTTATAAGATTAATACCTGTTCTTATTATCATGAAATTTCACTCATATTAATTATTTATTATTTCTATAGATATTTAACATTTATTTAATTGTTATTTAGTAATCTATTGTAAGATTATATTTTGAGCATATCGTTAATAATATTATACTTTACTTACTATAAAAAATTTTTATAAGAAAAATATTTAATTAATATTACAAATTGAAAGAAAACTATAATGCAAAGTCTCCTAAACATTTAGGGTTGTAGGAGCTGTACGGAGGGAGTTATTTAAACAAATATTGTTTCTTCTCAACCATACAAGGTCACAGAAGCATAGCCACAACCTTCGTTAGTCCAACAAGCATGCACATTTAGCATAAATGTATACTCTTGATTTCAACTTGATTGAGTCTATAAGGCAAATATATGTTCAGAATATTTAAAATCTATAATCTAGCTTAATTAAACTCCAATTTTAAGGACAACCACTTGATTAAAATAATAATCAAAAGATCTATTGAATAAATTTAAAATTTGGTCTATTAAAATGAGAGATAATGAATTATGAAATATTTTATATTGTCACTTTTAATTGAGGTAAGACATTATTAGAGGAAATTAATATAGTTAGAATTGATTGGATTATATGGAAAAAAAATAACAAATGCGTCCAGAAGATTAATCACAAAAAAATAATTTATCAACTAATAAAATTTATTGATAATCACTAAAATTCGTCGATGAATCAAAATTATTGATAATTTATTGATGACCAAAATGTTGTTAATAAAAGATTCGCCAATAAGATAAATATGAAAATTTGTTGGTATAACACTCCTTTATATATTTTAGGAAAAAAATATGTTTTTAATTTCTAAAGTTCGGCCTAAATTTGAAAATAGTCCCTTGTCAAAACTTGATCACTGTTTGGTCATTGCTTTTTCAAAATTTTTTTTAGTCTCTATTTTTTAATGACGTTAAAAGTAACAAAAGGCGTGTCACATGTTATTTTATTTTTTATAAAATAAAAAATTAGCGTCGACTAGGCCTTAATTTAGAAATGGTCTCTAACCGACGCTAATTTTTTATTTTATAAAAAAAAATTAATAACATGTGACATGTCGTTTATTATTTTTAACGTCATCAAAAAATAGGGACCAAAAACAATAATTTTGAAAGTACAGAAACCAAACAGTGACCAAGTTTCGGCCAGCAACCATTTTCAAATTTAAGTCAAACTTCAGAGACCAAAATATTTTACTAACAAATAAGTACATTCGTCAATCATCGCTTACAACCAAGATTTGTTAGTCGTTATTTGTTGTTTTCGGTAATTATCTATTACTAAATATTATGATTTGGTCTTCTTCATCCTCCTCCTCTTCTTTTTTTCTCTTTTTT
>Ga0209389_1004090_pt1 | contig 12014 bp, 14 predicted proteins | sample CowpearedBW_FD_187526 | JGI IMG/M metagenome (GOLD analysis project Ga0209389, IMG submission 187526) | Root nodule microbial communities of legume samples collected from California, USA - Cow pea red BW (SPAdes) (version 2) | ecosystem: Host-associated > Plants > Roots > Nodule | place: USA... | reverse complement strand
TAGGATGAGGATCTTGCACATAATATAGCGAGTAGAAGAAAAAAGAAAAAGAGATATCATAGTCACATAGTAAACATTTGAAGAGTCAAAAGAAATATAGTAAACATATAAAAGGGACAAAGTAAATGTGGAGATAGATTCAGTACCTACTAATGACGTTAAGGAACCATCAACGATCATAATAGTTATAGGTGGGACGATTTTGGTATTGGCAATTTTATCTCTATTATATAATAACATTTTGATATCTAATCCATTTTTTTTTTAATTTTGATTAATTTTATGTTATGTGTCATTAGTGAAAAAGAAGTGTTTTTCATTAATCTATTTTGGCTCAACTAACACTAGTGCAATAAGGACTTTTGGCACCGGTTGTTTTTTGTATTTTGCCCTGATTCTAGAACCGAAGAATATTAAGGCGAGGTCAAAAGGACATGACTTTTGGCCTCAAGCCAAAGCACAATCTGCATTTTTCGAACCCTAGCGACCATCTTCTTCATACTTCCTCCACATACAAATTTGTCGACCATATTCACCTAACATTCTTCCAATCAAATTAATCCCAATTGAAAACCTGATTAATAGAAAATTAATTAACTAAACAAAAAACACTCTGCAAGGCAAACCCCAAACCCACTTTCTCTCTCGCAAGCCCTACCCATACGTGACTTAACATAGATCGCATATCGTGAACCACAAGCACGTCGTTGCGAACCAGATTGAAGCTCATGAACCTACAAACCATATCTTCCTCCACCGCATGGGAGAGTCGTTTGAGTGTGCTACAAAATCGCAAACCACCACCAGTGGCAATCGTGAACCAGATTGGCACTTGGACCAGATCGTGCAGCAGAGGTTTGATTCGGGGATGAAGAGGAATAGTGTTGTAATTCACGATTTGGGGACCTAAATAAGATATATAGCATTGGTTCAATTAATAATCGAAGCCTAAAGTGTATACTGCCTCGGTCCTATTTCACCCGAGGCAAAAAACTCTGCTCGCAATGGCATTTTTGAAATTTTGAGGAACTCTGATGCCTTATAGGCTTCGATTGCCTTTTGACTGAGGCAAAAAATCCCTATAGGCTTTGGTTAACTTTTGACCCGAGGCAAAAAAGTTCAAAAAATTGCAAAAATGTCACTGCGTCCTTATAGGCTTCGGTTCTGCAATAACTGAGGCCTATAAGGCGATGAAAAACCAACAAATTACACTAGTGTAACATCATATTAAAGGTCGACATAGATGCAGAAGATGTAAAAACACAGTCCATTTATGTCGAACAACAAACTAACGTAAACAACCATTTCTACATCTGACTACATCACCCACATACATTAAAAAGGTGTAGTTTTACATCAAATAAACTTTGGCCAATGTACACCGGATTCATCTATAGCAATTTAAAAGCCATTTTCTATAACCGGTATTGTCTAATCCATTTTTTTCCTCTTGCAAATAAATAGATATATTAATACAAAACACTTGGGTGCTTTAACCTTTTACAAAGAGTCAAATATGAGGTTATTCTTTTACTCATTCATGTTTTATTCAACTCTCAAGCACAATATATCAACCTGTCATATGCTACATACACTCCTCTTGCATATGGAACATGCATGTCGAGGAGGTGGATCCAATGAATTATTAGGTAACTGTCCCTGCACCTACTCTACAAAGAACTCATCAAAGCATAGTATAGAGTGATTATTCCACAGATAGTAAGCTGAAGATTACACCTGCAAGGAGAAAGCAAACACTCTAAACTGTAAAGTCTAGGTTATTAGTAAGAAAACCTCGTACAAGTAGCCTACTATTGCCCTTATCGTAGTAGTGAAAAAAGGATAATTGGTTTCTAAGCTATAGACCTTAAACAAAGACTGAGATATAGGCACCAATCAGAAAATGAAAAATTGACATTTGTCAATTTATTTTTCAACCATGCCCATACCCTTACTTGGGCCAAAATAAAATTCTATTATGGGTTTGGTACACTATTCCTAAAGACAATATTGTTCCTATGATTTCATAGAGTCCGTACTATAGCAATCCACACCCCATTCCATAACATATTACCTTTGTGATTTAGCTCGAATAGATGAAATTGCTTAAAATGTGCTTGAATATGGTTATGACTTACACCTAAGTTTCCAATCATTTGTTGCATATATTGCATATTTTGGTAGCCATTTTACAGGTAAACAAAACATGATTTATGGTCTCGTCCTGCTCATCGCACATAACACAACTAACATTGCTTAGAATGACCCCTTTATGCCTTAATTTAACCATTGTTAGCACTTCATTTAGAATAAACCACCACATAAAGAACTTTGCAGAAGGGATAACCTTTACTCTCTATAAGCCTTCAAAGAATTGTTTTTTATCTACATGGCATACACCTTACAACATTTTATATGTTGACTTAATTGTGTATATCATATCTTCCCCATTATTCCACATATAGGTATCACTTCTTTCTCTAACAAGAGTCTTGCTATCGATTCTTTCCAAGAATGTTTCAATTTGAGGCCTCTCCCATTCAAACCAATGTCTTTTCCAAGAAGAATTCCATTTTCCAACTATCATTGTTCCACTTCCCGCATTTACTTATTGTTTGGTCTTTGTTATATGTGTTTGCATATAACCTATGGTAAGCCTCCTTAAGTGATCTATCCTCCGTTCATTTGTCTTCCCAAAACAAAATCCTACTTCCCAAACCTACTTTTCAGTTCATATTCTCTTTGAACCATAATTTTGTCATCACTAGATCCATTAATCTTTCTTAAATCTTTCCACCATCTAGATTCTCTTTGGACAATCTTTATATCATCCAGACTTCAACAAGAACCGTATATAGACTCCACAACATCTTTCCATAGCCCTTTTTCATCAATACCTAATCTCCACTTCCACTTAGCCAAGAGTGCTTCGTTGAATAACTGTATATTTTTTATACATAGACTGCCCTCCACTTTTCGCTTACATAATGTTGTCCACTTCAGCTAAGCTATTTTCCTCCCTTCTGCAGTCCAACCCCATAAGGATTTGCTTTGTATTCTCATTATGTCCTTGATAACTAAGATCAACATTTTGAATAAAGACATATAATACAATGGTATAGATGTGAAAACTAGTTTAAGTAAGCACACTCTCCTTGCAAAAGATAGGAACATGGAGTTAATTTTTTCTTTATTTTATTCACTACAACCTCCCAAAATTGCTTCCTTCTAGGATTCCCCCTCCTCCCCATATATACCTAGATACTTAAATAGGATGCTAATTAGTCCACAATTAAGTATATTAGAGCCACTTAACAATTCATCTTCCCCGACCCTCACACCTCCTAACTTATTCTTATGGAAATTAATCCTAAGCCTTGATACATGTTCAAAGAATATATGGATACTTTTAATAACCATTAGATCATTAATACCTAGCTTGCAAAAGAAAAAAGTATCATCCGCAAATTGCAACATATTAACTTTAAACTTGTTTCTCCCTACCCTTACACCTTCAAGCAAATTCATGTTATCAATTTGTCTAACTAAGCCTAACAACCCTTCTGCGACTAAAAGGAATAAGAGAGGTGCTAGAGGGTCCTCTTGTCTAGTTTTCTTGTTGGAGTGAACTTTTGATTTTGGCTATCATTCACAAGGACAAAAATTGTGGATGACTTAAGGCATGCCTTTATCCAACCTACCCATTTAGTTTCGAACCCCAATGTACCCAAAATATAGTATAAGAAATCCCAACTAACTGAGTCATATGCCTTTTCAAAATCCAACTTTACTATCAAGCATTATTTCCTATTATTGCGTGCTTCCTCAATTACTTCATTAGTCACAACAACACTATCCAATAAACCCTTGCCCTTAATAAAAGTGAATTTGTCGATTATACTAGGCAAAACAAGCTTAAGTTTATTAGATAGGACTTTAGCTATTATTTTATATGTGAAACCCACCAAGGAAATAAGTCTATATTCATGCAAGCCAATAAGGTTAACTGTTTTGGGAAATCAAAGATATGAAAGAAGCATTGCACCCTTTTGGTATGAAACTATTTGACTGAAATTCAGTTATAGCTTGTATAACATACCTATTTACAATTTCCCATTGCTTTTTTAATAAATCCAAAATAAAACCCATCTGGTCCAAGACTTCTACTGCCATCACATTGCAATATAGCTACTCTAATTTCTTCCTCTTTAATCATCCTAGTGAGCTTTTCATTATCTTGCTCCGATATAGTATGAAACTCCATTTTTCCAAACCTAATTTGAAGTGATGTTGAGTATGTAAGCCTTTGTTTAAAGTAATCCTTTACAATCACTTTTAGTATATATGGTTTCTCACACCATTTCCCTAGGATATCCAAGCCTTTGATATGATTTTCTTTCTTCTCCAATTCAGTATAGAGTGAAAATATTTAGAATTAGAATCGTTTGTTCCTATCCATTTAGCTCTTGACTTTTGTTTCCATACCGCTTCTTGCCTATGACTCATTACACTGAGTTCACTAAAAAGGTCCCTTCTCTCTACTTTTTGATCATCCTCTAAAGTGCTCTCATCATCAAACTTGTCCAACTCCCTTATTTTATTGACAATGTTTTGCTTTTGTAAATTAACATATCCAAACACATCTCTATTCCATACCTTGAGATCCATTTTCAGTTTCTTGAATTTTTCTTTAGTTCATATATCCCATCGCCATACACATTATAGGTTCCCCACTTTGTTTTCACAAACTTTTTAAAACCACAAACACTATGCTAAGCATCTAGACTTCTAAAAGGTTTGGGCCCTAGTCAATTTATTCCTGATTAAGTACTAATGCGTAATAAGTTTTTGTTGAAAAGAAATCACTTGATCCCTATTTTGTGTAATTTTCAGGTAAATTATAATCGAAGGAGGAAAGAACAGAAGAAGAGTGAAAGGAGAAATGAAGAAACAGAAAAGAAACTCTACAGGGCGCTCAAACCAAAGCATGCTCACCTAAGCTAAAGCCACTGCCACCATTCTCGCCTAAGCGACGCAGGACCTCGCTTAAGCGAGCGTTCGTGCAGTGGAGATCTGATGCTGCCAATCTCGCCCAATCTCGCCCAAGTGAGATCTGATGCTGCCAAACTCGCCTAAGCGAGATCCTTTCTTCAGCTCGAAGTACTCTTGCTCGCCTAAGCGAGATCTTGGCTTCAGCACATCTCGCCCAAGCGAGAGGCTTTCTTTAGCATGAAGAATGTTGTCTCGCTCAAGCGAGACTCAGGTAGCTTGAGCGAGACCTTCATGGAGTATAAATAGTCCGTGAATGTGAAAGTGAAGGCAGTTGGAGATTTTGGAGAAAAACTGCAGACTTGCTGGAGCTGCGACCACGAGCTACAAAGTTCATATTTTCTTCTTCTTCTTCTTTAGCTCATAGGATTTTGTTGGCTAACATGAGTGGCTAATCTTCTCCTTTGGGATTGAATGTAATCTACTCGAACTTGGATGTAATCTGGTGATATTTATATATAGCATTTCTATTTTACTTAATATTGGTATTATTGTTTTGCTCTTAATGCTTACTTCTATATGATCAATAGATGTTTTGATTTTGATTTTTAGATCTGACTGGAAAGTATTTTTGAAAATCTGATTTGAACAATGATACTTGATATACTGTGATGCTAGGAATAGATCTCAATATATCAATTGCTTTTAACACTCGACCGTAATGCTGAATAGTTTGTTGAATATGTGAGGAATCAATATTCAGGGAACTAATCTTATGAATTTTATACGCGAGGGATCAGTATGAATGATTTTTGAGTGTGCATCAATATGGGTATTTTTCAGATGTTATATATTATATTCATCCAGATTACAGACAAGGGAGATAGATGAAATTAAATCCCAGTTTCTTTTACTGAATTTTTCTAAACTTTTCCTTTTTTACTGTATTCATTTTATGCAATAGTTAATGTCAAATCAAATTAAAATCTTTGTACATATGCTGATTGAGATAATTATTAATTTTCACTGAATCCGTTCCTCGTGGGTTCGACACTCCTACTTTAAATCATTATACTACAGTTGACTTTTGGTACGCTTGCCAAGAGACCAACACGTAGCTGGTGGATCACGTGTGTTGGACTACGGGCAGGTAGGTCCGTAGAGCAGGACTACGAGCAGGGAGGTTCGTAGAGGCAGGACCAGGAGCGGGGAGGTTCGTAGAGGCAGGACCAGGAGCGGGCAGGTTCGTGTGAGCATCATAAACCCTGAATCCAAGGCTAACTATTTGTGTGTTGTGAAGGTTGAAAAGCCTTGGGGATTAAGGTCTTGGCCAAGAATTAACTAGAATAAAATAGATGGGTGTATCTTGATTTTTTATTAACTTTTATGTTAACTGTTTGTGAGCTCACCTTATCTGCTTATGTTTGGTGATGATCGTGTAATGCATTACACGAGAGCAGATGATGTTGCAGGTGGTGCTGGTGAGGCATAACATTAGAGAGAGGGTTAGCTGAGAAAAGCTTTTACTGGAGTTTTATCATTATTGTTTTTATGAACTTTGTAAACAGTGTTTTACTGATTTGTGAAATTGGATACTATATTGGAGTTTCATAAATTATGGATGTTTGGATAACTTTCGATTAATAAATGTTTTAAAATTTGCCACGTTTTTGGGAAACGAAGTATAATAAATAAGGTTTTCATCATATTTCTTAATTTTATTACTTAAATTAGTAATATCCGACTAGGATGTTACACGTACTGCCATCAACAACCCCATGACTATCCTCCATTATTTATAACATGGCTATCGCGAGCAGTCCTAACCACAACGTTTAAGCTTCCTATGCTTGCGTGAAGTCGAAACACCGCATCACGGTGCCGCCACAGCGTTGGAACAAAGTCTCCGTCAATGACCTCTAATGTCGTCACCATGCCAAACAACCACCCATAGTGCCTTCACTATCCGCTGTCGGAGTCAGCATGCCAGTGTCAATGAACCTCTCATTCTCCTTTATCCTAAACTGCTCCTATTCTCTTCTTAGTCCAATTATGAATGTGCCTTTTGATTTGTAAAGGAAGAGAAACAAAAGTTATAAGAGCATAAATTTTGATGTTTACCTTTGATTTCAATACACTACTAGATTGTTTTTTAACTCTTGAGTTTGATTCTTTGAATATCTTCCATTGCTCACTGCTGAATGAATATGGTTTTAATGAATTGAAGATGTGTTGACGAAGATGCGGGTAAACAAAAATTGGAGGAAGTGCGTGTTGTATATCTACAATGCAAGTGTAGGAAAGTTGAAGAGGAATGGAAGTGTGGAGTTTGGTGATGGCAGGAGATGTAAGGAAGAAGATGATGGTGCTTCCACGGGTGTAAGACAATAATGAAAAATGAATCCCCCAAAACTTCCACCGATTAAAGAGTAATAGTCCACTAATTTAATAAAATCTGTCAGTGATTGTGAATGGTGTGAGCAGCAGTTAGATCCGTGAGAGGAAGTTGAAACCATCAGAAGAGTTGTTTCCCATGCTTAAAACTGTTTTTTATTACATTTAATTTTTAATTAATTAAAATAAAATAAAATGGTAAAAAAACAATTTTTATTTATGTATTTTTTTTAATTGTGTAATTTCATAGTTTTTTAATCTAAAAACAAAAATCCCTATTTTACCTTATGATTTTTATATATTTTTTTAAAACAAAATTTAAAGAAATTCTTTTAAAATACAATTTTTCTTTTAAATCTTTCTTTTTTCCTAAATTATTATTATTTTTTTAGACAAATTTTATTTTTACCCTTTTTATTTAACACTTTGTTTTTTGATATTTTTAGAAACATTTTTTATTTACCTGACGAAATTGAGTGTTGATAATTTAGTCCTCCATCTTTCGAAATATGTGGATTTAGTCCATTTCGAAACTTTGGATCAATTTAATCCTCCATCTTTCAGTGAATTTTGGAATTAGTCCATTTCGAAACTTTGGATCAATTTAGTCCTCCATCTTTCGAAATATGTGGATTTAGTCCTTTTAATCAAATTTTGTTAAGTTTATTTAACATGTTAAGCGCGTTTCATAATAGTGTTTGACTTAATATTAAAGCAAAAATGTGTCAAGCAGTATAAAGAACTCAAATACAATCCTGAAATGCGTACGAAACATCAAATAAACCTAACAAAAATTGATTAAAAGGACTAAATCAACGTATTCTGAAAGATGAAGGACTAAATTAGTTCAAAGTTTCAAAATGGACTAATTTCAAAATTCGCTGAATGTTAAGGGACCAAAAACATATTTAACCCATAAATTAAAATAACTTTTTAAGACATTTTTATCACATAATAAACCCTATAAGAATTGTCAATTGAGACATTCTTTTAAGCACAAAAATTCAATTAAATACCTATAATTAAACATTAAATGAGGGCAAAAATATGAACTCATCATAGGCAAACCAAGGCTAGCACTCAAAACGACCAAAGGAGTGAAGAAACACCCTAAGATTTTCAAAAACCAATTAAAGAGCAATTCAAACGGGCAATATATGTTTCAGCCACAACACTTAAAGATGTTTAAGGAGAGAAAACTTCAAAGACAAAACATAGAAACTTAAGGACAAGCAAGAAAAACACTAAAAGAAGAAGGGCAAAACTCTAAAGAAAGAAAATCATGTGACAAAAACTTTCAAGTAAGACTAACACAGGCAAAACACATAAAAAGACTTTATGGAAAAAAATATTTGAACAAGCAATTCCAAGGTTTAAATCATGCATATACCAAAGAAGACAATAACCAAGTTAAAAAGGGGAACTAATTTGCCAATATCATCCAACACTCAAACATGCAAGCTAGAAGCATAACATAAGTTTTGTTTACCAAGGAGCAAAAATGCTCTCAGTTTTGGACTAAAAGTGTAGGAATTTTTTTTTCTTTTCAAATCTAACTGAAACTAAATGATAGGAAGATGTTTTGGGTGTCTTGATCACTTAGTTCCTTGATTTTAGGTACGTGTCCCCCGCTAGGCGATTTGGCTTCTGTAAGTCCTAAGTATTGGACTTTGTAGGGTGATCTACAAGGCTTTTGGTGATGCCTCAAAGGTAAGATTGTTACGTTCGTTGAGTTGAGCTCGGAACATATCCTTTGAGTTGACCTCGGGATAGGGTTAAGCACATACATTCCTTGAGTTGAGCTCGAAATGGCATTCCTCGAGTTGAGCTCAGGATGGCGGATGAACACGAGGAACCCTTGAGTTGAGCTTGGGTTGGCGAGTGTTGCCGGTGTGAGTGTGCTGGTTGTGGCCAGTACGGATGGGTCCAGATAGATTGCCCTCCTCAGTTGTTGGCTGACGAGTTTGGTAGTCTTAGGACATTACAAACTATGTTCGTAATTGGGAACTCCACCCGACGTTACAGTGTATGATCCGTGGCATTGGTTCCCGCTCGTGCTCTGTCGGTTGTGGCCGATAGGTTTGGCAGCAAATTATCTCTGGGTAATCACTAGAAGAGGTAGAACACGAATGGTCTGGTTGTGGCCAGACGTTAGAGAATTGAGTAAGAGATGGTATATTGGTTCTTTGTAGAATTTACAGCTGTATGATTGGTTATTTGATTATTGTTATGATGTATGTTGATTTCATAAGCTCACCCCATTTGCTTGTGATGATGGAGGATTTCATGAGGCATAAGCCCTCAAAGTTCTCTGGATTTTATGACGATTTCATGTGGCAAATGCGGAGTACTGGTGGGTGGGCATGCAACAGTTGATGCAGACACATGCTGAGGAGATCATTTGGACTTCCTTCAGGAGCAGATTCCTGGAGAAGTACTTTCCAGACTCGGCGAAACACGAGAGGGAAGCTGAATTCCTCACTTTTCAGCAGGGGAACTTGACTGTGCAGGCATACACAGACAGGTTTGAGTATTTAGCTCGATTCTATTCACCTGCAGTCATTGAGGAGTGGAGGTGCAGGAAGTATAGGGCGGGCTGAAACATGAGCTGCACCGATTTATAGTACCGCTCCTTATCAGGGAGTTTCCGATCTTGGTGGAGCAGGCCAAGGTGGTGGAGCAGCTAGAGACGAGACCCAGCAGTGGAACTCGACCACAGAGGACCACGACCGACCCCCGTCAGTAGAAGAAGCCATATACTAGACTACCACTTTCTTCCAAGAAACTATAGTGTTTTAACTATGGTGGTGAACACTTGAGGAGGGACTGTCCAAAACCCTTTGGCAGTGCTGGAGGCAGTAGTAGCATTGGCAAGTGCTACGTATGTGATCAGACAGGACACTATGCCAAACATTGTCCTAACAAGAAACCAGCTGGAGGTGCACCAACCAAGAAACCCGTGGGAGATAGGTCTAGAGCACCAGGGCGTGTATTTGCATTGACGACTACTGAGGCGACTTAGTTAGGTAACCTGGTACAGGATACTTGTTTGTTATTTGGTAACCGTGTGGTCGTGTTGTATGATTCAGGAGCTACCCATTCATTCGTATCTAATGAATGTGTGAGGAGGCTCGGACTTGTGATGCACGAGCTGGGGTGCGAGTTAATAGTCGCCATACCAGCGTCAGGCGAGGTATCCACCAGTTTTGTTTGTGTGGGATGCCCTATGGAGGTAGCGGGCCGCATATTCAAGGTGAATCTTATTTGTTTACCCATGGAGGGTCTGGATGTCATTCTAGGAATGGACTGGTTGTCGAGCAACCATGAGATGATTGATTGCGGACGACGCAGAGTGGTATTTCCTGAAACAGCAGGGTTGGAGCTTGTCTCTTCTAATCAGGCTGTGAAGGAGATTGAGGATGAAGCTACAAGTTTCATGATAGTAGCTCATGCGGAGAAGTTGAGCACTGTAGAGAGAATCAGCAGAATTCATGTGGTGGAGGAGTATGCAGATGTTTTCCCGGATGAAATTCTGGAATTGCCACCGAGCCGGGATGTGGATTTCACTATTGATCTCATCCCTGGGGCGTTCTAGTGTCCATGGCACCCTATCGGATGGCACCAGCCGAGTTATCTGAGCTGAAGAAGCAGATTGAAGATCTTCTTGAGAAAAAGTTTATACGTCCGAGTGCATCGCCATGGGGGGCGTCAGTGTTATTAGTGAAAAAGAAAGATGGCAGTTCCAGATTGTGTGTCGATTACCGGTAGTTAAATAAGTTAACTATAAAAAATAAGTATCCACTACCGAGGATTGACGACTTGTTGGACCAATTGAGGGGAGCTGTAGTGTTCTCAAAAATCGACTTGAGGTCTGGGTACCATCAGATCCTAGTCAGGCCGGAGGATGTGCACAAGTAGGGATGTCAACGGGGCGGGTAGGGTACGGGTAGTAGCTCCCCCGTACCCTACCCGCTGGATAAATATTTGCCCCGTACCCGTACCCATATCCGTCGGGTATCCGTTATGCGGGTACCCGTCTATTTTTTTCATATCCGCGGGTATCCACGGGTATCTGCGGGTATTTACAAAAATATTTAAAAAAATAAATATTTAACCATAATTAGTGCTTAGATCAACAAGTCTCATTTCTCCGATTGATTCTAGAAAAATAAACAAATAAAAAATCACTACCAATTTATATTGTAGTTTATTTTTGAATAAAATATTAAAGAAATTACTAACTTCATCAATGTCCACCTCTTGCAACATTGTATAAAGTTTCGGGATAGGGGTTAAGCACGTACATCCCTCGAGTTGAGCTCGGAATGGCATCCCTCGAGTTGAGCTCGGGATGGCGGATGAACACGAGGAACCCTTGAGTTGACCTCGGGTTGACGAGTGTTGCCGGTGTGAGTGTGCTGGTTGTGGCCAGTACAGATGGGTCCAGATAGATTGCCCTCCTCAGTTGTTGGCTGATGAGTTTGGTAGTCTTGGGACATTACAGACTATGTTCGTAATTGGGAACTCCACCCGACGTTACAGTGTATGATCCGTGGCATTGGTTCCCGCTCGTGCTCTGTCGGTTGTGGCCGATAGGTTTGGCAGCAAATTATCTCTGGGTAATCACTAGA
>Ga0209389_1004085_pt1 | contig 12016 bp, 7 predicted proteins | sample CowpearedBW_FD_187526 | JGI IMG/M metagenome (GOLD analysis project Ga0209389, IMG submission 187526) | Root nodule microbial communities of legume samples collected from California, USA - Cow pea red BW (SPAdes) (version 2) | ecosystem: Host-associated > Plants > Roots > Nodule | place: USA... | reverse complement strand
TTAAAAAAAATTTAAAAAAAAAATTAAAAAATTAAAAAAAAATTAAATTTTTTTTTTAAAAAATCAAAAAAACCACAGATTGACACGTGGCACGTTGACTAATGGTGTTAGTCAACTCTGTCTGAAAGGGACCTAATTGAAGCAATTTTCAAAAGTTGGAATGCAATTGACACTTTTTTAAAAACGGATACCAATTTGACACTCTAGTACCAAACTGAGTACCTTAGGATTAATTAAACCTTAGATCTTTTTAATTTTGATTTGAAGGCCGAAATCTTTTTCTTGTTATGATCTTTCCCTTGAAGGCCGAAATATTTTTCTTATTGTGATGATCTTTCCTGAAATATGCTTACTTCTCACAGTGGAAAACATCAAATAACATTCCCTCTCTAACCTCCACCTCCAACACTTCTAGAAACTATAATGAACCAAGTATCATTACGTCTCTACCATAAACTTCTCTCTAAGTGTGGGTTTTATCATTCAGTTCTTTTCCGCAAAGGTAACTAATTACCCACAGGAAATTACCTACAATAAGTACACATATTTAGATGTTGTATGGTAACTTACGTGCGTTCCTTCGTTTCTAAAGAAACACATTTTGAAGAAGATTCTAAAAAGCATATTCTTAACATATTCAGAGGAATATTCTCAACTCACATGTTTAATCCTACGTATAAAAGAAAACATATTTTAGGGAGGCAAACATATCATGGACAGCTTGGTTTGTGACAACTATATAGACCTAAAAGCTGCACAAGTGTTGGGATGTTAAGTAAATTTACAAATTAAATTTGTACAAGTTATCCAACAATGTTTTTGTGTAACAATTTATAAGTGCAAGAAAGAGTTTTGGTCATGGTTATTTTGAACATTAGGGCTCGGTTGTTGAATCGAAGTATATGCAAGTGTCGTAATCGAAATCGTGATGGGACGACGAACCAAAAATAAAATTTGCAAAAATAGAGTTTGAAGTCGTTACCATAGTTATTATAGACTACTATGGAAAATCATAAAAAAAAGAACGAGGTATGCGAAAAATAAGATTTTGGATCCGGAAGTCGGTTACGCGTGGAGAAGGTTTTAGCACCCCACAACGTCCGTCCTATGATGGTACCTTTAATTGTGCAAAAATGATGTGGTTTTTAAATATATTTTTTTTTTCAAAAATAATAATAAAAGAATATACAAAAGAAACAAAAATATTTTTTTAGCTTTTTGACGTGACGTTATGTATCTCCATTCATAATAGAGAATCAAGGTTACGTAGGTCTTTACAAAAAAGACTATTTGGAAAAATATTCGGAAAATGGTTTGAATTTTTTGATATTTTTGAAAACCTTTTATTTAAATTTTTCGTATTTCAATTTTAAAATTGGTGTCACGTGACGCGAGTAGCCGGACAGACACTTGAAATAAATTCTTTTCTTTTATCTTTTATTTTCTCATTTTTTTAATCATTTATAAATTTTTAATAATTTTTAAAAGCTATTTAAAAGTGGATGTGGATGTTGTGAGCAACAAGATAAATATCAAGAAGTAAACAAAGAAAACTTTCTTTTTTATTTTTAGATCATCTATATATATATATATATATATTAGAAAAAAACAAAAGTTAAATTGGATGTCATGCTACGCGAGCGGTCCAACAAACACTAAAGAAAGGAGAAAAATAATTTTTATGATTAAAAAAATGAAAATTGGAAAAACTAAATCAAAAGATGAAAAATCTGAGAGTGACGTACCTTCAAAAATTTTCAATATCTCCTCACCTTTTCTCTTTTCTTTTTTTCTTGCTTTCTTTTCTAATATTTTTGTGTTTGTTTTTCCAATAGAAATAAAAATGAGAGGTTTCTTTGTGGGTGGTAATGAGAAAGAATTAGAGAACTATAGAATGTTTTCTTCTCTTTTTTCTACCTCCTTTAATATGTTTTTTCTAAAGAGAGATAAAAAAGGAGACGTGTACGTGGGAGTGGTGATGGGGAAAAATTAGATAAGTGTAGAGAATTTTTTTTTTCACATGATAGAGTTCGTATTTATACTCGCATCATGCAATATCAATGCAATCTTATACTTAACGAACAATATAAGGAAGAAATTAGCTATGATAACAATATATTATGGAAATCAAATTGCAACAGATCAGAGCACAATATCAATCAAGATCAGTAATATTGATTCTAACCATTAACAAATCAGAGCACAAAATCAAATCTCCAATTAGTAATATTGATTCTTACCACTTGAAAGAGATATTGCTTCTAATTATTAGAATCATATCACTAATTTCTTTATGAGGAACAAAGAATATGTTGAGTTATTGGGCTTATGAAAGAGTATGTGATAATTAAAAAAAAATTGGGTCCTTCCTTTTTTTTCTTTTTTTTTTCTAAAATTAAAGTTTGAAAATCTTTTGAAGAAAATTATTTCACCTTTTACCATTAACTAAGAACATTTTTTATTTATTTTTATTTTTATTTTTTTGAAAATAAATTTATTCACCTGGACGAAATTGGGTGTTGACAATGAGATAATGAAATCAAGGGCCAGAGAAGAAAACGTGAAGAATAACCATCATTTGCAAGTGATCAAACTCTAACAATTTTTTTAGGCTTAAATATGTTTTTAGTTCTTAAATTTGGAGGCAAAATTGGAATTTGTTTTTGTTCCAAACTTTGATACATTTTGGTTCCTAAACTTTAAAAATTAATGAATTTATTCCATTTAAGCTAACAACATTAACTTTTTTCAGCATATTAAACGGTCTTTCAGACTAACATTAGAGCTAAAACTTGTCTAAACGATGTAAACAACACAAATGTCATCCTGAAATGCATTTAAATTGTCAAAAACATTTAACCTAGTTTGGTTAGAAGGACAATATTAATTCATTTTTAAAGTTTAGGGACCAAACTATGTCAATATTCGGTAGGAGTGGCATAATGGCTAGCCTCGCCCGTTTTGGCCTCACCCATTTTTGGCTTGTTGAAAACAGGTTGGGTCGGGCCATCCCGTTAACATAACATGGGTTAGAAAATGTAACATGTCTCGTCCCTAGATTGGTTGACGAGCCAAACCATCCTTTTTTTTTGGAAAGTATGTCTCACAAAGGAGCTTTTATTAACTTCTTCTCCTTCATCAACCATCACTCGCATCCTCCTCCTCATAAAATTACGCTCATGCCTTTTCCCAACTTCTTCATCATCTCCATCTTCAACTCACTTCTCCTTCTTCTATCAATCTCTAATTCCAGCAAGTGGTGGGTCTCAATCACTAGTTGTGATAACAAGAGGTGTCGCACGTCTACACACTAGTTATCCTTCATCTATTGCGACCACAAACATCAACTGCCATACCCTTGTCGTATTGGGTATTTGTCGTTCGAGCCTCCACCCAAACCGTCATTGAACTAGTCTCGACAACGACAGTCACTGCACATTTTGTCGTAACCTACAAGCCCTTCATAATAGCTTTTTCGATTTCCAACAAGTAGCGAGCAAAGAGCATGGGTGGTTGCATTCTTCCTCTTGAGTTGGTTTGCGTATTTTTCTTAAGCTTTCTATGTTGCTTATTGTGTGTGAGTGTGATTATTGAAGTGAAACATACAAACAAAACAATTATATAGGCCACACAAGGCAGCCCATTTATACTAATGTTCAACTTCACTTTCCCATGGTGAAATGCATTACGATCCAGCCTGCAGCCAACCCATTTTGCAATCCAACAGGCTGACAGGCCAAATGAACTGGATTGGTACAATTTGACAAGTCGACATGTTTTGCCACCCCTAAAGTTTGGGATATGGATGAATTACAATTTTACCTCAAAGTTTAGAGATTAAAAGCATATTTAACCCATTTTTTCATATGCCCAAAAGCTTTGTAAGAACATCATTTTTGTGCATTTAGCAAAATAGTAGATAATACTTAACCTTGTAAACATTAAGGGATAATACCCCTTTCTAGTGAGGGAAAACTGTAATTTATTGATCACAAAGACATTTAATTTGTCTTAAACAAGGAGCGACTTCTTATTTAAAGAATACATGTATTGAGTCAGGAGTGACTTATTGTTGAAAGAATACTTGATGGGGTTAGATAGGAATGGCTATAATCCAAAAGAATACTTGAAATTTTAAGTCAAAAATGATTAACTATCAAAAAATCCATGACAAAGTTATCCAAGATTAGTTATGACCCAAATAATACTCACACAAGATTAGTCAAGAGTGATTACAATACAAAAAAAAGTAACACTTATTTGTACTTCGCAACAGTAGTATGCACTGTTGCGAAGTACAACATTGAAAACATGTTCTGTGACTATTCTATAGTAATGAAGAGCAAGTGCACCAGATGATTTTGGCAGGAGTATCATATATTTTTACTAAAAATATATTTAAAACTATGAAATTAGTTTTGATTTTCATTTTAAACAAAGTTGAGGTCAAGAGGAATAAAAGGGATATATGCACTGTAGTTCTTTTTCTACACCCAATAATGCGGAACTATTGGTTTTTGCGCCTCAAAACAAATCCTGACATCCAACCATCCAAGGCTCACATCCAAAATACAAAATACATGTTCATATATTTCAACATGACTCGAAATTGCACTACCACACCTCAAATGCATTAATCATATATATACACATTCATTCACCAATCAAGACCATGTTGTAACATCCCGACCGGATATTACAGATTTAAATAATAAAATAAAGAAATAATAACTAAACTTCCTTTATTGAAATCTCATTTCCCAAAAACGCGGGAAATTTGAATCTTTATAACATTATAAAGTATCGCAAAACCTCTATTATAAACTCAATTATAAAATCCATGTTCAATAATCCAAGATTACAAGTCTGTAAATTTCATAAAATAAAATTCTGTATAAAGTTTCCTAGATAGCCCCGCGTTCCGGCTCTATGTCTCACCAGATCCACTTGCAACATCATCTGCTCCCGTGTACAGCTATCAACACTCAATGTCGTCCGGATACAAAATAATTTTGTTTTCAAAAAATAATTAGGAAGAGGATGAAATAAAAGGAAATAAAAAAAACAAAAGAGCAATGAACATTGATTTGAGTATGGATATATTCCTACTTTATTTTCATCTCATTTTAAATTTATTTTAATCTTGTTTTATTTTATTTAATCTTGGTTTCTTTATCTTGTTTATTTTATTTTATTTTTAATTTTTGTTTTATTTTAATTTTTAATTTTGATTTTAATTATATTTTGTTTACTTTTTTATTTTATTTTGTTTTATTCCTTTTTTCAAAAAATATGTATATAAAAAAATGAAATGAAAAAAAGAAGAAGAACAAGAGGTTAACGTAAGGCCTCTGATAGTTAGGGGTGGTAGCTAGCTGGCCATGATCATGATGGCTGAAGAAGGAAGGAGCAGGAAGCAACATCTGCTTTCAGCCTTATCCCATGTCTCGAGGTGGGAAAGGAACAGAGCATAGGCACAACAAATATCATCAGAGTCCATTCATTGAAAGATCCTTCACCTTCTTCACTCATGGGGGCTTTTTCTCATTTTGTTCTCTGAAAAACAAAAAACAATACCTTCATCCTCACCATTCAAATTAAAACACCAGAACCCATTGTTCACCTCCTCCCAATCCCTCCATTATCACTTTAATCTTGAACCTACATAAAACCAACATAACATATTCATATCGTCATCCTTCACCCTCCATTCTGTTCACCATCATCTTCACTATCATTCGCCACTTCTAACAGTTGCCACAATCACACGCGTTCAACACATAACAGTAAAGCAGAGGAGAACGAAAAATTACCAGCAGCGAGTCAGAGTTCGAAAGGGCTAAGTGATGTCGACTTCAATCATAGTTGGGGGCACGACGGTAAGGTTCGGTGGCGTAGCTTCTGAATCTAGTGTGGCTCGCGTGAGAAGAGGTTCGAGAAGCTTGGAGCACCACGAAGGCCGGTGACGCTTTTGGTAGCGATTAGTGTCGTCGCTGGCGGCTTTGACGAACCGGGAAGCAGGCGACGTCATGACCTGGAGGCTACAGTGGTGGCTCGCGCATTGGGGAAGAAGGAAGGACTATAAGTGTTGTCGCCGATGAAACCTCTGATGGTGATCATTATCGTTGTCGGCGTCCCTGGCTCACCGGAATAGGTGCAACGTTGATGATGGTTGGTGTTGTTTTGGTTTGTTCCGCTCATGAAAAGAGAAGAGAGAAGGGTCTACAGTAGATGAAGCGAAGAAGAAGCTGCCAGAAAAAGGGAGTTTTAGTTTTAATTAGGGTTTTAAAAAATTTGGATCTGTTTTCTTCGTGCACCCCCATCTTAATCTATGCATCCCTATTTTCACTTCATACACCTCCACATTTTGATAACTCGCACCCCCTATATCTTTGTTTTTCATTTTTGGGCCTGTGTTTTATGTTTACTTCATGCACCTCACACATTACTCATGCACCCTACTATTGTTTTTTTTTTTTCACTTTTATCCTTTTTTTTGTTATTAATTTTTTTTCTAAAAAGAAGAGAAAACAAAAATATTTTAAGTTATAAAAAATAAAAAAAATAAAAAAATCTAAAAAACAAAAAAATATTCTCTTTTGCTTTATTGTGTTTGTCCGGTTGCTCGCACTGTGTGACACTCATTTTCAGAAAACCAAAAATAATTTTCTTTCTGTTTTAGAGTCTGTTCGATCGCTCGCGTCATATGACACATATTTTTAAGTAATTCAAAAACACCAAAAAAATACAAAATTTTTCAAAATATAAAATATCAACATTTTCAAACAAAGAGTCTTTGTTAAGAACTACGTGATCCTTGATTCTTCACCGTGAGATACGTAGAAGCAAGGTCAGTCCTTGTCAGGTTCACCTCTAAAAAAATCAAATCATTTTCTCAATTGTTTTTCAAATATCTTTTAAAGAACTACGTAACCCTGATTTCTCATTTTTAATGAGAATATTTTTAATCAGAATACGTAGGACCAAGGTCAATCCTTGTCGAGCCCAAAAAATTAAAAAAAAATATTTTTCTTTCTTTTTTAGCATTTTTGTCTTATTATTTTTGGGGGAAATTAACACTTTGAAAACCACATTGACTTTGCATTTTTAATTAAAGGTACCGCCCTCGGGCGAGCGCTGTAGGGTGCTAACACCTTCCCTACGCGTAACCGACTCCCAGATCTAAAATCTGGTTTTTTGCAGACTTGTTTTATTTTTATGGTTTTCTGTAGTTTTCCAGAAATAACTATGGTGGCGACTCCAAATCTCTTTTCAAACTCATTTTCTTTTTTTGGTTCGTCGTCTCGTCGTGATTTCGGTTGCGATAACCGCATACACGATCACCGCCAAACACAAGCAGATAGGGTGAGCTTACAATTACACAAACATATATAATTACATATATATATATATATATATATACATTAGATAAATCATACAAGTACACCAAAGGAATTCCAGCCTTTGATTTCATGTCACATGGCTACCACCATGTTACCCGTGTTCTACGTCTTCTGATGAGTACCTCAAGATGTCTTGCTGTCACACCTACCAGCCAAACCTGGTAGAGCACGTGTGGGAAACCATGCTATGAACCACACTCCGTAACGCCCGATGGAGTTCCCAATACGAATAACATTCATAACGTCCAAAGACTACCAAACTCGTCAACTTAATACTAAGGAGGGAAATCTAACTGCACCCATCTGTACGTGCCACAACACGCACACTCACACCGACAACACTCGCCAACCCGAGCCACAACGTAAGAGTTCCTCGTGTTCATCCGCCATCCCCATCCATAACTCAAAAGATGTCATTTCGAGCCACAACTCAAGGAATGCCACGTGCTTAACCCCTACCCCAAGCCACAACTCAAGGATCACCAGCAAGTCGACCTTCGAGATATCACCAAAGTTTTGTAGATCACGCATATCCAAAGCAAGCAAAAATATACCTTCTGCCTCTGCAATATCGCCTGGTGCTGCTCTTAACCCACCAGGCGAAACACGCTTCCAGACCGCCTGGCGGGGGACACGTACCGCCAGGCACCAAGCGCCTCTGTTGCCACTATTCTGTAGGTATCACCTGGCGAGACGACCCTCACCGCCAGGTGCCACGCGTCCTTGTGACCTTCTAGAAATGCTGCTTTCGCCTAGCGGTTCCAACACTACCACCAAATGCCACACCAGTACTCGAGCTGACCAGTTTTGATAATCCTGAAAGCAGTCTAAGACCCTGAAATCATTACCAACTACCACCCAAGTTACATCTCAGATTATTGGCTATATTCAATCCATGTCAACTCCTCCTGGATAGATCACAACTCCACTCACATTCCAGTATTAGCTTCATATCCAATTTCCATTAACCCCTACCTAAGTGTTTACCAACACTTCATTCATAAATCTGGACCTCCCCCACATAGCTTGCCCAAAACCATAATTTACATTATACCACACTTTAACCTAAGCAAAGTCTCAGAATAACTAATACCACATCAGATTAGGCAGCATTCATTCTCAGTCCTCATTTAACTAACCTCATATATACCTCCCTCGCATCACTTTGCTACTAAATCCAACCAATTCTAAGTTTAAGCCAACTACCTTAATTCATGCATTAGGTTCCTATCATTAACTATTCAAAGATATCACCAATTCCATTCTTCCAGTTCCATTTAGGACTGCAACAGAACCTAGACCCAGTGTTTGCCATTATAGCCACGTAGTGCAAAATCCACTACGTTGGCGCCTGGCGGAGATGCAAGCGCCGCCAGGCGGTGCATGAAAGTCTGGGAAATTTCAGTACTTCACTACACCTGCGAATGCCCAAAAAACCAAACCATCCTACATTGATCTTTTACCCAATTCCAACAGTCAATCATTGCTAGCAAAGGTACCTATTCTCCAACCAGAGTCAAATTTACAGATTATCAATGCAAATCCAGCATCAAACATTAAAAACCCTCAAATCCCCAATTTTCCAAACCCTAAAAGATACTTATATAAGTTCATCCAATTTAAATCTTCTAATCACACGAAATTCAACGATATATGGCATCTAATCATACACAAACAGATAGAACTTCCTTTTCCCCCAATCAGAATCATCCCAAAGACTCTAAAACATTAAAATCAAGCCACATTGTTCGCGTCACCTGGCGAGTGTTCATCACTGCCAGGTAGTTCATCAAGAAAAACCCAGAAGCTGGGTTATGAGATTGCGTCGCCTAGCAGCCTGATCATGCCGCCAGGCGGTTCCTATCAAGAACCCAAAATTTCACAACAAATGGCATGTGTCGCTTGGCGGCTTTGAAGACCCGCCAGGCAGTTTCTGGAAATTTTCAGAAACACAGAACATTCAATGTTGACAACAAGGAATTCAAACATAAACATGTTATACATCATACAATTAAATCCATATTATGAAATTACGAGTTCCAGCTCCCCTAACCTGGAAATCATTTCTTAAACTTAATAGTCTTTGATTCTTCCTTGCTCCCAATGGCTTGCCTTAGTTCTCTCCAATTTAGCCTCTATGCTTTAATAAAAAACACCAATTTCACTCTGAATTCTCTCTCCCTAATGTGCAGAACAATGGCAGCCTCCATCTCTCTCTTTTTCCTCTTAATTGACCAATTACTAAACCATAATGATGGATTAATGACTCAAAACGAAAATTATTTCATTGATGGTGGTAATTACCATTAAAGCACAATTATTAGATGGTTTTCCAGACCCCCTTGGTTACTAGGGTTTCTTTGCCCTTTCACATTCATGCTAAAAGAAATTTTGGCAAAAAGAAAGTTTAGTTTGGATTCACCAAGGTTCAAACCCATAACCATGACAATGTCAAATCAATGCACAACCATTCAACTAATTCATGTTTCCTGATAATTCCTATAATTCTAGGATTATATTATCACTCACCATGATTCAGCACATCATAAAAATAATAATAAATTAAATAGCACATAAATGGCATACATAAGACTTAAACCCAAGTCCTCTCAATATAACCAAGTACTTTCAACCATTTGAGCTAGTACTTTTCCACGTCACACATGTCCGTATTAAATGCCATAAAGGCTCTCACTACCCGCTTTTATTAATTAATTATTTATTTAATTAGTTAAATTTCACAGATCTTACACATGCCAACACTTGGATTTAACAAGGAACTAAACTTGCTCATAAAGAACTTAAAACCAGAAACCAAATATTGCATACAACTCATGCAAAGTCATAACTTACCTCACTAGCCCTTGCAATAATCCTTTTGCCCAATCCCTCATACCATCCCAAGTTTAACACCATCACATGGTCATGCATTCCTACCTTAGGCTCACCACAATACTAATATGCCCATTTTATCACAATACCACATGCACCAAAACAAGGTAACCTCTGACAAAGACCGATAAGTGTCAAGAATAAGTAAATTTTCCATTTAAAATTGACACTTATCATGTATCAAATGGTGCTATTTGTGTACAAAACAAACCTCCTTAGCTTAAGATACAGAATGAGATATTGAGAAATAGAGTTTTATGAAATATAATGATATTTTGTTGTTTTGCAGTAAAAATAAAAGAAAATATCAAGTATGCAGTTGAGCCATAGTACTGGAGTTGAGCCATGGAAGTAGAAAAGATAGGACAACATATTTGGACTTTCTGACTAAGCACAAGAAATGGAGTTGAGCCTTGTGAGGAAATCCTCTTTTAAGGAAACTTGGAGCTCAAATCCATAAGGCTGAGTAACCAAGAAAACCCTTCCAAGAAGGAAAGGTCACGTGCTAAGCACTAGGACAACGGGCTAAGCTAAGAAAGAAACCCATTTCCCCTTAGCACCAAAAGTTGGACTGGCCATCGCTCAAAAATTCCTATAAATAAAGAGATTGGGTCCTCATTTCAAGCATTGAGTAGAGGCTCCACAATGTAGTAGTAGGGTAGAATAGGGTTTGTGAGGCACAAGGGAGGTGCTCTTAGTGTAAATCTTATGTGTAGATGCTGCTAGAATTGTATTGTAATATTCTATGAGTAGTTGAACTCCCTCGTGTCCAAATTTGATGTAATCAATTCTAGTTGTGTGTGTGTTTTCATTGGTTTAATTTTAGTATTAAAATTTCCTATTAATATTTTTAATAGTAATGTTTATCTTTCGCTACAGCTCTAATGCCAACTGATGGTATTAGAGCTAGACAGATATTTGTTTTCGCTATACTTGACTATTATTCTACTGTTTGTCCGATCCTTAAGAAAGATATTTAGTAATTTAGAAAACAAATAGGCTATGGAGAATGTTGGTCAGGCGGGAAAGGTGTTCCAGGCAGAGGCGGACCAACGAAGGGACAGGGGGGAGCCGTGGCCCCCCCAACGTTTTTAATTTATTTTTATTTATGTTATATGATTTTTTTTTTGTTTTTAATTTTTTAAATTATGTATAAGAAATGTAATGTTTTGGAATTTTTTAAATAATAAAAGTATATATTGGGAATCGATAAGAATTAAAATAGGTATCTTTTTATTTATTTTATAAAATATAACATTTAATGCTAATAAATAATAAAGCATAATATTCAATTTAATAAAAAATAAATAAATTTATTAAGATATTTTTTATTTTCTCTCTCACTGTTTTTTTAGTTTCTCACATATTGTATCCACTTTAGACTTTTACTTGTTTTGTTTTCTTTTGTTTATGAAGAAAAAAAGAAAGTTGAACACAAATTCATTATTTTGTGCTCCCATTTTTGTATGCTTTCTTCTATTATTGAAGAGAAAAGTAATTCTTTTTTTCTTAATTGATAGTGAAATATTAGTTTAATAATTAATATTATTTTTTATCTCACGAGCATTTGGTATATTCATTTTTATAAATATCGAAGAAAAAGCAATGCACTAAGTGTTTTTTAATAACTGGTTTTTAATTGTGACTTGATTATCATATATTTTTCTTTTATTAATTACATATCACAATTTTTATTTAGATTATGATAAATTATCTTTTAG
>Ga0209389_1004081_pt1 | contig 12016 bp, 8 predicted proteins | sample CowpearedBW_FD_187526 | JGI IMG/M metagenome (GOLD analysis project Ga0209389, IMG submission 187526) | Root nodule microbial communities of legume samples collected from California, USA - Cow pea red BW (SPAdes) (version 2) | ecosystem: Host-associated > Plants > Roots > Nodule | place: USA... | reverse complement strand
CTTCCCAAATGATAGGAACACAACAGAACTTGCCGTTCACAATGCCCTTGAGGTACTAAAACATATGTGTGTGTATATATATATACACACACATATACGTACAAAATATATGTATATATATATATTTATTGTGCCTTGTGGAACCAACCCTTTTGGCCTTTGGCTTGGGATTTTCTCTTTTTTTCAGTTTTCTGTCTCATATTTCACTTGCTTGCTGTTAGACAAAGGGAGAAAAACTTGAAGGTTTTTGTGTTCTTGTTTTACCTTATTATTGATACAAAGCACATGTATATGCAGATGGGTTATAGGCATTTTGACACAGCGAAAATATATGGTTCTGAACCAGCATTGGGCAAAGCTTTGAATGAGGCAATCTGCGAGGGAGTAGTGGAGAGAGAAGACATTTTCTTAACTTCAAAACTGTGGGGGAGTGATCACCATGATCCTGTTTCTGCATTGAAGCAAACTCTAGAGTAAGAAAATAGAATCTTTGAAGATGTAAAATTGCATGCCTTTGGTTTTACAAGGGAGGTTTTCTGATACAGCAGTATCTCAAGCTTTACCTTTTCATGATTTTTTCTAAGGAATGTAACCTAAAACCCATGTGGTGTATCATCATCATCATCACCAAAATCAAAATCTGAGGGGATAACAAAAACAATGGAGTAGGGTTGTAGGCAAAGAATAAGTGAATGAATAGTGAATCTTGTGATGCCCCACAAGTGTGTGACAGAATCTTTTTAAATATGAGAGGCAATTACTTGATTTTGAAGCATGGGAGGAAATCTGTGTTGGAAATCTAATGTTGATTTTGTTGTTTTTGTTTAATTGATGCAAAACAGGAATGTGGGTATGGAGTACCTAGACATGTACCTAGTGCACTGGCCAGTGAAGTTGAAGCCATGGGTTAACTACCCTGTACCTAATGAAGATGACTTTGAAAAGTTGGATCTTGAAAACACATGGAGAGGGATGGAGAAATGCCTTGAAATGGGGTTGTGTAGGTGCATTGGGGTCAGCAATTTCTCTACCAACAAGATTCAATCCTTATTGGATCATGCTTCTACAACTCCAGCTGTAAATCAGGTGAGTTAGTAGGGTTAAATGTTGAGGAACATTTTTCTAGTATTTGTTTGTCATTCAGAAGACACAGTACAATAATTACAATAATTGAAGTTCCCTGATATATTGGAACATAACATAGGTGGAAATGCATCCAATGTGGAGGCAAGAGAGGCTTAGAAAGACCTGTGGGGACCACAAGATCCATGTGAGTGCTTATTCACCACTTGGTGGACCAGGGAATGCATGGGGATCAACGGCTGTGGTTAATCACCCAATAATCAGATCAATTGCCTTCAAACACAGAGCAACTCCTGCACAGGTGAAACTCATCTATCATATGTGAATTTTATAATTAGTAGAATGAAAAGTTGTATTGTATGTTGTTGACATGTATATATATATTTTGCTATGGTTTTTGAAGGTTGCATTGAACTGGGGACTATCAAAGGGTTCAAGTGTGATTGTGAAAAGCTTCAATGGAGAAAGAATGAAGGAAAATATGGGATCGTTTGATCTGAGATTGGACGATGAAGATATGTTGGAGATTGAGAAATTGGAGGAGATGAAGATTATGAGAGGGGAGTTTCACGTTAATGAAACCACAAGTCCCTACAAAACCATTGAAGAACTTTGGGACGGTGAAATTTGAAGCCAAAGACAAGGTTGTGATCATTTACTCCACAGGGGAAGAACAGAATTCAAGAAAAAATTGTTTCAGCTGAAACATTTAGTGTCTTCATTTCCTAATCCTAATTCTGATGATTTAGAATGATCATAACAAAAGGATAAAAGAAAGCACGTATTTTGTACAACTAAACTTGCTTTTGCAAGTAAATTAAATGTACTGTAACTATATTTCGCTTTCTTTTGCCGCAATTGTCAATTTTACAAATTTTAAAGTGTGATATTTTTTCGTTGTTAGAGTTTTCAACGTTAGGTTTGAGTACATTGATATTAGGTTGTGATGCTCGTTTAAAGCTTTTTTTTTTATATATATATTTATAGAATAACATTATCTAATGTTATGTTCTATAACATCACAGTATGTGAAACAATTTGACCACATAGCATATCCTTTCTTTTCCTTTTAAATGTCTAAGAAATTTATAAAATCTTTAATAAATGACATAATTTGTAACAAGTTTTTCTCTGCAACATCACAAAAATGGATCGAAATAATTTTCGGAAGACTAATATCTGTTACTTTTAGATATTACTTTTTATCAAGGACTAAAAACAGAAAAGGCGAAAAAATTGAGTAACTAAACAACTTAGGTATTCATCCCAAAGAGAAGCACCCAATATTATTATTATCGATCAATGTCGAAGTTGTAGACAATCAACAATATGTAGCTAATGAAAACATGTCTAACCCACATTCAGATTTTCTCATATTCAAAATTAAAATAAATATTTATAGTGATTGAATTGAAACAATCAACAAATAGATCTCCTAGTCTATCTGTGAATCAGCATAAAATTACAAGCTCCAAGTTACTTTGAATTTGTATAATAAAGCAAAATTAGTACTGACCAAAGCCTGGCCAGAATTTGGCTTGACTTGCAAGCAGAGAAAACTGCTCTTAATCGATTTGAAATTCACAATTTAAAATCCAAAATCACTAGTTAGTAAAGGCAAACTAAAGAAAATTCTGGGTAGATTCAAGCTTCCTTCCTAGTTATCCTGCAAGTGAACAAAAGGTAAGAGTTAGTCTCACAGGCCATTGTTCTTGAGAAATATTGGGGTATTGATAAAAGCAAGGATCGATCTATGGAGCTAGCATGCAAAACAACTTTTCTTTTATATGAACTAACAATAAATCAGACTTCATAAAATGGAAATGATTTAAAGGGAGCAACAAATGCCAAATTCTACATGCATACTAACATAATGGTTGGTAATTTTACCTGAAACAATATATTCCCAGGGCATTGGTAATTTCATGAATGACTGATGTGGCAAAATGCAAGTAAAGTGCCACTGTGTTCATAGAAACAGAAGAATGCTTGAGTAAAACAAATAGAGTCATAGGGATAAAGAATAAAGAAATTATATATTTACTCAACCTCAAGTGTTGGCCTAAACAAAATTTAACTCAAGTACAGCACAGCAATGTTGATGTATCAATTTTTCACGATCGTAATAGTTTGTTGATACTTTATAGTAATTCTTAGTAAGATGAGCTTCTTTATGTTACAAGCAAAACTATCCAAGCCATAATCATAAATAAACATTTGATACAAAAAGTATAATAGTCAAACATTGGTGAATGCTACATATTTGTGGTGTCAACTCTTTTTGATAATTTCAAAATGTAATTTTGCATTGGAATATCTGAGGATTTTGGAGATGGTGAAATTATTTTTTTAGAAATAATTTTTTTATCATTGATATTGTGGAAAATAAATAAAATATGATCAAAGACAACCAAAGTAGTTAGGTTATGATAAAGTCTACTTAGCCAATTTATGGTGGTTTTCTATGTTCAGGTTATTGCGCCTGTGTTTTCTTGAGGAGACAATGTTTATCCTTTTCTCTATTGTACTTGTTTCTTTCTCTTTTAAAGAATATTTTGCTTTAGAAAGTAATTATTGAACACTCACATGTTAATCTACACCTAGAAAGAGAAACAGAGAGAAATGAAAAGATAGATAATAACATGAAAAAGGAGAGAAATAACAAGTTTCTTGTGAGTTGTAGGCACTACTATTTAGATGTCAATATATGACTACTAATTCACTGTGCTAACGCCTAATATGAATGAGAAGTGTCAATATATAACTACCCATTCACTTTTCCAACCACTAAGAAAAATAAGAAGGCAGTTGTACCTGAAAATGCACAGTAACCAAGAAGAACTAGTCTCTCATCTAATAAAGGAACCCTTCAAAGATATATATATAAATGAGTTTTAGAATAGGAAGCAAACGAACATGAAAATCATCAACTAACGAAATTTAGAATGAAAAATTACACTCCATACCCGTCATTCAGCCTTGATGCAAGAACATTAGCAATGGCCAATGGGAGATACACGAGGGACTGAACAAAATAAATAATGCTTATATCAATTATCTTAGTGTAATAAAAACAATAACAATCAATCACTGAAATGGAATCATCTAAATGTTTTCTGCCATGTTTTTTGTCATTCCACCAATGATGGACAATGACCATTAATATTTATCTCTAAACAACAATATTAATGTTGTTATACAACTAAATACATGCTCGATAATCTAAAAATTTATTATATGAAAATTCAATCGAGAAATTTTCCTCCAAAAGAGCGTGACTTAAACTTTTATCGTTGAAAGGATTTTATTCGAATTTTATTCTTAATTGCTTCAAAGAAAATATCACTGACAAGTTTTTCCAGTTATCAACGCATTGGGTTTTCTACAGCCATTGAGCTTCAGCTTAATTGGTCAAGTTAATAGAATGACCGAGTAACAAATTTGAAACTTGAAATATAAAGATTTTCATTGAATGAAAGGGCATTGTTATGAATCGATATTTGATGTGCAGAAACTAAAATTACTCTAGTGCCACAAGAAAAATATCATTTCAGATATTAGAAAATGGTTTTGGAGGGAAAATGACTGCTTCCCTTCCTTTTAAGACCCTCAAGATGATCATCAACAAATCCCACTAATTTGAACATTATACACATTTTACATACTACTATTGAAGAAAGAGTGTAAGCGAAAAAAAAAAAACCCTCCGAACATCCATCCCTAGCCATCATGCAGACTAAACATTCTATCATTAAAACAAACACCAAACTGACACGCATATTTTGCCCCTAGGATACCTCCATGTTCATTTATTACAACTCCTGTTTTCATGTCAAGATTGAAATACCAAGGTTTTTCTTCAAACAGAAAAAATATATATTGAAAGCTGAAAAAGAGTACAGAGGGGTTGCCGAAATGGTGTTTTGCGTCCATAAGGGAGGCTGCATATATAGGCTAATGGTAATCATTCTGATACAGCTTCCCAATGATCCAGACACTATTGGAACAATAATGCTCTTAACCTAAAGGATATCAAGAATCTTAAGAGATTGAGACTCGTACAATCTGAGTTTTATAGCTATCGTAAAACATATATGAAAGAGAAGTTTACTGAAAGAGTGGGCAACTTTTGAACCGTATCATCATCGTGTTTTGACAGTTTTATAATGAGGACAACAATCAAATAAAGCATCTTAATAAAGTAATTCAGTATGTAACATTTACTCAAAACATACCATGCACATGCCAGTTTTTAGACCCTTAGGTTCGTCACATAAATGAGCCAAAATCATCCTCCCCTGCAAAATTAAGCTTCCTTCATAAAAATCATAATACATGGAGTTGTATATAAAAGGAAGCTAGCAGCAATATATATAAAAGGTTCTAAAACAGATTGCAAGAAGATGAACTAGTGCTTACTAAGAATATATTTTTTTCAAATTCATGATCTGTGTTGCAAATTGGGATTGGGGTAAAATTATTCTAATATCTCTCAGTAATTAGTAAACATATAGCTAGAATCTACACATTCATTTCAGGACATTTTATTTCCTTTTTTTAAGAGAATGTGATTGTTATTAGAAACATATCCCCACATACACATTCGTTTCAGCATATTTTATTTCCCTTTTTAAGAGAATGTGATTGTTATAGAAGCTAAAAATGTCATTATTATGATTCTAACTAATAAAATATTTCTTTCATCCTTCCGTTATTCATGTTGGTATCATAGCTGCTGACCATAGTGGATGTGGCATTCCATAGTTCCTGAGATAAGACAAAATTGTATGTTTTATACCTCTGCTAAAGAAATTTAGGATGACCTAAATAACACCTGTTCTTTGAGAAAGGATTTTGTTGCTGGTTATGACATTATAAGTAGGGTGCTTAATAACAAACCGAGTTCTCTCTGTATTGTAATATATATCAGAATGTACTATAATGATCTTCTAAATGTGGTGGGTCCCTACTGGTTCGATGGTCAAAATTATTTGCAGTGGAGTCAGTATAATTGGAAGAGTATATTATAATGATCTTCCAGACAGGGCATAGAAAAGCCTGAATGCCGCTATAAAAATTGAAAAGAACAAAACAAGAAAAGCCAACAACTTTTCAAATGTAAACACAATTGTCATACCACAAGGTATCCAAAAGTAAGTCCTGTCCCAATAACAACTAAATGTGGATATCTCCCCATGATGTCAGATGGTGACAAATAATCCCTGAAACAAAAATTACCCCATGTGCTTATAAGAAGTAAAGAATAATAGAATAATGTGCATTTCGTTCAAACAAACTGGGTAAAAATTTTATGCATCTAGAGTCGAGTTCTTACCACATAAGAACTCCTCCGACAAGTACAACAAATGGGTAAAGCTGCTCAAGAACAAACACATTAATAAAGCATCCAGATTTTAGAAGAATATCATCATATGGAAAAAATATATTACCATTGCCAGTGCAAGTGGCATGCTTCCATTCCTTGCCTTCACAATCTTATAAACATTAGTAACACTGCAAGTAACAAAAACATAATGTTGACCACCAAATAAGCTAAGTAAAACAGCCTAGAGAAATACAAAGATCACTCTGTACTTAAATTGGTGTAAAATTTTAACCTAATATCATATACGCAGATATTTGTAGGCTAACTATTATCAGATTCTGGATGATTTGAGGTATTGAATTCTGCATACTATAAAATAACACCACATGAACATAACAAGAAAGAAGAATGTCATAATACTAAACATGTCTCGAGATTATAGGGTTTAAGGAAGTAAAAAACGAATGGACTCTAATAGATTAATATGGGGAAATATATTGTGGTACAAAGCACTTCGCCCTATTTCCGTAAATGATATTTAAGTTGCTTTAAAGCCTCGTCTCTGCTCAGAAGATCTTGTGCAACCACTTCCATTAATTTTTCTCCCAGGCTAAAAATTTAGCCCAATAGGTGTTGATCTTCCAAAAACCACTTCAATAGTGTGTAGTATGCAGCTACTAGGAAACTAGTATTATGCCAATATTCAGCCCAAGGCATAAACTCTGTCCAACGGCTGTTCAAAACAAAAGCACCTGAGATAAAGTAACGAGTATTCTATACATTACTTCGGTTTGCCCATATCGCTCTGAGTGGCATGTTGTACTCACATTCAAAGTAGTTCCCTGTAATCTAAATTTTTTTTCCAAAATAGACTCAAAAAGAAGAACCTCTAAAGCTTAAATGGTAATTGTCACCCCATGGAGTCTAATGACTCCCTTAAGAAAAATCCCAGCTATAGACCTTATAAATAGGGATGCTTAAGAAAAATGAACTCTCCATATTTACTCAATTTGTCCACTACTACCAAGACTGCATAAAAAGTCTTAGATTCACGAGTACCCACTACAAAATCAACATCGATCTTATATGGTTGTAGGAAAGTGTTGGAAATCTCACATTGATTAAAGATATTGTCAAATTATAGTCTATATAAATGGAAATAAATCTCACCTTACAAACCAACTTTGTGAGGTTGAATTAGTCTTAAAGTTCATTTTCTAAAATAGTATTAGAGTCTATCCTATTAAGGTCCATTGATCCTATCATGCCATTTGCTATCAAGCCATTATCGGACCACATAGTCTCATGCTCAAGATGTTTAGGAAATTCCACCTTGATTAGAGATATGACCAAATTAGAGATACAAGAGGATGCAAAGTCAACTTTACATGGTTGAGTTATGCTTAAAGTTTACCTTCTAAAAGAAAGAGTAATGGCTACAATAACCATGTTGTCTATGGGAATGAAGCCTAGTAATTACTTCCTTAGCATACATGATAGGCCACTACATACTCCGTCATGTAGTAAAACAGATTACTTCACTACCTCTTTATTCTTCATGGATCAAGAACTGAAAAAAAATGAAGCAAACAAGTTTACCCCAAAAGGAGCACTCTGCTTCTCTACACTAGAATCTTGAATTAACAGTCAATTTCCTACCCTCTTCCTGGTGAAGTCAAGGCACTATACAAGGGAAATACATTTCTTTAACAATAACAGAAACATAAAAGAACTCTAACAAGAACAGATATAACAAACTATATATGTCCTTTACTTAATCCTTTTATTCTTCCTATAATGAACCTTTTGTACCCAGATTCAGCGGAAACATGGATGTTAGTGGAAGAATAATAGTAACCTTTAGTATGTTCATCATGAACTACTGAGACAGTTGTTTGCTGGAACCATCGATCCATCAATGTGAGGATAAGGATGAAACACAAGTGTTTTAGCCCAGAGGCAACTGTGGGGATTACAATTCAGGGGACAAAGGCCAAAATCAAAACCATAATAAACCTGGACCCTTCTGAGCAAAGGTACAATGCAACATGGAGTGTTTGGATAAAATAAGGATGAATTCGAGCAAAATACACAAAAGGGAAATGAGCGGAGACAGTAACTAGAAACTTGGACAAAAGCTTATTCATGTATCAATTCAGGGCATGTTTTGGATGGATTTCAGCCACTTTTTAAAATTTGTTTGGTTTAGCAAGAGTTGTGTAAAGAATATATTTATTTTCTAGGTTTTAGTTTCAAATAAATTAGTTTCACTCCATCATCAATGCTGAAAATAACTAGTAACTAAACAACAACCAAATGGTATATAGTTCAACATAAATGAAAATGTGAGATATAAGAGTTGGAAACATTGAACAAATTTTGGGCCAAGGAGAAGGGGGTATTACACATGCTAAACAATTTTGAACATTAATAATTTTAGCTATACATACTTGCATGTAACTGTCGGTGTAACACCAAAAACTATCATTAAACACAATACAGCTTTGAATGTTGGGATTCCTGAAATGCAGAAAAGAAAAACAAAGGCCAAGTAACTTATCCAAAACAGTGAACTATACAAAGACATCTTGCCATCTGGTAAAAATGAACATGCAGAATTAAAAGTTTGATTGAAAATGAGGCCACATTGCAGTAAATCTAAAATTGTTTGAAGTAAAAGACAATCAAATGTACAAAAAGTTTTGTCCAAATACCAAAAATTACATTTTAGATATTGTGTATGAAACTTGGAAAAAGGTATAACTACCACAAATAGTAATACAGACCATATAATGAAGGATTTCTTACCCTCAAGATAAGGAAGCCAACTTAAAAATGGCAAAGACTTTCCAAATGGTTGAGCCCACCACTCAGCACCTATATAATAAAATAATAGTAATAAATAATAATAAAAACAACAACGTACACAGGATTCTTATCAAAGTTAGTAGTGGTGAATATAAACATAACAAAAGTCCATACCCATGATAGCAGTGAAAAAATGACTGATGTATATTATCATCAGACCCTCTGTGGGCCCATTTATAACAGGCAGTATAAGTGTATTGGTGAAATAGCTGCATCCAAAACAACATTTAGAAGAAATCAATATTCCTAGTCTATCTAATAGCATATGTGAAATACGGTATTAAAATATAGAGTTAAATATATTTTTAGTTCCTAAATTTTCATCTGAAATTGAATTTTGTCCCTGTCCAAAACTTTCTACCACTTTCAACCTCATACTTTACTAATGACTGGATAAAGTCTTCATCAACCAACGATGTTAAACATTTGGAGATGTGGCAAACAGCATTGCACAATGGATTAAAATTGTAGTTCCACGTGGCTGTTTTGACATAGTGCCCCCTCATAGCTTAGTGATGGTGGACCTAGAGAAAGGCGGTGGATAAGTGGTGAGGCATACAGTGGCAGGCCTGGAGTTGATGAGCTTGGTGAGTGTGGACCCAGAGTTGGTGATTATGGGGGCACCCGAGATGCCAATGTCAGAAGCATGTCAACACTATAACAGCCACATGAACATACAACTTTAATCCACTGTGCAACGTCATTTACCACATATAAATGTTTAAGCCACAGAGACTTCATCCGTTCATTAATTAAGTATGAGAATGAAAGTGATACAAAGTTTTGGACAAAGACAAAATTCAATTTTGTATGATAGTTGAACGACTAAAAACATCATTAAAACTAAAATATATAATCACACCAAAATTCAAAATTTGTGATTTTACACAAGGGAAGAAGCCAGCTTAAGAATAAGAAATGTTTTATTACAATACAAGAATACAAACAGTACATTGCGAAATATAACAACATAATCCATATATTAGTTGAACAAGATAACTTACTGCTCCCAAGTTGCCCCATAAAATGTAATTGCAGATATTAACCACCACCAGAAAGTACCTCTTCCACACATGGCTGTGCTCCCAAAAGCCAATGATTCAAACTGAAAACAAGTTATCATATATGACAGCCTGTAATCTCTTCCAATCACTTATAGCCAAAGTTAAAAGAGACATACCGTACAAGCAAGTGCATCACATCCTGCAAACAAAGTTGAGAATTTCCTCATTAACAACAAAAGGGTAAGCAAAGTGAAAAACAATCAAGTAAAAAACACAAGCAAGAAAATCACCATGATCAAAGAGCTCCCCCAATGGGCTTGAGGAATTTGTTCGTCTAGCTTGCTTCCCATCAACAGCATCAAATGTCTAGAGCACCCAAACGCACACAAACATATAAGAAAACAATAAAATAACTATCAAATAATGGAAACTTAGTCATGTAGTAAAGATCGTCCACAGATAAACCATATGAATATAGCTTAGCTGTCGTGACATAAACTGATCGTGGAACAACTAAACATAGTAAGATATAAATAATCAGAAAGGCAATGTGGAAAACATTAAAAACAAAGAGTTCCAATGTTGATTGCTTTTTTTGGAAATTTAGCTGCAATATGAAACAGAAAGTCAGATGTAAACATCCAAGGGCAAAATTTTTAAATAATATAACAATCATAATATAAAAGGCTTCAATTCAACCATTAGAGCACTAGGTTCATACATCTAAAAGATTCAGTAACTCATCATTTAGACTCGTGCAATAACACCATTATAATCAAGATTCAAGAAACTAGTAGAGGCCAAATATTATGCGCGTCAAATAGATCACAGTTCAAGGCAACTGATTACCACATTAGTAAAATTTATCTCGCTTGGTTGCCATCAAGGCAGAAAAACAGGGCTACCCAAAATAAAGATTGAAACCAAAGTCAAAGAGACTAAGAACTTGGCAAGTACTGCACCACAAGTATTTTATCCTACCTGGTATAAAAACAGAAGTAGTCCATGGGCAAAATGAACCCATCTTGGAGGAGCTGAGTCCAAATGTGGAGAGTATATCTGAAAAATAAATAAATAAATAAATATATGTACAATGTATCTAGGAATTCACTGTTTCAATACAGCCGCTATATAAAAATTGCCTACCTTGACCATGTAAAGAACAGTTCCACAAAAGAAAGTATCAATAATGCATAAAAGTAACCAACAATCTTAAATATGCTTAATATACTATGACTTTAATTTTGGAAGTATGAAGAATAATGGACTCAAGTTCCACTTACATAACCAAGCAATGCAGACACTAATAAGAACATAAATCCCATAAGAGTTATCTGCAATCAAGAAATTTATAGATTTATTAGCGCCAATTTAAATGCTTAACAGAACAACAGTAAAAACAACAGTTGACGCTACAATAAGAAAGGAGGTAAAGGTGTACCATGTTTGGGCTGCGAAGATTTGAAGAATGCCAATATATCATGATAAATAAAACAAAAAGGTATGAGTCAGTGTATTCAAAAGTCAAAAGCTAAAATTACAAAAATAAAAAAATAGCTACATTTTTGCCAAAGAGTAAATGATATTCTTACAAATAACAGTGCGTATGTACTATAGCTAGAAATTTCAAACATATATTTCAATCAGGAGGTGAACTGACTATGATATTATCCAGCTACAGTAACCCTAAGAAACTATTATTATAATAAATATTTATAAGAAAAGTTCCATGACT
>Ga0209389_1004075_pt1 | contig 12024 bp, 12 predicted proteins | sample CowpearedBW_FD_187526 | JGI IMG/M metagenome (GOLD analysis project Ga0209389, IMG submission 187526) | Root nodule microbial communities of legume samples collected from California, USA - Cow pea red BW (SPAdes) (version 2) | ecosystem: Host-associated > Plants > Roots > Nodule | place: USA... | reverse complement strand
GGATAGATTGATGACAGAACAGTATGAACATCCATCAGCATTAGACAGCGCCCATGCTCTTATTAGGGAACTTCAAAAAGATTTACCTGATTTACTCATTCTTCAGGTTTCATACATTTATTACTATTTTCTACATGTTTTCATGTTCCAGATTAACGTTAGAAAGTGTCACTATTTAATGATATTTTTCTAACCATTGAAGCAAAAAGTAAGAGAGTTGGAGATGTGGGAAGTGGAGGATTTTGCAGAGAGAATACTTAGACCAGCGTTGAAAGAGGCTAATGAAAAGGAGAAGCCACACGAAGCTTACGAGTTTGAAATGTTAATAGTGGAAGTGCTTATCTACAAGGTATCTTTAATTAATTTTTTATTTCACATTTTTCCTTAAACAAATTATTTGACATTAATTCCTTGAACGTGTCAATGGTAGGGAGGAATTTCAGATTTAGAAAGTGCCTTGCAATGTGAATGTTTGGCAGATGAATCGCTCAAAGATGCAAGACGCCCACTGTACAAGGTACATATTTTAATGGAGGAGAAAAATTTTGCAACTAATAAGATGATTAAAATCGATTAATCACCAACTTAATTAACCTAACTTCTTACCTAACAAACCATAAACCATAAATCTTATTAGATCAAACATATATTCTTTATAACATGTTGGGTCATGTTGGGTCATGTTGGCCATACACTTTTAAGGTCTAATTTTGTTATTTCTCAAAAACTCAGGTCTAAGATAACTTACTTAAAAACCCACTTTGCAGTGCGATTTAAATTTGTCCTGAAGTGCATGAATTAATTATATTAAAAATGGATGATGATGATTATGATGATGGTTAGGTTGTTTTGGAAATATTTTACAGGCAATTATATACAAAATGCTGGGGAATATGGAGAAAGCTAAAGAATATTGGGATGAATTTATTGTAGTTCGAGAACCAGCTTTTGGTCATGAAATTATTGAAATCGATTTTGATACGTTTAAACATCATGTGCTTCGACTTCAAAAGGCTACGGAGAAGGTTACACAAAAAAGGAGCAGCATCAACTTCTCAACTTTCTCCATTTAATTACATATAAATATGTTTATTAAATTTGTTTTCAAAACTCCAAATTTTCTATTGATTCGAGCATAGAAGCGTAAGTTGAATACTTGAAGGAGATGTATTTAAGCTTTCCTTTTTAACAGAAACTCCAGCTTGTAATTTCGAGGTAAAATAATTAAAAGGTATTTCATTACACATCATATCACATATAGATTAATGGGATGATTAATAAGTGATTAAGATCATCTAGAAGTTTTTTAATACGTTTATATAACGGATACCAGAACTATTAATATCATGCATTTATTGGCTTGTCATGAGGCGTTATTTGGGAATTAAATTAGATTAAAAACATTTCCTTGAAAAAAAATCATCTTGCATCGTAAAAACGTAAAAACTAAAATTAAAAAATTAAAAAATCTTTTTTACTTTCATGAAACATTTAGGTATCAACTGATGAAAATAAAAAATATTGTTTTTGCATTTGCATCAGCAGGGAGGAATAGAAAAAAAATTGTCGTGGTTTTAAGTTTGTATGGTTGGATAGTTTATTAGTACCTCATCCTCATTAATGTTGCATTTCGTGATGAGGAAAAGGAACCGGGATAAATGAAAAATAAATGTAGAAATAAGTGAAAATAAAGATGGTTTAATTAAGAGAAAATGTAATTATTATATAATTTTTTTCACAACATTATATAATCATAATATTCTCAATAATGTATTCGTAGTATTATCAATAATAATATTCGCAATATTCACAATAATAATATTGAAAATTATACACTATTGAGAGAGTAATGCGAATTATATATTATGAGAATATTTTCATATAAATACATGATTTGATCATCAATAATTTTGTAGTATTCGAAAAAATTAAATGAGAATTTATGTACTATATCATTTTTTTTGAAATATAAATTTCACTTAAAATATAATTTAGTATAATTAAAGAAATATTTTAATAGACAAAAATGCAATAGTGGATTTATGTATTCTGAAACATTTCGACCGAACCTTGTATGATCAGAAGTAGGCCCCACCTAGTCAGGAAAATATTAACATTGTTGAAGATGACAAATAACTGCCACGAGTCACGATGATGATCATGCAGCAGCAGCAGCAACAACATCATCAATTTTCGCAAAACAAAAGTGGAAGAGAAATCGCCAAAGAAGATCACATTTTCATAATGGGGAGGCTAATAACCACCACTAAGCCTCTCATCTTCTACTCCAAGCTCCTCTGTTTCTCTCTGCTCTATCTCTTCACCACTCTTTTCCTTGCTCTCTATTCTCTCTCTAACTCCAAATGCTTCTTTCGATCCTCCCCTTTGGATCCTCTTCAGAATTCCCTCTTCTCTTACCCCTCTTCCTACGGAGAACACAAGTACGCTGTTCCAACCACCCGTTCCACATGCTCTTCCCCTGTTTTTTTCTCAGGTACCAATTACCCACCCCTCATCTTATCACCACTTTTCTTCACCATTACGCCATCAAGATGATCACTTTTTGCTAATGGGTCGCGAATTCTGGATTTAGATTACTGGGATGTTGTGCAGGAGATCAAGACTCTCCGCGAGACCAATCGCCCTTATTCAGGGGCTTTGCGCTACGTGCGGGGCAATGCTGATACTTTCGGAGGAAATCTCAGCACCCTTGCCAGATTTTCCTATTTTGATCATCAAAATCCTAACGCCCGAGTTCTTTGCGGATTTCTCAAGAAGTTTCCAATCAGTGAATCTGGTCAGTTGCACGTGATTCACTTGTCAGATCTTAATTCACCCTAGAAATATTCAATCATCAATTTTTGATTGGTTTACAACATGGCACTGAGATTCATACATTGGAAAAGTAAAAGATCATTTTGTTGGCAGAGATTTTTTACATTAATAATGTAAATACAGTTTAAAAAAAGTTACAAGTGCATATATTTCATAGTAATTTGCTTATGTCATGTGCCTTCTTCTCTTGATGCAGATCGAATTGCGATGGAACAGTGTGACAGTGTGGTCGTGGTTTCAGCAATCTTCAATGATCATGATAAAATCCGACAACCAAAGGGCCTCGGGTCCATCACATTGCAGGAAGTGTGTTTTTTTATGTTTGTAGACGATGTTACCCTCAAAGGTTTTGAACATCACGGACTGATTTCAATGAATTCAACAGAATACAATATAGGAGTGTGGAGGATTGTGAAGGTTGCCAAAGAGAATTTGTATCAGAACCCAGCGATGAACGGGGTTATACCAAAGTATTTACTCCATAGACTATTCCCGAATTCCCAATTCAGCATTTGGATAGATGCAAAGATGCAACTAATGGTTGATCCGTTGTTGTTGATTCATTCACTTGTTATATCTGATGATGTGGACATGGCTATATCAAAGCACCCTTTTTATGTTCATACCATGGAAGAAGCAATGGCAACTGCAAGGTGGAAGAAATGGTGGGATGTCAATGCACTGAAGGTGCAAATGGAGACATACTGTGAAAATGGACTGCAACCATGGACTCCCAAAAAACAACCTTATGATTCAGGTAACTGGACATGTTTCACTGTTAATTTCTTTCGCTGAATTTTACGCTTTCATAATACAAAAGTGAAAACGTTGTTTACTTACAAACTACAACAATTTTTACATTATATCGAGAACCTTAGAAATGAAGCAATGTTTTTCATATCAACAGGTGTATTACATCTTTATGTGTTGAAGATGTTAAACAGTGGACCTTGAAACTTGATTAGAAAGATTAAGCTTGCAAAAGATAGTTGCCAGAGCAAGTTAATTCAAATTCATTATATCAAGAACCTTAGAAAAGGTTCTATACCACATACTTTTTGACTGTCAAATACACTTTAATTTAATGAGTTCCAATCTTGAAGAGTGTGAGGACGTTTATTATTTTAACGAACGTGAGAACTTTTGCACCGCCGTTGACCATAAATAGAGAATAGCCCATAAACCCTGAAATATCTTTACTGATGAAGAAGTTTTCTTCCCCATGTGGGGTAGTTCACTTATTTGGCCTACTTGTCCTTAACCAATTCCTTTTTATGAAATGGAACTATGAAATTAATGTTGAGGCGCTGGCACTTATTAAAAGGTCTATATATTATGCTACTTTATTAGGTTCTTTTTCATTACAAGGAAGCAGGCCCTAACATTGTAATTTTTTGATCTAACAAGATTTCAGACTCAAGAGACTCAAGTAAGAAGAAAAGTAGCATTAAATTTCAATAATGAAAGTAGATGACTACTCACCAAAATCCTGGTCCTCAAGCTTGAAATGTGTCTCAGGAGTATTGGATCTTGCCATTTAACTGATTTAAGTAGTCACTTTTTTTGGTTACACACAACGTATTTGTTAACAGTTGTAGCTCATTTTTTTTAAACACATTCACATGGAGATGCTGGTTTTGTACCTAATTTTGTCCTTTGGCTAAACCATTTTTGTTTCCACTTGGCTCGTCTATTATGACTTTGCATATGGTATGTTTATGATCCATAACAAGGCCATACCTAATAACAAAGGATTGTTTATGGCAGATGTACCAGATAGTGCTTTAATATTGAGGAGACATGGAATTGGTAGCAACCTCTTCTCATGTCTTGTATTCAACGAGTTGGAGGCATTTAACCCAAGAGATCAATTAGCTTTTGCATTTGTGAGAGATAAGATGAAGCCTGAGGTGAAGATAAACATGTTTGAGGTGGAAGTTTTGGAACAGGTGGCAGTGGAGTACAGACACAATCTGAGGAACAGTGATGGGACCACTTTTAAGAGAGTGTCGAGTTCAGGAAGAACCAAAAGAGCACACCCTGATTTGTTGTATGTGAATGGAAGTTGTTGCAGCAAGTGCCAGAAGTATCTTTCGATTATGTGGGGGGATACATCAAATGATGAAGGACCCCATTAACACCAATTCTTTTTGTTTATATCATTCTAATTTTTAGTTTATATAATATGTAAAGAACAGTTCTTTTGATTATGCTAGCAGGAATGTTTCCTCTCTTCTCCTCTTTTGTAACATTCATGTGTTGTTGCTCCATTTTTTTAATCATTGAACTTTGCACGTCATTGTTGAAAGTTGTGGGAAGAATAATGTAATCATAGTGAGAATGATTTGTTGATTTAATATTGGCAAGAAGATGCGGTAATCCCAAGGTTGCTTCAAAGAAAAAGTTGCCTAATCTCGAATAAAACGTACCACTCACTACTCCTTCTACCATATTTTTTATACTATTTTTTCATTTTGTTTTCTTTAAATGATTATTTTCCAAACCCAAAAGGAAAAACCATATTTGTATCATTTTGTATACTGACAAAGAAGAAAGAGTTGGATAAAGTGATAAAGCTGCGGTACAATGAATCATAGTGTAAAAATAATGAAAAACCAATTTTCAAATTAAGATTCTGGTTTAGGTCTACTTTCAACCCTTCTAATAATTTAACGTGCGGATAATTTTGTAAGTAATTTTTATATGGAAAATGGTTTAGCAATAATGCCAGTTATTAAAATTAAATGTTCTTACAGCTCATGCATCTGCAAAGCTATTATTTAAAACGAAGACGGAAGAGATATATTAACAAGGAAACAGAAATGGATAAATAATATTATAGAAAACTCATGGGATACATATATTTTATACATAACCATGATTATAATTTAAAATTCAGCATCATTATTAGTTTTAAGTCAACCAACTTTTCATTATGTTACGCTAGGTGTTAACCTTCAATTGAATCCGCGCATTTCTTTTCTAATTTAACTTTTTATTATAATTATGACAAAAATAAATTGTTCTATTTTCGAGGTACATGCAAAAAAATAAAAGGAGAAGCAGAACCAAAAATCAATATGGCCACAGCTGAAATCCAAGTCCAAAGTGCATACACCAAAACAAGTGAATAGAAAAAAATAAATAAAAATACAGAGAAACAATGGAGTTAGCCCCTCATTCCACAACTACTGTATTCTAAAGTTAATATCGTTCAATTTTGAAATTGTTTTACAAGATTAAATCTGAAGGTATTTTAAGAAAAAAATACTGTAATTTTTAATTGATCATTTGTAAAAAAAATATATTTCACATTGATAATGTATATGAAAAAAAAAAATAGTAGAAGCCTCTCTCATAACCTAACTAACTAACGACCCTGACCACAAAGTGTCGTTGACCCCACCCATTCTATTATAATTGTAGCCACCCACCCAATATTTTGATCTGAATCAAATTAACTCTGAATATTTTACCAGGTTGTCCCCTCCCTCGTCGTTCCACCACCGCAATGACAACCACACAAATAGCGCACCACCGTGACACGGCGGAGATCTACAAGGGCGAAGCCGTGTGCAGGCAAAAGTCACGGCTCCTCCTGGATGAAATTCTGCTCCCGAGGGGGTTGCTTCCCTTGGAGAACATTGTGGAGATGGGCTACAACCGCACCTCCGGCTTCGTCTGGCTCAAACAAAAGCACAAGAAGGAGCATCGATTCACCTCCATAGGACGCACCGTTTCCTACGACACCGAGGTTACCGCCTTCGTCGAGGAACACCGCATGCGGAGGGTCACCGGCGTCAAGACCAAAGAGCTCTTCCTCTGGGTCACCATTTCCGAAATCTTCGTCGAGGACCCTGCTTGCGCTAAGATTTCCTTCGCCAACGCCACCGGAATTTCAAGGTCCTTTCCACTCTCTGCTTTCTCGCTCCAAGACGAACAGCAACAACAACAACATTAACATTACATCACCACCAACACTGCCGTGCACAAACGGTAGGAATAGTAGCAATTGCCAAAATCATCGACAAAACAAATTAATATTATTCTGGGATGATTATTTCTTAATTTGCTTTATTACGTAGGTTAGTTTGATGGAGAATTAAGATTGAAGGAATGAATTACCATGTTTACGTTGCATGCATGCTTATACATTTATAGGTTTGGATTTTGGTTTTATACTGTCGATTTTTTTAACGATTGATCTGGTTGAAATATAAAATAGTTGGAGAAGTTAACATGGCCTCCATCAATTTCATATTCTCCCTTCAGAGTCTCGTTTACTTACCAAAAATTGTCTTAAAAACAAGTCACGAACTTGCTTAAAGAAGTATAGGTGGGATAAATAACGTCCGGAAGAAAAAGATACAACCACACACTTCATGTTACATGCACCTATATTAAATACTTTTTTTAATATACACTTATTATATATTGTTTTTTATTTTATGATTAATTACTTTTTTTTCTATCTCTATGTTCTTATCACACCATATTTCTTATAAATCTATAATTTTTTGTTCCATCTTATAGATGTATCTAAGTGTTAAATCAAATATTCATAAATCATTTTACTAAAAAAAAAAGAAAAGATGTTGATGGAATATATAGCACAAAAGATCACATTATTTTTTCAAAGGTCGTCTTTAGAAAACATAAGCATTTAGTTCAAGCAAATTACGATTAACATTTGGTCATATTTCTTATCATAATCTAATATAATGAATATTTAATTCAATTTTATAAAGTTATTTGTTTTGATCGAAGAATTATCCAAATAATTTTTTTTCGTAGTTTATACTATTATTCCTATCTTTACCTGTATACTTATTTTCTTCATTGTTTATCTACTTTAATTTTAATATACATTTTATCTATAATAAAAATTTAGTTTCAATATTTATAACCGCGGCAGAAAAATTAGAAGTGGGTTTTCTTTTTATTCCTAAAACCGACCTAATGCAGTAACTTAAAAATTCACGGGGAGAACTTGACAGAGAAAAATATTGTTGTCATTGATTCATCTCAACTAAAGATGAATATGACATAAACCTTAAATATTGATTTGGTTGATAGTCCAGGCTGGTTTCTAATATTGTCTTGCATAAATCATGATGGTTTTCCTAAAATGGAGGAACCGTGAACCATTCACCCTTTCTTGATAAAGGTACACCAACCGGGAATTGTGTGAACTGTACACCCCAACAAAATAATAAGTTTCCACCCTCTCTATTTTTAAAGACCAACTCAACCATCAACGCGATACAATCATCATGGGTTTTCTCCACCCCTTCTTCGCCTTCTTTCTACTCTTTCTGTCCTATTTTCTGACCACATCAACACTTGCTAGGCCTCAGAATCACTGCCCAAACACGGTTGTTGACATACGAAATGACCTGCCCAACAACACCAAGGTGCAATTGGAACTTGGCTGCGACAAAAGTCCTTTCTTTTATCTCAAACTAGGCCATCACCGCAACAGCACTATCACAGAGGATCAACATTCCAAATGCACTGCTGAGTGGTTACCGTGGTTCACCACTTGGGACGTGTACCATGCCAAGAGAGACAAAGGCCACCAAACAGTTTATTGGTCAGTAAGAAAGGACGGTTTCTACCACAGTTGGGATGGATCTAACTGGAAGCTCCTGGAAAAGTGGTACACTGAATGATAAACATCATACCTTGAAAACTTTACTTCCCTCAAGTTGTATGTATATCAATCATCAAGGTTTTCTTCATGTCATGAATAGTCTCCACTCCACTCTCAAGTAGGTATCTAGTTTTCAATATAGATGAATGAAGTCAGCAAAAAAATTTCTCTATTCCCTTAAATTGAAACAGAACAATAGATACATCCAAGCAATAACAATCCAACTAATCGTAAAAACACTTTGTTATGCAGTCTCCAAATCAGATCCATGGACTAGTGCAGGTTACCACTATTCATTTGCATAAATATACAAATAAAGGTAAACCTCAAATTGAAGCTTCTTTTAGCCAGTAAACTAAATATTGATGTTCACTCATCCTATGCCAAGCGTGTAATTAGGTATTTCAACTACCTACTAAAATGAATTTTGAAGAAATTCATCGAATTAACCTCATTTGGTAAACAATTTAAGCAGCTGCAAGAATTCCTGTGTATGTTTAATTATGAAGTTAACAACATACACAAAATGATTGATATTAAATCAAAATTCCCAACATTGATGGCTTTGATCCCTGAGATTCAAATGACTCCTATAGGTAAACATAACCCTGAAGTCAAGTTACTCCTAAGACTAAACTAAACTGTGCTAAAGATTGGAATGCTAGACAAGCACAATGAGATGACTTTGGGTCCACAACTGATATACAAATCCAAACTAAGGAAAAACTGAAAAATCAATATGAGCAAAAGGCCGAGACTAGTTATGATGAAGTAACAGAAAACTAAAAAAGAAAGCATATATTTTGATGTAGAGAACGAATCCCAACATATATAATTTTTTAGTATTATAAATATCAAACATTTGTCCACTACCGAACACAGATATCCAGGAAATATAGCCCGCAGTACCTAAAATGTATTAGTACGTAGAATTTCCTCTTTGTATTCCATAAAAGACCATCTAACTCTTATTATCCCAAGCTAAAAAGTTCCTCTAGAATATTTCATTAATATCACCAGAAATCCACACGCAAACATTCAGCACATACTTAATCAGATAGAAGTTTGCTAGCAGTGCTTACATGGAGACATAAAGGAATATCTATTAATATAATGAACAATATCTTCCTTAATTCATAATTTCATGTTAAATCCACGGCCTCGAGGAATATTAACTTCACCATTTATCAACAATGTTATAAAAATTGTTTGTACCTTTTCCTATGTTACAAATTGTCAGTACTCAGTAGTTAATTACAATGCTGCTATCCGAGTTCCGCACCCATCCAATGGGAGTATTCTGCCTTTCATGTACAGCACTGACTACCATTTCTCGTGAGGGATTTTCACTCTGAAGTACTCAACAAACAAAAGGCTCGGCAATGCACACAACCAATTTTCTACCATATCACACCAATTTGGAAGCAGAACCTTGATATTGAGAAGATTCCACTTATTTTAGGTTTACTCAGTTATCTCCTTAAAATCAGATTTTAATTTGTTATCCTCGTTATATCGAAAATAACAAACTCCGCGAGTTTTGTAGTCCCATACCATTTGTGATATTTCATCTTGAGGCAGATTTAAACCTTTTTGCTTAACAGATCTGAGCAACTCACAGAAAAACTTGGGATTTTCAAGTTTTATATACTCATGCAACAGCCTCTCATGATCCGGGGTCCAATTCCTTGGGAATGGAGTATAGTCACAAGAAGGAATCAAAGACATGTGCGAAAATTGAACACCTTCAATTGCATCAACCAGCCCCATCCTCAAAAGATCTGAATATTCAGGTGCAGAATTGTTGCTGCTTTCCCTCAGAGGACGGCTGAGATTTCGTGAAGCTATTCCATACACCTTGGCTCGGGACTTCAGCCTATACCTAGCAGCATACAATTTGGCCAATGAGCTCCGAACAACATAGGCACAAAAGCCAACAACCTTTTTGCGATTATCAGCATACCTGTACCAATCAGCCATGGTCTCAAGGAACTTGTTCATTTGAGAATTTGTGTGAGCTTGACCCGAGTACAACATAGGATTACACGGAAGTGGCTCGGGGTCCTTATCACCCTTAACAAGTTCAAGCCTCCTAAACCGGCGAATGCATTGCTGCAAGCAAGCAGTAACAGAAAGCAAAGTCCCCACACCCTTTTCACTCACAATGTTCCCTCCGGAACCCGTGTAACGCAAGGTAGGGTGTATCACCCTCCGGCATATTATATGATCCAAGAATTGTATCCCCCTAGTAACATGTTCAATCTCCAACTTGGAATTATCCAACCTCACCCCAAACACACTCTCACAGAATGCAACAATCTTCTTCCTCAATTCCACAGCATCCTCCCTAGGCCCTCGAATCCCAATCAAAAAATGTCCCCCATATCTAACGTAATCCATCTTCCTAGTCTTTTCCTTCCCACTCGACGGAACAAACTCGGGCCATGCCGGGTTATGACACCCATCATCAATCGAATACTTCCATATGGAATCAAACTCACTAGGCCTAAAAAACTCAACAATCCTTTTCTCCATCCAACAATCCAACTCATTAAGACAAACATTAGCAAGCAAAGGACTTAAAATCCCACAATGCCCATAATTAGGTACCTTAGCAGCCTCCTCAGGAGCAAAACTAAAAAACGTTCTCAACCAATAAGGATCAGGTTTCGGCTCATTCTCTTTCAGAATCCTCTTCTTCGTAGCCCTCCTCTTCTTAAGTCTCCTCAACTCCTCAACGTTCTCTTCCTTGCGCGATACACTACGCACTTTTACCCCTTCAAGCGCAGATTTTATCAACCCCAGAATTTTCTTATCCCTAGTACCCTTTTCAAGGGAACACATTACAACTTCTGGATCCACGTGGTTCAAAATCTCAGACAAATCCCCTTTGAGGAACCACAAGTACCCTGCGAAGTTACTCCGAATGGTGCGAATAACCGTGTGGGCATTTCGACCAGGTCGAAAAGCGTGCGATTTGGGGGAGAACCGGCGTTCAAAAACCGGTTCGAGAATCATGAGTAGCACCTCCTGAACAACGCGGTCCTGGAAGCAGGACGCGTCGGATTTGATAGCGGCTTGGAGTCTGCGTTTAGAGAGGGGCTTTGAAAGGGCGGCGTCGTTGGGGGCACGAAGGAGAGGGTTCGTTTTGTTGTTCCATTCGAAACGGTTGCGGATTACGGCGTTGCGGAGGGAGAGCAGGGAGTGGAGAACGGGGGTGCCGACGGCGTTACGCGGAGGGAAAGTGCCGGTGGCGTGGGCACATGAGCGTTGGTATGCTAAGAGCCAGAGATCGAAGTTGGAGAGAAAGCCGGTGAGGTTGGGGAACGAGGTGTTTTGGGGAGAGGAGAAGGTTTTTACCCATAGAGAAGTGCATATTTCGATTGGGTCTTGTTTCAATAGAGAGTGAGGGTCTAGGTTCTGGTTTCCTTGGTGAAGGGGTTGAGGTGAATGAAAGGAAAGTGGACGCGATGAGTGGTGGAAGGGGAAGAAGGAGAGTGTGGTGCGGTGGAACCCCAAGTGTTCGACGATTTTCC